>Ga0153915_10002271_pt1 | contig 17609 bp, 12 predicted proteins | sample Opewatmetagenome_2_FD_107003 | JGI IMG/M metagenome (GOLD analysis project Ga0153915, IMG submission 107003) | Freshwater wetland microbial communities from Ohio, USA - Open water 3 Core 3 Depth 3 metaG | ecosystem: Environmental > Aquatic > Freshwater > Wetlands | place: USA: Ohio, Lake Erie...
CAAATTCTGAGGAGCGTCCCGAGCACTACGACCGCCGTGCCGTGCTGGTCGTCGTGCATGACCGGCACCTTGAGGCGCGATTGCAGCGCAGCTTCAATCGCAAAGCAGTCGGGGGCCGCGAAGTCCTCGAGCAGAATGGCCCCGAAACCGGGCTCGATGGCTTGCACGGCAGCCACGGCCGTCTCCACATCGGCCGCGCGCAGCGCGATGGGGAACGCCACGAGATCGACGAGGCTCGCGAGCAGCGCCGCCTTGCCCTCGATGACCGGCAGCGAGGCCAACGGCCCGATGTTGCCGAGGCCCAGCACCGCGGTACCGTTGCTGATCACCGCGACGCTGCGTCCCTTGATGGTATGGGTCCAGGCGACCTCGGGGTCGTTCGCGATCGCCGTGCAGATCGTCGCGACGCCGGGGGTATAGACATCGCGCAGGATCTGCTGCGAGGCGATCTCGATCGTCGGACGAACGATGAGCTTGCCGCCGCGATGACGCTGAAACACGCGATCGGATTTGCCGACGTAGCGTACGTCGGGCAGCTGGCCGAGCGCGGCCACCGCGCTCTCGAGCTTGGCGGGCGCGACCTCGATCGTGATTTCCCAGCGTGTCCAGCCGCTCTCGCGCTGCAGGACATGCAGATGCTCGAGCGTGATCTCGTGGGCTGCCAGGACGTTCAGGGCTGAGGCGAGTCGGCCGGGGCGGTGGCGCGTTTCGATCAGAATCACTTCCTGGATTCGTCGCGCCATCCCCTACCCTATCAACTCCGGTTCACGCGCCGAGCGCGTGATGAGTTTGAGTTCCGCTCCATCTTCGGCGAGCGTCACGTGCACATGGCCGCCGTCGACGAGCCGCCCGAAGAGCAGTTCCTCGGCGAGCGGCCGCTTGATGGCGTCCTGGATGAGACGCGCCATCGGCCGTGCGCCCATCTTGGGGTCGTAGCCGCGCTTGGCGATCCAGGCGCGCGCCACATCATCGACGTGCAGCGACACGTGCTTCTGCTCGAGCTGCGCCTCCACCTCGACAAGGAGCTTGTCGACCACCCGCTCGATGGTCGCGGCATCGAGTGGTGCGAACTGGATGATGGCGTCGATACGGTTGCGGAACTCCGGCGAGAAGAGGCGTCGGATCGCCTCCATGCCGTCGCTCGAATGATCCTGCTCCGTGAAGCCGATGGACGGGCGGTTCATCTCGAACGCGCCGGCATTGGTCGTCATCACGAGGGTCACGTGGCGAAAGTCCGCCTTGCGCCCGTTGTTGTCCGTCAACGTCCCATGATCCATGACTTGCAGCAGCAGGTTGAAGACATCCGGATGAGCTTTCTCGATCTCATCGAGGAGCAGCACCGAGTGCGGATGCTTCGCGATGGCTTCCGTGAGGAGGCCCCCTTGATCGAATCCGACGTAGCCCGGCGGCGCTCCGATGAGTCGCGAGACCGTGTGGCGCTCCATGTATTCGGACATGTCGAAGCGGATCAGCTCGACGCCCATGGCGATCGCAAGCTGACGGGTCACTTCGGTCTTGCCGACGCCCGTGGGTCCGGCGAACAGGAACGAACCGACGGGCTTCGCCTGGTCCGCAAGACCGGAACGCGCCATCTTAATCGCCGCCCCGAGCGACTCGATCGCCTTGTCCTGGCCGAAGATGACGAGCTTGAGGTTTCGCTCGAGATTACGCAGCACTTCCTTGTCCGACAGCGAGACGTTCTTGGGCGGAATCCGCGCAATGCGCGCCACGACGTTCTCCACGTGCTCGACCGTCACGGCCGCAGGCCGCTCGTGCGCCGGACGCAAACGCAGGTTCGCCCCGGCTTCGTCCACCACGTCGATTGCCTTGTCGGGCAGGTGGCGATCGTTGATGTGGCGATCCGCGAGCTCCGCTGCCGCGCGCAGTGCCTCGTCCGTGTACTTGACGCCGTGATGCTCCTCGAAGCGGCTCTTGAGGCCAAACAGGATTTCGACCGTTTCAGCGACGCTCGGCTCGACAATGTCGATCTTCTGGAAACGCCGTGCGAGCGCGTGATCCTTCTCGAAGATGCCGCGGTACTCGTTGTACGTGGTCGAACCGATGCAGCGCAGTTCGCCGCTCGCAAGCACCGGCTTGATCAGGTTCGAGGCATCCATGACGCCGCCCGAGGCGGCTCCGGCGCCGATCACCGTATGAATCTCGTCGATGAAGAGAATCGCGCCGGGATTCTTCTTGATCTCCGAGATCACGCCCTTGAGGCGCTTTTCGAAATCGCCGCGGTACTTCGTGCCGGCGATGAGCGAACCCATGTCGAGGGCGTAGATCGTGCAATCGGAGAGAACGTCGGGAACCTTGCCCTCGACGATCATGCGCGCGAGGCCCTCCGCGATCGCCGTCTTGCCGACGCCCGCCTCACCGACGTAGAGCGGATTGTTCTTGCGGCGCCGGCAGAGAATCTCGATCGTGCGCTCGATCTCGAGCTTGCGGCCGATCAGCGGATCGATGCGCCCGTCGCGCGCGAGCTTGTTGAGATTCGTGGCGTATTTCTCGAGCGCCGACCCGTCGCTGTCGCGCTCGCCCTCGGCCGCCCCGGGCGCTTCTTCCTTCTCGGGCCGCTCCTGGGCGACCTTGGACAGGCCGTGCGAGATGTAGTTGACGACGTCGAGACGGGCAACATCCTGCTCCGAAAGCAGGAACGCCGCGTGCGACTGCTTTTCGCTGAAGATCGCGACCAGCACGTTGGCGACGGTGACTTCCTTGCGTCCGCTCGATTGGACGTGGAACACGGCGCGCTGCAGGACGCGCTGGAAACCGAGCGTTGGCTGCACTTCCCGTTCGTCGTCTTCGGGCAGGCGCGGCGTCGTTTCGACGATGAACTGCTCGAGCGCCTTCTTCAGTTTGGCGACATCCGCGCCGCAGGCGCGCAGCACCTCACGCACCTTGGGCGTATCGAGAATGGCGAGCAGCAGGTGCTCGACCGTCATGAACTCGTGACGGGCCTCGCGGGCCGACTGAAAGGCCTCGTTCAGGCAGAACTCCAGTTCGCTCGACAACACGGTGCTTAAGCCTCCTCCATCGTGCAGAGCAGGGGATGTTGATGCTGCCGAGCGTAGCTCATCACCTGGGCGACTTTGGTCTCGGCGATCTCAAATATGAACACGCCACACACTCCTTTACCTTTCGTGTGGACCTCAAGCATGACCCGGGTCGCGGTCGTACGGTCCATGCGAAAAATTCTCTCCAGAACGTCGACGACGAACTCCATTGGAGTGTAATCGTCATTGAGCAGGATGACTTGATAGAGAGGCGGTTTCTTGACCTCCGGCTCGGCCTCCTCGACCACGAGACCGCGTTCGCCCTCCACCCGTTCCGGCTCACTCATAACCCGTTGACTGCCATGGCGACGACCGCAACCGGGTCGAAATCCCTCGGACGCACATTTATAGGGATCGGTGAGGGCTCTCGCAAGGGCAGCGCGTCGCCGCAGGCCGACAGAATTAGTCCGCACACGGCGGTCGCGAAGGCGCAGAATTCTCGCCCGCGGCGAGACACGCGAAAGCAGCGTGCCGTTTCATCATGCGGCCGCGGCGCTGGCGCTGGCCGCGGTTGCGCCCGGGGCCATTTGACGAAACTTCAGGCGTGACTTTAGCGAGGCAAAACAATTGCTTGTGGCCAACTGTGTCGAACCCGTATCATTACCCGAAACTTGCGCGCCGGCCGCCGCGGCCGGCGCGTTCAACTGAAAGTCCGGGGAAGCATTGAACTCTCCGATTGCGGCAATTCGCGACCTGACAGCGTTGCCTTCGCTGGCGAGGTTGACCCAACGGCTGCCGCAGATCGCGACGGCGGTGCTGGCCATCGCCATCGCCGTTCAACTTGCTTTCATCGTGCTCGGATTTCTGGGCTCGAGCGGGCTCAATTCGACAGTGATACCGGGCAATGCGACCGCGCCCCGCACAACGCGGCCGGCACTCGACGTCCAGAGCATCGTCAACGCGCACTTCTTCGGCGTGGCAGCTCCGTTGCAATCACAGGCGACCGATGCGAACAACGCACCCAATACCACGATGAATCTGGTGCTGGCTGGCACGATCGCGACCGACGATCCGAAGCACGGTCTCGCGATCATTGGCGAAACCGCCGCCAACGCCAAGGTCTACTCCGTCGGCGAGGCCGTCAACGGCGGAGCCACCCTGCATGCGGTCTATACGGATCGCGTGCTGCTCGACCGGGGAGGATCGATTGAAGCCCTGGCGCTGCCGCGTCAGGCACTCGCGGGCGCCGGACGGCCGGCGACTTCCAACCTTCAGCCTCCGGCCGGTGCCGTCGCCAGCACGCAGGGCGCTGCACTCGCCGAAAACGTTCGCCGGCTCATCGCCAACGATCCGGGCGTCGTCAGCGAAATCATGCGGCCCCAGCAGGTCTTTCAGAACGGGCAGATGCGGGGCTTTCGGGTCTATCCGGGGCGCAACCGGGCCCAGTTCAGCAAGCTCGGGCTGCAGCCCGGTGACCTGGTCACGTCGGTCAACGGCACGCCCCTGGATGATCCACAGCGCGGCAACGAAATCTTCCGCACGATCGGCACGTCCGACTCGGTCCGTGTCACCATCGAGCGCAACGGCAAGTCGCAGGAAATCACGCTCAACATTGCGCAGGCCACGAGCCAGGTCCAGGAGCTCGAAGCGGCGAGCGGAGCTGGCTCCGGCATGATTCCAATGAACCAGGTGCCGCAGATGCCGTCTGACGACTCGGACTAGCCGTTGAACGAAAGCAGGAAAGAGTAAGCCCATGTCAGTTCCGCAAGTGCGTTCGCATTCACGCCGTGGGCATCCGCGTGCCATAGCCGCGGCGCTCGCGACCGTTGCCCTCATGCTTGCGGCCATGCAGCCAGCGGACGCAGCAGAGTGCGCCAACAAGAACGCGCAGATCACGCCCAACTACAAGGATGCGGATCTCGGTCAGATCGTCGAGGCCGTGAGTGAGCTGACCTGCAAGAACTTCATCATCGACCCCCGCGTGCGCGCCCAGGTGACGCTCATTTCTGCGACGCCGATGAATCCACAGGAATTCTACGAAACCTTTCTCGCGGTCCTGCAGGTCAATGCTTTCGTCGCCGTGCCCGCGGGCAAGGTCTACAAGATCGTTCCGGATTCGACGGCGCGCCAGCTGCCCGCCAACGATCTGCCTGATAGCGTCAGCCGTACCTCCGACGAGATCGTCACACAGGTCATCGCCGTCAGGAACGTGAGTGCGGCGCAGCTCGTGCCGATCCTGCGCCCGCTCATTCCACAGTACGGACATCTGGCCGCGTACCCACAGTCGAACATGCTGATCATCTCGGATCGCGCCAGCAACGTGAACCGCATGCTCAGGATCATCGGCCGCATCGATCAGAGCGCGGACCAGGAAATCGAAGTCGTTCCGCTCGAGCACGCCTCTGCGGCCGAAGTCGTGCGGGTCGTCAATGCCCTGACGGCGACTCAAGCGGCCGAAGGCGGCGGCGGCGGCCCTGCGACGCGGCTGGTGGCCGATGAGCGCACCAACAGCATCCTGATCGGCGGGGACAAGTCGCAGCGCCTGAGACTGCGCGCGCTGGTCGCGCATCTGGACACCCCGCTCGAATCCGGCGGCGATACGCAAGTGCGCTACCTCCGGTATGCCGACGCGGAGAAGATCGCTTCGAAACTCAAGGAGCAGCTCGGCGTCGCCGTCGCACAGACGACACCCGGACAGGGGGCGGCCGCCACGGGCGCGGCCAGCGCCGATCGTTCGGTGACGCTCTGGGCGGAACCGGAAACGAACGCGCTCGTGATCACGGCGCCGCCGAAGGCGATGAAGTCGCTGATGTCGATCATCGACAAGCTCGACATCCGCCGCGCGCAGGTGCAGATCGAAGCGATCATTGTCGACATGACCGTCGACAAGACAGCGGGGCTCGGCGTGAACTGGGCGGTTGACGGCTCGAAGGACAACAATGTCGTCGGCGGATTCATTTCGCCGATCGGCGGCGTGTCCATCGTCGACCTCGCCAGAGCGGTGAATGACCCGTCGTCGGTGACGACTGTGCCAAGCGGTACCACGATCGGCGTCGGCCGCTTCAAGGACACCGGCATCAATTTCGCCGCGATCCTGCGCGCGCTGCGCGGCGATTCGAACACGAACATCATCTCGACGCCCAATATCGTCACGATGGATAACCAGGAGGCGCAGATCAAAGTGGCGCAGGAAGTGCCGTTCGTCACCGGGTCGTTCACCAATACGGGCGGCGCCGGCGGCAGCGTGAATCCCTTCCAGACCATTCAGCGCCAGGAGGTCGGTACGATCCTCAAGGTTACGCCGCAGATCAATGAGGGGGATTCGGTCCTGCTCAAGATCGAGCAGGAGGCCTCGAGCATCGCCCAGACGAGCGGCGCCGGAGATCTCACGGCGATAACGAACAAGCGCACGATCACGACCAACGTGCTGGTCGAGGACGGGGGCATCATCGCGCTCGGCGGCCTGATGCAGGACAACGTCACCGAAGGCAATCAACGCGTGCCCTTCCTCGGCCGGATTCCGTTGCTGGGTCACCTCTTCAAGGCGACGAATTCGCAAAAGACGAAGACCAACCTCATGGTCTTCATTCGTCCAACGATCCTGCGCGACGACGTGCAGGCGGCCATCATGACCGACTCCAAGTACGAGGATCTGCGCCGGCAGCAGCAGAATATCGACAACGGCAAGGTGCCGTTGCTGCCCGGCTCGAAGCAACCCTTGTTGCCGCCGATCGACGAGATCCGCAAGAAGACACCCAGGAGCGCGCCGCAGCCGGCGCCGGCACAGCCCTCGAGTGACGCGACGCCGCCGCAGCCGGTGCCTCAGCAGAATTCAGCGCCAGCGCAGCAGCCTCCCGCCCCGAAGCGCGAGGATCTGCTTCGCAAGACGCGTCCCGACGACGCCGGCACACCGCCGCCGTCCGGCTAGGCGCGCGTACAGCCCGTGAACAGCGTCGCTTCGCAAGCGGTAAAGGAACGCAAACTCTCCTTTGCGTTCGCCAAGCGCCACGGCGTCCTCGTCCGCGAGGTCACTGAAGGCGTCGCCGACACCATATTCCGCAACGGGGCGACCGCGCAGAGTCTCGCCGAGGTGCGCCGCTATCTCGGCCTGCCATTGAAGCTGCAGCGCGTGAGCGATGAAGAGTTCGACGAGGTCCTGCGTCGCGCGTACGAAGCGGGCACGGCGATGCAGATGGTCGACGGTCTCGATGAGACCACCGACCTGATGCACCTGGCGCAGGAGCTGCCGGAACCGTCGGACCTGCTGGAGAGCGAGGACGAAGCGCCCATCATCCGCCTGATCAACGCCGTGCTGACGGAGGCCGTCAAGCAGAACGCCTCGGACATTCATATCGAGCCCTTCGAGAACCGTCTGGTGGTCCGCTTCCGGGTCGACGGGGTCCTGCGGGAAGTCATGGAGTCGCGCCGCGCGGTTGCCCCGCTCGTGGTCTCGCGTATCAAGGTCATGTCGAAGCTCGACATCGCGGAGAAGCGCCTGCCGCAGGACGGGCGCATCAGCCTGCGCGTCGCCGGGCGCGCCGTGGACGTGCGCGTGTCCACGATCCCTGCGGGACACGGCGAGCGCGTCGTACTGCGCCTGCTGGACAAGCAGGCTGGCCGCCTCGACCTCGGGTCGCTCGGCATGGACGAGCCGACCCAAGCGACCATGGACGAGCTCATCCACAAGCCGCACGGGATCATCCTGGTGACGGGCCCAACGGGCTCGGGCAAGACGACGACACTCTATGCGGCGCTCGAGCGGATCAACGACAAGACGCGCAACATCATGACGGTCGAGGATCCGATCGAGTACTACATCGACGGTATCGGTCAAACCCAGGTCAACACCAAGGTCGAGATGACCTTCGCGCGCGGCCTGCGGGCGATCCTGCGCCAGGATCCGGACGTCGTCATGGTCGGCGAGATCCGCGACATCGAGACGGCGCATATCGCGGTGCAGGCGAGTCTCACGGGCCACCTCGTGCTCTCGACGCTGCACACGAACACGGCCGTCGGTGCGGTGACCCGGTTGCGCGACATGGGCGTCGAGCCGTTTCTGCTTTCATCGAGTCTCATCGGCGTGCTGGCACAGCGCCTTGTGCGAGTGCTGAACCCGGAGTCGCGAGTCCCGTACACAGCAGGCGACTACGAGCGGCGGCTCCTGAACACGCCGGCCGGTGCGCCATCACCGACGCTCTACCGTCCCGGACGCGATGCCTCGGGTGGCTACCGCGGCCGCACGGGAATCTATGAGCTGATCGCCGTTGATGAGGCGATGCGCACCATGATCCACGACGGCTCGGGCGAACAGGAGCTCGAGCGCTACGCCCGCACGCTCTCGCCAAGTATCCGGGACGACGGGCGCGCCAAGGCGCTGCGCGGCGAGACGTCGCTCGAAGAGCTGTTGCGCGTCACGCGCGAAGACTGATGAACACCGCTGCGGGTGCGCCTCGCATCCTCGTGACCTGAGCGACCCATGGGAGCCTTCGAGTACGTGGCGGTCGACACCGCCGGCAAAGAGCGCAAGGGCGTCCTCGAAGGGGACACCGCGCGACAGGTCAGGGCATTGCTCCGCGAGCAGCAGCTTCTGCCCGTCTCCGTCTCCGAGGTCTCACGCACGGAAGCGCGTCGCGCGAGCACCTTCGGCCTCGGCGGCGGCATCTCGTCGACGGAGCTGGCTCTTCTCACGCGCCAGCTTGCGACGCTGGTCCGCTCTGGCCTGCCACTCGAGGAGTCTCTGTACGCGGTGGCGGAGCAGTCAGAGCGACCACGCGTCAAAAGCATCATGATTGGCGTGCGATCGAAGGTGATGGAAGGACACGCGCTCGCCGACGGCTTCGCCGACTTTCCCAAGGTATTCCCCGAGATTTATCGCGCCACGGTGGCCGCCGGCGAGCAGTCCGGCCGGCTCGACGTCGTGCTCGAGCGCCTGGCCGACTACACGGAGGGCCGCCAGCAGATCCGCTCAAAGGTGTCGGGTGCGGTCGTCTACCCGATCGCGCTGACGTTTTTCTGCGTCGCGATCGTGACCTTCCTGCTGAGCTACGTCGTGCCGATGGTGGTCGAAGTGTTCTCGTCGATGAAGGCGGAGCTGCCGATCGCGACCCGTATCCTGATCGGTGTGAGCGGCTTCGTGCGCGGCTACGGCCTGTGGACGGCCATTGCGCTCGCTGCAATCGTCATTTTCTTCGTCTTTCGACTGCGTCACCTCGGACCGAAGCGCCGCTTTCACCAGATGCTGCTGCGCCTGCCGCTCGTCGGACGTCTCGTGCGCGGATCGAATACTGCGCGCTTCACCCGGACGCTGAGCATCTTGACGGCGAGTGCAGTGCCAGTCCTCGAGGCCCTGCGGATCGCGGGCGAAGTCGTGACCAACGTGCCGATGCACGAGGCGGTCGCGGAAGCGGCCGCCCGTATCCGTGAAGGCGCGCCGATCGGCCGGTCGCTCGCCGCGAGTCGCCAGTTCCCCCCCATGACCATCCACCTCATATCGAGCGGCGAAACGAGCGGTGAGCTCGAGGCCATGCTCGAGCGCGCCGCCAGCCACCAGGAGCGCGAACTTGACAGTCTTATTACGAACCTGCTCGGCCTCCTCGGCCCCGCGCTCATCATCGGGATGGGCCTGTTCGTGATGGGGATCGTGATCGCGCTCCTCTTGCCGATCTTCCAGCTGAACGACCTCGTCGCCTGAGACGCCCCGTCGAAATGCGACGGACGTCGCAGTCCCGGTTCCCCTATTGCCTCGCCCGGCGATTCGCAATATAAATTCGCCGCGTTTTGGAGTCCTTGAGTTCGAGCGTGCAACGGAGCACGGGGCCATGGGCGAGAAGGCGGAATCGGAAGACTTCGAGGAAGACGAGCCACCGGAGAGCGCCGGCGACTCCGAGGATCTCGACGTCGACCATCTGATGCGGGACCTCGACAAGCAGCGGCGGCGCGGCGTCAAGGCCGGCGAGCCCGCGTGGCGTCGTCTCGAGCGCTATATCGAGGACAAACGCACGGCCGAGCAGGTCTCGGACTTCGACGACTACGAGATCGGCATCGATGGTGAAGACGCCAAGCCGCGCTCGAAAAAGAAGAAGCTGCGCAAGCATTAAGAGGAGTCAGGTTTGCAAACTTGCAAAGTCGCCTCCCCGGTACGGCCGTAACTTTGCAAGTTTGCAAACCTGACTCCCTCCTCAGTGGAAGTCCCGGGAGCGCGCCTGCAGGTTGCCGAGCAGCCTGCTGCGGTCGCGCATGTTCTGCACGACCACATGCAGAACATCTCCCTCGCGCTGCAGTTCGCCGGAGACTTCGAGCAGGCGTGACTCGATGAGCGCGCGGCGCTGCCGCTCGGCCACCTTCAGCCACACGATGAGATTGATGTGTCCCGTTTCGTCCTCGAGCGTCACGAAGGTGACGCCGCTCGCCGTCATCGGCCGCTGACGCGTGATCACGAGTCCCGCCGTGTGAACCGCATCGCCGTCGGTACGACGCCGCAGTTCCTCGGCGGTGACGACCCCCTCCCGCGCGAGCCGTCGGCGCAGCAGCGCGAGTGGATGCCGCCCGAGCGTGAGCCCGACGCTGCGATAATCGGCGATGATGTCCTGTCCTTCCGTGGGCGCCCGCAAGAGCGGGATCCCCTCGGCGATGTCGATGTTCTCGATAAGCGGCAGCGGCGGCTCGACGCCTGCGACGGACCAGGAGGCCCGGTGGCGGTGGCCCGAGAGCTCCCGCAGCGCTCCCGCTCTCGCAAGTGCGCCGAGATCGCACCGATCGAGCCGGGCACGGACCGCCAGATCCTGCGTGCTCGTGAACGCCCCGGCGGCACGCACCTCGACGATGCGCAGGGCACCGGCCTGCGATAGCCCCTTCGCCATCCGAAACCCAAGCCGCAGCGCAGGTTCGCCGTCGCCACCGCGCTCGAGAGTCGCATCCCATTCACTCGCGCCAATGTCGACCGGGCGAACCTCGACGCCGTGATTGCGGGCGTCGCGCACGAGCTGCGCCGGTGCATAGAAACCCATCGGCTGGCTGTTGATGAGCGCGCAGGCGAAGGCGGCGGGCTCGTGGCATTTGAGCCAGGCAGACACGTAGACGAGCAGCGCGAAGCTCGCGGCGTGCGATTCCGGAAAACCATATTCGCCGAAGCCCAGAATCTGCCGGTAGATCTGATCGGCAAATTCGACGCTGTAGCCGCGCTCGCACATGCCGCTCTTCAGGCGCTCTTCGAACGGCTCGAGGCCGCCGCGGCGTTTCCACGCGGCCATCGCACGCCGCAACCGATCCGCTTCGCCCGGCGTGAAGCCCGCCGCGACGATCGCGAGCTGCATCACCTGTTCCTGAAAGATCGGCACGCCGAGCGTGCGCTCGAGCGCGTGTTTCACCGCCTCGCTCGGATAGGTGACTTGCTCGGCGCCCGATCGACGCCTGAGATAGGGATGCACCATGTCGCCCTGGATGGGGCCGGGACGCACGAGCGCGACTTCGATGACGAGGTCGTAGAAATTGCGCGGGCGCAGGCGCGGCAGCATCGCCATCTGCGCGCGTGACTCGACCTGAAACACACCCGTGGTGTCGGCGCGGCAGATCATGTCGTAGACGCGCTCATCGCCTTCCGGAAGTGCTGCCATCGTGAGCGTGCGGCCACGAAAACCCGCGATGAGACCGAACGCCCGGCGGATCGCGGACAGCATGCCGAGCCCCAGCACGTCGACCTTCAGGAGCCCGAGGTCATCGAGGTCGTCCTTGTCCCACTCGATGACAGTACGCCCGGGCATCGCCGCGTTCTCGAGCGGCACGAGTTCATCGAGCCGGCCGCGCGAGATCACGAAGCCGCCGACGTGCTGCGACAAATGCCGCGGGAAGCCGAGGACGCTGCGCGTGAGCGTGATGAGCCGTCCGATCAGCGCGTTCGCGGGATCGAAGCCGGCCTCGCGCACGCGCTCCTCATCGAGCCTGAGGCCATCCGTCCAGGACACTGCGCGCGACAAGCGGTCCACCTGCAGCTCATCGAGGCCGAGGGCCTTGCCGACGTCGCGCAGCGCGCTCTTGGAGTGATAGGTGATGACGGTAGCCGCGATCGCCGCGCGCTCGCGACCGTACTTGCGATAGACGTATTGAATGACTTCCTCGCGCCGCTCGTGCTCGAAGTCGATGTCGATGTCCGGCGGTTCGTTGCGTTCGCGCGAAATGAAGCGCTCGAACAGGAGCTGCGAGCGCGCGGGATCGACCTCTGTGACGCGCAGGCAATAGCATACGGCGGAGTTCGCCGCCGAGCCCCGGCCCTGGCACAGGATGCCAACGCTGCGCGCAAAGCGGACGAGATCATGCACGGTGAGGAAATACGGCTCGTAGCCGAGCTCCTCGATGAGCGCGAGCTCGCGCTCGATGAGCTCGCGCACGTGCGCCGGCTCGCCTCCCGGCCAGCGCTCCTTCACGCCCTCCTCGGTCAGGCGCCTGAGGTAACGCGGCGCCGTCTCGCCGGGCGGCACCAGCTCTTCGGGATATTCGTAGCGCAGCTCATCGAGCGAGAAGTGGCAACGGTCGGCGATCTCGAGTGTCGCCGCAATGAGCTTGCGCGGATAGAGCTCCGCGAGCCTTTCGATCGGCCGCAGATGACGTTCACCGTTCGGATAGAGCGCGAGGCCTGCCTCCGCCACCGGCGTCCTCAAGCGAATGGCCGTGAGCACGTCCTGCAGCGCGCGACGCCCCCGCACATGCATGTGTACATCGCCGCTCGCGACGCAGGGAAGCCCGAGTTGCGCCGCGAGGTGTTCGAGCGTGGCGAATCGACGGCGATCGTTTCCCGAAGTAAGCAGCTCCACGGCGAGCCATAGCCGGCCCGCGAATCGTTCGCGCAGCCAGCGGCCCTCGTTCTCGTCCGGTACGAGCCCCGGCAGCCAGAGGAGCAAACAGCGATCGAGCGCGTCTTCGAGATCCGCGCGCGTCAGCCGATAGCTGCCCTTCCCGGCAGCGCGGCGGCCGCGCGTGATGAAGCTCGACAGCGAGCCGTAGCCCTTCCGATCGGTCGCCAGCGCGACGAATTTCAAGCCGTCTTCGAGTCGGAACTCCGCGCCGATGAGAAGCGGCAGTTTCCTGTCCTTGGCAGCGACATGCGCGCGTACGGCACCCGCCACCGAGCATTCGTCCGTGATCGCGAGTGCGCGATAGCCGAGCTCGTGCGCGCGCGCGACGAGCTCCGCCGGCTGCGAGGCGCCCCGCAGGAACGTGAAATTCGACAGCGCGTGCAGCTCCGCATACATGGCGCGCAGAGCATTAGCCGAAAATGCCGTGCCAGAACCAGCCGCGGGGCGATCGGCGCTCCTGATAGATCCAGAGGCGCGCGCCGCGCACGTCACGGGCGATGTAGTAATCCCGCGCGACGTCCTTGCCGTCCCACCAGCCGGTTTCGATGCGCTCGGGTCCACTCTCGATGACGAGCGGCCCGCGATAACGCGGCGCACCGCTACTCACCTTGAGCGCCTCGGGCTTTGTCAGCATCCAGAGGGGGCGCACGCTGACGCATGCGGCGGGATTGCGGCGCGTGCGATCGCCGCCGCCCGAGTCGAGCCGCGCAACGCGCCAGGCGGCCTCGGGGCGGTGCTCCGGCACGAGGCAGACGCCGAACACTGCGTCTTCACCGAGACGCGCACGCAGCCGCTCGACGAGGCGCGGAACACCGCCGGCCGCTTCCGGCGCGGCTTTCGCGCAGCGGAAAACGGAACCCGAAGTGAAGCTCATCGGCAGCACCGGTCCTGATCGCAAACGCAGCTCCGTGACCGGCTCGGGCAATGTGCAGCGCTCGAGGCGCGCGCGCACGAGAGCCATGAAGTGACGCGCATCGCCGCTCGGTGCGGCGAGCCCGACCCGCAGAATCGACTCGGCAGCGACGCGATGACGCAACCCGATCACGAGCGAGCTGACGCCTCCCTGCCGGCCTCTCAGGAAACGATCCAGCGCGTCGAGCAGGGGCTCAAGTGCGATCGCGAGCCGTTCCGTTTCACTCAACTCGGCCGCCGGCTCGAAGCGCGCATTGAAGCGCTGCGTACGCTGAAAACCGCGACGCAACTGGGGCACGCGGCCCGTGGCCTCGTCGAGTTCCTTAAGCGTCTGCATGCCGAGGCGCCGCGCCCAGCCGTCACGCGGCAACCGCAGGCAATCGCCCACCGTGTAAACACCCATGGAAACGAGTAATTCGAGACTGGCTTCGGACCAGCCCAGCGAGCTAAGCGGCAACTGCGCGAGCGCACCCGTGAGCGCGGCGGGCTCGACGACGATCGCGTTGCGCCCCGCTCGCGCCAGCCATAGCGAAGCGCGCGGCGTAGGCGCGAGCGTGACGGCAACGCTCAAGCCCCGGCAGTCGAGAGCGGTCGAGACCCGTTCGCACAGCGCAGCGGCCCCCTCAAACAGGCCGAGGCTGCCTTTCACTTCAAGGAGCAGCGCGTCGGGCGGCTCGATGCTCACGAGCGGCGTGAACTGCCCCGCCCAGGCGGCGCAGCGCTCGAGCAGCCTCTCCTCGGCGCGCGGCTGACGTGGCCGGGCCATGAGCCGGGGCGCGAGCGCGATGGCCGCGTTGAGTGCCATGCCGGAACGGACGCCGGCTCGCGCCGCAGCTCGATCGCAAGCAGCGACCCGCTGCGCGCTGCCACTGCCGTCGATCACGGCGTGCGGGCGACGTTCGTCGATGTCCCGTTCGAGCGCTTCGAGGGCAAGCTCGGGGAAGTGGATGGCCATCCAGAGCTGCCGGGCTGACGCTTGGCTTCGCGCCTCAGGCGCTCGGCGGAGTCTTTCCCTTGCCGGCGCCGCCGGAAGCGGCGCGAAGAGATCGAGTGTAGCGGCAGGGGCTTTCATTATTTTTTTCCTGCATTTTTTCCCGGCCGGGCACGTTCAAGCGCATCGGGGTTGGGAGTGACGGAGGGACATGCCGCGGCGCAAGCAAACATGACCCGTTGCCCATCAAGTGGGATAAGGACTACCCGATCACTCCCAACCCCGATGCGCTCACCCGTGTGCGCCCCGTGCGACCGCCCTGTGACTTGAAGACTTCGATCTCGAGCTCCGCTGCCGTGCCATGCAGGACCGCGCGCAAATTCGCGGGCGAAGCCTGCGAGCGATAGCGTGTGGGGCGAAACAGGATTCCCGCCGAACCGCCCTGCTCTGCAGCGAGCTTTAACCGCCGCAAAGCGTGGCCTTCCGCTTTTTCCGCCCAGCCGAGAACCGCTGCGCAGGTTCCAGACCGCAACACCTGCTCCATCGCCCACCACACCTCTTTCGTCTGCAAAGTCCGCACGATCAATTGCCGCTCGAGCACCAGACCTGCGTTCTGCAAGGCCGGCGCATAGGGAAGAAAAGGCGGCGCCAGCCACGCGATCCATCGCCCTTCTCTCGCAAGCTCCGCGTCCGTGTTCGCCCGAAGCAGCAATGGCATGACGATCTGCAGCTCACCGATGCCGTACTCATCCAGCAACAGCTCGATGAGACCGCTTTCAGGCCAGCCGCCTTCGGGGAGCAAAGCATCGAGTTGCTCATGACCGCTCGGAACCGGCCGGACCGGGCCGTTCCCGGACAATCCCCTGCCACGCCAGAGACGAGCGTTCGCGAGCAAGGCATCGAGCGTGTCGACGGCCTCCGGCGGCATTCTTCACGACCGGCGCACCACGCCGACGACAATGCCTTCGATCACGAGCGTCTCTTCCCTCAGGTCCACCCGGATTGGTTCGAAGTCCGGGTTCTCCGGCAGAAGCCACACGACACTGCCTTCCTGCCGGTAGCGCTTCACCGTCACTTCGTTCTCGAGGCGCGCCACGATGATCTGCCGGTTGCGCACCTCGGGCGTGCGATGCACGGCGACGAGATCGCCGTCGTGGATACCGGCGTCTTTCATGCTCATACCGCTGACTTTCAGGAGGTAATGAGGCTTCGGCTGGAAGAGATCGGGATCGAGCTGGTAATGCCGCTCGATGTGCTCCTCGGCAAGGATTGGACGGCCCGCAGCCACCCGGCCGATGAGCGGCAGGCCGATCTGTTCTCGCAGGATGTCGCGCAGCTGGATGCCGCGCGAAGCGCCGGGAATCAGCTCGATGACGCCTTTCCGGTGCAACGCGCGCAGATGTTCTTCCGCGGCGTTCGGGGATTTGAAGCCGAGTTCTTTCGCGATTTCCACCCGCGTGGGCGGCATGCCGGTTTCGGTGATGACGCGCTGGATGAGCCGCAGGATCTGGGTCTGGCGGGGTGTCAGGTCGGTCATGGCGGGAACCTGTATATACAAACAGTAGCTGTGATTATATACAGGAAGCGGCTTAGAGCAAGCCCTGCCCTCTCGATCCTTATGCGTCGAAACTCACGGACCTGCGAGTCACACCGCATCCCAATTCTTCGCAACCGCGCGCAACACGATCCATCGATCATCAGCTCATGCGCAGACCAGCATCGATGCTCGCGCCCGCGAACGCACGCATCCCACCGGCTCGCACGAACCCCGTGCGTGAAAATGCAAGCCGCCTGCGTTGCGCGAATCTCCGAGTCCGCCGTAAGAAAGCGCCTACAATTGCACGCACATCGAGCGCGCCACTGTCGCTGACGACCGACAGATGGAGAAAAAGCCTGAAAAAGCCTTGATTTTGGCTGTCAGATTTGTTCAAGTCTCGGCCGCTCCGTTGCACCCGTTCGGTTGATACCTATGGTCATCAACTTTGATCGGGCGAAAATGGGCTTTGAGTCGTTTCGCAAAAATCGCCAACAACCCAGGGGAAGACGCTATGAAGACTGGAATGATCCTGAAGGCAGCGGCCGCCGTTCTGGCGCTCGGCGTCATGGCAGGTTGCCAGGACGCAGTGAAGCAGCTGCAGCCGCAGATCGACGATCTCAAGGCGCAAGTGAACCGTGTTGCCACGGACGCCGCCGCCGCCAAGGACGCCGCCAATGCGGCCTCCAATGCCGCCGCCGCCGCTCAGCAGGCCGCCAACGCCGCGCAGAGCACCGCCAACGAGGCCAAGCAGGCCGCCAGCGACGCGTCAGCCTGCTGCACGGCGACCAACGAGAAGATCGACCGGATGTTCAAGAAGTCGATGTCGAAGTAAGTCGACGAACTTCGTCGATGCGTGAAAACGCCGCGGCTCGCCGCGGCGTTTTTTTTTACGGTTGCGGTGTCGCTGCCGGCGGCAGAGACGGATCGACCTCCGAGACCACCTCGATCGCCACGACGATTGGCATGCCCCGGGCTTCCTTGAGCGTCGCCCGGGCGAGGTCCCAATTGATCGCAACAGGCCGATCGGCCGTCGCCTTGAGCAGCATCTCTTCGAGGATCTTGAGGTCCGGCTCCTCGGGGTCGCCCATGCGGTCAAGCGGGCGGTATGCCTCCATGTACAACTCCTCGCCGACCCAGCCCAGTTTCACCGGCTCATTGATGATTCTCACCGGCGCGCGCAGCGGAACGAGCGGAAACAGCGCCTCGATATCCTCCGGGTATAGTCGCATGCAGCCGTGCGTGACCTGCATGCCGACACCGGCCGGCTTGTTCGTCCCGTGAATGAGGTATGCACCGCCTGGAATAGCGAGTCGCATGGCGAACGCACCGAGCGGGTTATCCGGGCCGGCCGGCACGACGGCAGGCAGCGGATCGCCGTTCGCTTC
>Ga0153915_10002273_pt1 | contig 17602 bp, 14 predicted proteins | sample Opewatmetagenome_2_FD_107003 | JGI IMG/M metagenome (GOLD analysis project Ga0153915, IMG submission 107003) | Freshwater wetland microbial communities from Ohio, USA - Open water 3 Core 3 Depth 3 metaG | ecosystem: Environmental > Aquatic > Freshwater > Wetlands | place: USA: Ohio, Lake Erie...
CGGCAACTCCACATGATCTGGCGGCTTCAAGGGGTATGGCAGTACATGCGGGGCGACGTGGTCTGGAGACCCATGAAACGCCAGGGGCTCGCATCCGCCCGCGTGCGTTAATCGCTTCGCATAGTCTCATCCGCTGCGGCGCTGACCCCGTCGCTGTTCAGTCGCTTCCGAGGCGTGCTAGAATCACCATGGCTGCTTCGCATCCACACTCACCGATCTTAGCCGCGACGGCGCAGGTGAGTGTTTCAGGCCCGTAGCTCAGTTGGCTAGAGCGCCACCTTGACACGGTGGAGGTCTGCGGTTCGAGCCCGCACGGGCCTACCATTCTCCTCAATAACTTGCGACAGCACGGTCACGCTCTGAGTTGGTTTTGTGACGTGTTTTGTGACATCGACCTCTTCTGATGTGGTAGTTTTCCGGCGGTTGGACAGAGCTTGAATCGCTGTGCGCTTCGCTTCAAGCTGAATGTGGGAGTAGCGCCGGAGCATCCGCGGACTGACGTGTCCGGCGATATCCATAATCACGCGATCAGGCACTCCGGCCTCGCCCAGTGCGGAAATCGCAGTATGGCGCAAATCGTGGAATCGAAGACCGCCAAGTCCAGCCTTTTTAGTCAAAGTCCGCCACGCGGTGCGCCAGCCACCGACTGGCCGGATGGGGTCAAACTCCCATTTAATCGAGTCTAAACGGTTCCTTCCGTGGAAGCGGAACTTCGGGCGGAGAGCGGCGAATACAAAATGCGAAGGCTCAACCGACCCGAAATTCTCAGCACGGCGGCGAAGCTTCCATAGCGCCTCGTAGGATTCCGCGTTCAGAGGAATCATGCGCACCCCGGCGTCTGTTTTGCTCTTCGGGATTTCGAGAGTGCGGTTGATGAAATCCACGTGTCGCCACTGCAAAGCGCGAAGCTCACATTTTCGAGCAGTCGTGTTGACGGCTAGGACAGCCGCATGATGGGCCGTCTCCCATTCGGGCTTTTGTGCCGCAATGTTGAATAAGCGGATGCGTTCCTCGTGCGTCAAAGCGCGGCCAATCGTCTGCGGTTCCCTCAGAGGCTTGATGCCTTCGCCGATGATGTGCCACAATCCGGCCTTTTTTAGAATGCGGCGCAAACAGCCGATTTCCATGTTGATGTACGCCGGTCCTACACCTGCGCTGTTTCTCCATTCTCGATAAACGAGCACGTCTTTCGCTTTGATCGCCGAGAGCCTTCTGACGCCGAAGTATTTTTTGAGTGCAATAGTGAGTTCCGTTTCCTTCACCAAACTCGACGGTGCAAGCTCCATTCGTCGGCTAACAAGATATTCTTCGGCAGCTCTGGTCAACGGCAGTCGTCCTGAGCTTCGCTTTTGTGGCCCAATCTCGCCGCGTTCCGCCTTTTGAATTTCCCTCTCTTCGGCGCGAGCCGCGATCTCAGCGTGCTCGCCGTCGGCGGGAATTTTGCGGCCCTTCGAGTCTTTGAGCGGGATGCGGTACCGCACTCCGTTGACAGAGAAATCGGCCCAAAACCACTTGCCACGGTTCCATAGTGACATCGCTATTTTCCTCTCTTCACAATGGCGCCAGGTTTTCGAGATTGAAACCTGCGATAGTAGTCGCGCATGTAGCTGTTTCGTTTCTTGCGCCATTCCTCTGTTGATTTGTAATCGTGGTGGCGGCATCGAGCGGTGTGATGCCACATCCGAATGTTATGAGCGAAGAACCAAGTGCCGCACGAACAGCGCCGAAGACGGTCAATCAAGCCGCTCCGGGTCAGACTAATGATGTGCAAAACCGCGTGCGACTCCTCGTATCGTCCTCGACCGACGCTATGTGATGGCGACATGCTCACCGAAAACGCTCGGTTTGCCTCCCGAAACTGCGGCTTAATGTCCTCACCATAAAGGCGCGCGTATACAGGCACCCGGACCCAGCGCCCGCCTGTGGCAGCTCTTTGCCCGACAAGGAAAGGCCGAAACGAATAGCGTGCGAGAGTCGCCTGCGCTCGGCGCAACGCCTTCGATGAGTAGTCGCGACCCACATTTACAGTCGGCCACGTCCGTGGCTCTCCTACCAATCCGCGCTTGATTGCTTCCGCCAGATTGAGACGTGGTCTCGCGGCCTTCCAGCGGGCGATTTCTTCGGACGAAGGGACCCGCTCCTCCCATGGCTGGACAGAACTACAAAGGTCCGTGAGATCGGAGATGAGGCTTGCAACGCGCCGGGCGGCACGCTCGCGGCTATGAGCATTGAGCCATCTCACTACGACTTCGGCGTCTTCTTGCCCAGAATAACGCCGCTCTGCTTCTAAGACACGCTTTCGTGGTGCTTGCGTTATCATAATTATTAGACACAGTATTACGCCAGCACGCTTATGCTGTCAATAGCAGAGCTTGGCTGTGACTATATCGGACGAAGGAGACGCGATGGAGACGCAAAGACGAGCAGAGCCACTGAAACAGGTGGCTGCCAGTTTCGGCTCCAGCTACGACACATTTTTTCGAGCGGCGAAATCGGGCAGGATCAAAATAATTCGGTTCGGCAAGAGATTGTTTGTACCGGCAGATGAAATCGAGCGCATCGCGCGCGAAGGACTGGCGCCCCGTGCGAACGGCGGATGTTGACGCGATTAGCGGGTGCCGCGATGGGCGCTGAGCCTGCGAACGAAGCTCTCGCAAAATTCAAAATTCCGCCTGAGTCGCTCGAAGAGACGGGTGTCCGGCACCAAACCGATTATGAGGTCCGAGAACTCCTGGGCATTCACGGGCGCGAGGGCCAAGACCTTAACGGGATTGTTTTTCCGTACCGCGATCCTCGGAACGGGCGCGTGCTTGGTCACCGCGTACGGCTTGATAAGCCCCTCGCGGACGGAACGAAGTATCTCAGCGAGCAAGGATGCCGAGCCCTATTTTTCCCACCTACATGCAGTTCTGAACTTGAACCCACGTCCATTGCAGCCGTTTTCGTCGAGGCGGAAAAATCTGCGCTTGCTCTCACCGCACTCGCCGACCGCTGCGGTCGGAAGCTGATACCAATTGCTGTGGGCGGCGTGTGGGGTTGGCAACGCAGGAGTGGGCTCGAATTGACGCCGGATGGAAGCCGGGAGCTTGTGACCAGCCCAAGTCCGAGTCTTGATTGGGTCGTGTGGAAAGGCCGGAAGGCGATTCTCGCATTCGATTCAAACGTCGCGGGCCGTCGTGATTTGGAAAGAGCGAGGCTCGCGCTTGCGGCGGAGTTGCGAAAGCGCGGGGCGCAAGTCTTCATTGCCAGCGTTCCGAAACGCGATGGCGTAAACGGCCCCGACGATTTAATCGCCGTCGCTGGTGACAGCGCGACACTAGAAATGCTCGACAGAGCCGCGCCGTTCGCTCCGATGAAGGCGACCCGTTCCACCCGAACAGGCTTTGTCCTAATGCGGCTGAGTGATCTTCTCACTAAACCAGATGCGCCGGTTGATTACGTTCTTGAAAACGTACTCGTCGCGGGCGGGGTTTCAGGTATCTTCGCAAAGCCGAAGGTGGGTAAGAGCACTTTTGCCAGGAATCTCTGTTTGGCAGTCGCCCGTGGCGAAGACTTCCTGGGGTTGAAAACGAAGAAGGGCGAGTGCATATACTTGGCGCTCGAAGAACGCGAGGAAGACATCCGCAAAGATTTTCGCGCGATGGGTGCGGACGGCAGCGAGCCTATCTATGTCCATGCCGCGAGTGCCCCGGCTGAGGGAATCGCTGCGCTCTGCGATTTGGTCCGGGAGCGGAAACCCATGCTCGTGGTGATTGATCCCCTGTTTCGACTTGCTCGGATTCGTGACGAAAATGCGTATGCGGAGACCTACACAGCCCTTGGGCCGTTGATTGACGTGGCCCGTGAAGTCGGTACACACGTCATGTTCTCCCATCACGCGGGGAAGGGGATGAAGGCGGACTCCGTTGACTCACCCCTTGGGAGTACGGCTATCGGCGGAGCCGTCTCGACTTTGATCGTCCTCAAGCGGGCAAGGGATCGCAGAACCATCGAAACGATCCAGCGCGTGGGCGTGGACATGCCCGAAACCGTCTTGGAATTCAACACCGAAACCCGGCAGCTATCTTTGGGTGGAACCTGCTTCGTCGCGGAATGCGAAGAGTGCGAAGCAGGCATTCTCGAATTCCTCAAGGAGGCTGGTGAGCCTCAGCCCCAAGCTCAGATCCGCGAGGAGGTAAAGGGACAAACCCGGGCCATCCGGGCGGCCCTAACTGCCCTCGTGAAAGATGGGAGGGTAGTAAGGACGGGTGATGGGAAGAAGGGGAAACCCTTCGAGTATGAACTCCCGAATTCTGGTTTCCAGGGTATCGCGGGAACCAGAAAACCAGAATCCAAAAATCAGAGTCAACTCGCTGAAAACAAAGAGCGGATTCTGGTTCCCGAGGATTCGCAAGAATCGATTCTGGTTCCGGACATTGATCAGAGTGACGACACGGTGCGCTTATGACCCAGGCCACTGAAATCCTGACCGAGCTTCGAGGGCGCGGGGTAAGCGTCTCGGTCGAGCGTGACATCCTCTGCCTCAAGCCGAGGCGCGCCTTGGACGATGCGTTATTGGCCCGCGTGCGAGACGCGAAGCCCGCCATCTTGGAGGTTTTGCGAACACGCCCGGCCATGTGTTCGGCGAACCCAGCCCAAATCCCGCCAACGGCGACGTGCTGGCACTGCGGCGGATTGGGCGAATGCAATTGCTCGACTTGCGGCGTGATGAAGCCGTCGGTCGTGTGGGCGGTGGGAGAATGCGTCGCTTGCAGGTCTCGAAAGGCTCGCGTCCAGTGAATGTGTAGCCCAGCTAAAGACACCGAAGGGACGTGAATCATGCCGAGGGTTTGTAACCGGGAAGGATGCGGAAGGCTAATCTTGGCAAAAGATGGCAGCCCCGACTATAGGAAGCACTTCTGCGGTTCGGCGTGCTTGAAGATCGACAAGCGGGAGCGTCTGCAAGCAAAAAGATTGCGGCTGGAAAATCGGCGATGCTCCCATTGCGGGCGGAAACCGACTCCCGCTGTTACGCCGCTGTTCTGAGCGAGGCTTGAGAGGTCCGACAGGCGCTCACAAATGGCTGTGTGAAGCTTCAGCACGGACTAGTAGACGCGTCAGTCGTGCCAGCGGGAGCGGAGGCTGAGGGAGGGCAGTTGAGCGCCCTGGAAGGCCTGCATTGAGAAGTCCAGCGGTGACGAATTCTGTTGAAAGAGTAGGTAGCCATGACACGCGAGAAAGAGACAGAGGCAAAACCGATTGGAGAGCGCCTTCTCACCCTTCGTGAGGCAGCGGAAGTGCTCAGGCTGAATCCCCGGACGGTGCGCGACTATGTCAGTCGGGGAGAGATCGAGGGCCGAATTATCGGCGGAAGATGGAGATTCAGGCGTGCGGCCCTTGACGCTTTCTTTGAAAACGCGCCCAGTGACTGGGATTTTGCCGGAAAGGATGAACACGGGGGTTAGACGGTGGAGCACTAGTGCTGCTAGGAACACCAATTGGGATATTGACTGCGACGGTATCGACGCGAGACTATTCCGGTCGTAAGGTGATCCAGAGGGGCTGTTATTTAGGTAACCCGTGTAGGGGGACGTTCAACGCGGCGACCGCAGGGATATTCTGACGATCTCCGTGGTCTGGTCGCGACCTGCGCGATAGGAGCTAGAAATGCCTCTGATAACCGCCTACGATGGAATCACTGTCCAGCACGTCGGGGAACTATACACTGACAACGACTCAACTCGTGGGTTGCACTCTCGGGCGTTCCCTACCTACCTTAGGGCGTTACACGACATCTCCTTTGGAATCGTGCTTTCCGACCAGATCGTTCTCGCGCGATCTTATCCTCGTTATGCTGGGACCGACGACGCGCCCGGATATGATCTCCACAATCTCTTGTTGCGACTTGACGAGGGTATCTTCGCGCGCAAGACGCCGCCCCAGAAGTCAGAGGTCGTCCTGGCAAAGTCGGGGGGATCGGTTCCAGATGCAGTCCGACGCGCCGCCCAGGAATCAATTCAGGACCCGATGCAGAAATCGAGTTGGCGAAACTTTGTCCTCCGCGAACTGAAGACTTATTTCCCTGCCTCCGCACACTATCAGGACTGCGAAATCGGACTCGATGATCGGGGAATCATCGAGATGTTCGGTGATTTGAAGAAAAAGATTCGCGACCCCGTCACTGATACCACGTTTGTCAAGTTCGTGAAGCTGGCTCTCGGAGCACACATTCTCAGAGATTACAACACGAGCACCTTGAAATGGGACATGCCTGGTCCGATAGTTCGCATTCCTCACGAGACGAGGGCCGATGTACATCTGAAGCGGCTGGAGTCGGTCGAACGGCAGGTCGCTGAACAGAACATCAGATGTTGGGTGGCACCCCAGCTCTTGGGACACGCCCTGGTCCGGCCGGGGCTGAATCCGCCACAATTCTTTGAAGAACTCCTCCAGCTACGTATGCAAGATCCATTCAAGAGTTTGCGACGGCGTCTCAGTAGTGGTCTGGCCGAATGGGAAGATAGGCGGTCTGCCGCCGGACTCAACGCGCTGGCCCAAGAGGTTGAAGCATTTGGTAGGAAGACTGAAATGCCTCCGATTCTGGGCGATTACGTCGCTCAGGGAACCCTGGAGAGCCCCGAGATCCTTGGTAGAGTCTTTCGGTTCCCTCAGCAGGAAGTGCTCAACAAGCTGCGATCTGTATTTACAGCATTCAGGGAGGAGGGTGGTGTGGATAAGTCACTGCACATAAGCAACTCGAAAAACGTAGTTGGTATCACAGGAGATGGAGTCACGATTTCCAATACTACGCTTGCGTTCCAAGAGTCGTTCAACAACCCCCAAGCCCAGGAGACCTTGATATCAGAGCTTATGAGCTTGAGAGATCGACTCCTAAAGGAAGCACCGTCTCTCGACCGGGATCTTACTATCGGGGATTTGGCCCGAGCCGAGGAGGCGGCTCGCGGTGGAAGATGGGATCAAGTCTTGGATGCTCTGAAACACGGCGGGATCAAGCTCCTTGAACTCACAGCTGGCGCCGGTCTGACAGTTGCTGCTGAGGCAGTTAGGAAGTCGTTGGGCCTTCCATAGTGGAGACTCAGCCGTGCTTGCCCTGACGCTTTCTTTGAAAATGCACCCCGTGACTGGGATTTTGTTGGGAAGAATAATCACGGAGATTAGATGGTGGAGCAGCGGGAAAACGGGGAAAAACCTTAACAAAAGTTAACTAGAGGTGTTGAAAAAAGTTGAGACGAACCTACGAAGGACGCTTCTTCGGGCGCAGAGTGAACTGTGAGTATGTGCCCGCGTTGCCCGGCTGGGCTGTGCGGCGCGTCCTGGACGATCCGCGAAGGATTCCATATCTCCTGGTCTGGAAGAGTCCGTCAGATGGCGAAGTCAAAGAGGCCGTCCGCGTGTCCTGTCTTGGCCCGACCCCGTACCTTCCTGAAGCCGATTCGATAGAAGTGAAGCGCACGGACGGAAGCGTGGTGCATCTTCGTGTGCTCAAACGACCTCTGCCGAGAAACGCCGGGCACGATATCTTGCTCGCCTGCCCTCGCTGCTGTTCCCTGCGGCGCGCCTTATACGGATGGGAGGCAGGGGGACAGTACACTACCAGCGTTCAAAGGTCGCTCTGGCAGTGCCGCTCGTGCGCCGGACTGCGCTACGCCTCCGAAGGCGGGGCGCTGTTGATCCGGTGCCGTGGCAGGCTTGGCGTGATGTTCGGAGTTTTGCGGTCAGATCGCCCCGATCCGTGGTATCCATACGTGTTCACCTCGCCAGCTGACGCAATAGCGGCGGGTCTCGCGAGCTAATTCCGACAGTGCTTCTGGCAAAAGCGGTGTTTTGCGGAGCCGTGGCCTCCATGCGCCTTTACGTCCATTGAGCAAGCACTGGCAGCGGTGGCGTGGTGGCGCACCAAGTAGCGCGCCTTCAGCTGGTCGTCGCGCGTAGGATATAACACGCGGTAGGATTCTGTTAAGCCAGCTTACGGGCGGAGCGGTTGAAACCGGCGGTATTGAAAAGCTAAATCGCCGTTTTGCGTCGTGAAAGATTTATCGTGGAGCTGAAGACTGTTAACTGCTATTTTATTCGCGGTAAACATAGTTTTGTACTATCATTTGCGTTCCCTTAGCGGCCGTCGGCGGCGCGGAAAACGGTGAAGGGGCTACTTGGTTTTGGAAAGGACACCACCTTCGCCCTGGGCCAAACGCCGAATCTAATAGTTTCAAATCCAAAAGGTGTAATATAGGATTTTCCCAAAAGACCTATCGCGGAGATCGACAAAATGAATGTTATTGAAATTCCCATCGAAAAAATCGAGATCGGACCTTCTCAATCGAGGGTTCGTCAGATCGAAACCGATATTGATGAGCTTGCTACGAACATTGACAAGATCGGTCTGCTTGAGCCTATTGTTGTATTCGAGAGAGACGGACAATATGAGCTATTGACGGGACAAAGGAGACTCTTAGCAGTTCAAAGTCTCGGGTGGACGAAGATCCCCGCAGTAATCAGAGATCGGCCCAAGAATGAAGCGATGGCTAAGGCAATTTCGTTAGCCGAAAACTTCGTCAGGAGAGAACTGAATTCCAAAGATCTTCTAGAAGCGTGCACTCAGTTGTACCGCTTCTATGGATCTATCAAAGCCGTCTCCGAGGAAACCGGACTCAAATATAGCAAGGTTGCGGAATACGTGAAGTTTGATCGTCTTGTCAAACCGCTAAAAGAGGCCGTCGAGTCTGCCCAGGTCAAGATGGACGTGGCTTTGAAAGCCCAAAATGCCGCTACAGCTCCCGACGGCACAATTGACGAAGACAAGGCTGTCAAGTTCGCTGCCGCGATGAAAACCATGGGCGGTTCGCAACGCAGAACCTTGGTGAAAGCTTCTGAGAACGATCCGACCAAATCTGCGGACGAGATAATCGAAGGTGCCCGTAAACCACCCCAGCAGGTGAAAATGAACGTAACACTCTTGCAAAATACTGCGCAGTCACTTGATCAGTTCGCTAAAGATGAGGATAGCACACGCGAAGAGGCGGCCGTCGATCTCATCGTTTCTGGACTTGAACAAAAGGGCTATTAAAGGTTGATCTGTTTGGAGAAACCCCTTAATGAGAATGAGTTCTCCGAACTCATCTTGAGTGTCGGAACAGGTCGTAGTAAGCGACACTTGCAACCAATACAAGTAGCCGAATATATCAAGAGGGCAATTAGCGCGGGTGCTTTATATGGGGCCAACACCTTTCCCTACACGCAGAAGTCACTGGCCGAGAAACTTGGACTGCGCGGGACGTCGATGGTCAACCGGTTCCTAAGCTTGCTGGAAATTCCTGAGGAGTTCCAGGCAATTGTCAGTTGGGGTGCTGGGAAAGGTGGTCTTTCTCATCTTACCTTTTCGATAGCAGCTGCGGTTGCTGGCGTTACAAAGGAGCAGCAGAAACAGTTATTGCAGGAGGTCCTTAAGTATAAACTAACAAAGGATGAAACGGTTGCCGCAGTACAGACGTTGAAGAGAAACCCCGGAATGACGGTTCAAAAAGCGACCGAAACGATAATAGCAACCCGGCCTGAAATTATCCGACAGGAAATAATCGTCGGCGAATTCTCCAAAGATAGCGCGATGCTCGGGCCGAATTTAACTCCTGAGTTGAAAGATACCGCCTTACGACGAGCCATAAGATCGATTGTGGGGCAAGAACAGATGGCCGCGAGGACGTCGGGTAGGAAATTCATAATCGCAACCAGCCCAAGGGGCAAAACTCTTCTTGAAGAGCATTGGGCAAAACAAGATAAGCAACCCGGCGAGTTCATTTCGGGCTTATGTACGGAGATGCTCGCGAACCAATGACAATATCCACGGTTTTGCCTGGCGGAACGATCTTGCTTGGACAGAAAGTTGCTTGCGACGGTTTTTCGTTCATGCGTCCTGTTCGCGTAATTACACATGCCCATGGAGACCATATTCAAGGGTTCGAGAGCAGTCTGGGATTCCAAGACCCAATTCTGATGCTGTCTGCTACCAAGGACCTCATCTACGCTATCAAAGGGGCCAAAAGTCTAAAGTTCCGAAGAAATCTCGTCGCTGTAAACGCCAACGAACCGTATCGCTTCAGCCAGGAAATAATCACATTGCTTCCCGCGAACCATATGTTGGGTTCTGCTCAGGTTCTAGTGGAGACGGAGCACGGTCATCGTCTCGGGTATACCGGGGACTTCCGCTGGCCTATTCCAGTATTGGAGGGATTGGACGAACTGGTGATTGATGCAACTTACGGGAATCCGGACTACATTCGGGATTACAACGAAGAGGATGTAATAGCCGATTTCCTGGATCTTGTCTATCGATTGCTCGCCGAAGGAAAGCGCGTTTGTATCAAAGCGGTCACCGGACGGTTGCAGTTTGCAATGCAGCTCCTTCAACCGCATTTGCAGATTCCATTCCTCGCAAGCAAGAAACAGACTGCTATCGCCGATGTTTACCAAGCTTATGGATTGCTTAGCCGACCTTGTATTGACAGAAGCTGCGCTGCAGGACAAAAGATTCTGAAAGATCGGATACCCAATATATCCTTCAACCATTACGCAGAACATATTCCCGAGTCTGAATTCGATGTTTTCGTCATCATCAGCGCATATATGGTCCCTCGCGAAGAGCCCATCCGCCAGACGGGCCCCAGGACTTACTGGGTCGCGCTCACCGATCACGCAGATTTTGTTGGTACCCTCTTGTACGTTTCTCAAGCGAAACCGAAGTTAGTCATAGCAGATAGGTCGCGCGGTGGTGACGCGGAGACACTAGTTAAAGAAATACGGCGCAGGTTGGACATGCCGGCCATCGCTGCCGGTTAGGTATAGACACTTTAACTTCCAAGAACATTTTATTGACTTCCATTAATCCCCTGTGTATCCTCGCTGTGAATCATGGAGCGAGACCGCCAGAGTCCCACTGCCGAGTCATACACACATGTATTCCCAGCCCTTAAGGGTGTTCAGGCCGGACACGATTATTACGTCGCGATGTGTCCACTGAAGTTGATCCCCAAGATTTTCTTGTTCGATGAGGATGAAATTCCGGCAGAACTTCGGGCGCAGCGTGCGCTGAACAAAGCGCGAGTGCCGGAAATTGCTCGTTATCTGGTAGATAATCCCAAAGAATACGTCTTCTCGTCAATCACCGCATCGCTGGATGGCAAAGTCCGGTTCGAACCTCTGTTACCGACCGCACCCTTCCTCGGGAAACTCGTTGTTCCGATGACGGCAAAGTTCATTATAAACGACGGCCAACATAGGCGGGCGGCTATTGAGGAAGCACTCAAAGAACGACCTGAGATGGGAGATGAAACAATTTCGGTCGTTTTTTTTATGGACAATGGCTTGAAACGAAGTCAGCAAATGTTTGCTGATCTGAACAAACACGCCGTGCGACCGAGCAAGTCCATCGGCATTCTCTATGACTTCCGCGACCCCCTTTCCCACCTTTCACGGAAGCTGATCTCGGCTGTGCCGCACTTCAAGGGTCTGACAGAATACGAAAAGACGACGATTTCAAATCGCTCAATCAAATTGTTCACGCTGAGCAGCATCTACCAAGGCACGCGAGCCCTGTTGAACAAGCCCAAGCATGCCCATGTATCAGCAGACGAAGAGAATCTTGCGATTGCCTTTTGGACGGAGGTGGGCAAGTACGTTCCTGAGTGGCAGATGGCCCAGGCGCGTAAGGTAAGTGCGGCAGAACTGCGCCGGGATTTCATACACGCTCACGGCATTGCACTTCACGCATTGGGCACCATGGGCTCCGTTCTGATCGCGTCCGAGCCAAGAAAGTGGAAAGACCGTCTGCGTGCTTTGTCCAAAGTCGATTGGTCGCGCTCGAATACCACCCTCTGGGAAGGTCGGGCAATGATCGGAGGTCGTGTGAGCAAAGCTCATAACAACGTGCTTTTGACGGTCGTCGTACTGAAGCGGGCTTTGGGTCTTGACCTGAACCCTGAAGAGGAACGGACACAAGCCAATCTCTTGAAGCGGGGAGCTTAGCCAATGGCAGTGATAGAAACCGAGACTCTTGGGCGCGAATTCTTGGATGGGGTGTCCGATGAGATTCGGCAGGTTTACCTCGGCGACAAGCGCCCATGGATTATCGGCTACAGCGGCGGCAAGGATTCGACCACTGCGTTGCAACTGATCTGGTATGCGCTTGCAAAGCTTACGCCAAACGAGCGTTCCAAGCCCGTCTACATCATCTCCTCCGATACGCTCGTCGAAACGCCCAAGGTCGTGGACTACATTGACTCGTCTCTGGATCGGATGAACGAAACTGCTCGGCAGCGAAACCTGCCATTTTCGGCGCACAAGGTGCGTCCGATTCTCGATGACACTTTCTGGGTAAATCTCATCGGAAGGGGCTACCCAGCGCCGTCATCGCAGTTTCGCTGGTGTACTGAGCGTTTGAAAATTGATCCCGCGAACCACTTCATCTTGAACACAGTTGCCGATCACGGGGAAGTCGTTGTTGTGCTGGGTGTACGCAAGGCTGAGAGTTCCACCAGAGCACAGGTGATGAGTCTGCACGCAATCAAGGGCAGTCTGCTTTCCCGGCACACGACGTTGCCCAACGCGTTCGTTTATACGCCGATTAAGGACTTCACCACGCAGCACGTGTGGACATATCTCTTGCAAGTCCCTTCCCCATGGGGAAACAACAATCGTGATTTGGTCACCCTATACCGTAACGCGCAGGCGGGAGAGTGCCCGCTTGTCGTAGATACGACGACTCCATCATGCGGAAACAGTCGCTTTGGCTGCTGGGTTTGCACCGTCGTCACGCGAGACACGTCGATGGAGTCGATGATTGATAACGGCGAGGATTGGATGCGCCCGCTGCTTGAATTTCGGAACATGCTCGCAGCTACTCAGGACGTTAACGTCAAGAGCCAAGTGCGTTCCTTGAAGCGCCGCAATGGTCATGTGATGACGAAGTCTTCAGGTAATGGATTCGTCTATGGTCCCTACAAAATGGATCAGCGCCGGAAGTTGCTGCGGGTGCTGTTGGAGACGCAGAAACAGATCAGGTTGAACGGACCTAAACCAAACGAGACACTGATCACGGCAGAGGAGCTTGAACAAGTACGCCGCATCTGGAGGACGGAGGAGCAAGACTGGGAGGATTCTGTTCCGAAGATATATCGCGAGGTTACAGGCGAAGACTTGGACTGGATCGCAGATGAGCTTCCTGCTTTCTCCAATGAGGAGCGTAGCACCCTCGACCACATCTGCGCCCGTCACGGCGTCTCCTCAGACATGGTTGCCAAGCTTTTGGACGTTGAACGCACTCTCCATGCAATAAGCCGTCGCGCTGGTGTGTACCAGAAAATTAGTTCAGTGCTCGCGGAAGAGTGGCGGAGCGAGGAAGCAATTCTGGCGTCAGGGGAGAAGTCAGAGGCATGATCCTTACCCGGCTCACACTCACCAATTTTGGAGTTTTTCGAGGTCGGCAGAGCATCTCCCTACAGCCTCAAAAGGGGAAGCCAATCGTACTGATCGGCGGAAAGAACGGTGCGGGTAAGACCACTTTTCTGGAAGCAATCAGGTTGTGCTTCTACGGCTCTCAAGGCTTCGGGTTTCACTCCCGAGACGAGTACCTCAAGTACTTAGACGGCAGAATCCATACCAACGCGAGTTCGATCATCCAGCCAACTACAGCGTCCGTAGCGGCGGAGTTTCAGTACAGCGATCTTGAAGCTGTTCATGCGTACAAGATCAGCCGCTTCTGGGAGCGCAGAAATACCGGGAAAGTCCATGAGACGCTAACCGTTGAAAGGAACGGAAAGTTGCTGGACGACATCGCGGCGGATTATTGGCCTGAGTTCGTGCGTGATTTAATTCCGCCCGGTGTGGCTCAACTCTTCTTCTTTGACGGCGAAAAAATTCAGCACCTTGCGGATGATACTTCGGATCAGCGGGAGTTGTCTGAGGCGATGAAGGCTCTCCTCGGCTTGGATGTCGTCGAACGTCTAGAGACAGACCTAGAAATCTACCGCTCACGCGTCATCAAGACCCTTCGCAATGTAGATGGAAGTAGAGAGGTCGAGGAGTTGATGCAGGAACTCCAGCATCTAGAGCGGACCTTGGCTGAGTTGCGCAACGTACGTGAAGGACAGGAAGCCGCGATCTCCGACCTCCGGCTCCGGGTGGGGAGCTTGCAAGACAAAATCACCGCCCAAGGCGGTTCATTTGTTCGCAATCGTGAAAAGCTCGTTCATGATCGGGCTGTGCTTGAAACTCAGGTTGCGCAAGTAGAAACGGGTCTTCGAGACATGTGCGGTGGACTCCTGCCCTTCACCCTCGTCCCCCAACTGAGTGAGCAACTGAGGATTCAACTTCGTGCCGAACAAGCGGGTACGGAACTGGAATCTGGCAAGCGGCTAGTCCAATCGACCAAGAGCCACGTCCTTAGCCAACTGGATAAGGCTGAGTTTTGGGAAGAGTTCCCTAAACTCACACCCACAACAATAAGGAAGAAGCTCACCAATCGGATCGGTAAGCTGTTCGAAGAAGTTGTGACGGAGACCGATGCCAACGGCGCGGAATTCATTCATCAGCTATCTCCCATTTTGATCCGTCAATTGATTGCTTGGCTCGATGGCGCTGGCGAACTCAAGAAGGTCGTTCTCGAACAAGGGGCTGCTCTGGAGCGTCTTAACCGAGACCTGCATCGGGTCGAGGACGAATTACGAAAAGTCCCAGCCGACGAACTGCTCAAACCGCTGTTGGAAGAATTGCAAAAGCTGAACGACGACCTCGCTGAAGCCGGGAAAAGCGCGGTGCTGACGGACGACAAAATCAAGAATGCGGAATTGGAACTATCGGTGGTGCGGCGAAGATACACTCAGAGCGTTGAGAAGCTTGCCGCGCAAGCGACCCAAGGCTCTCGGGTCCATCTTGTGCCTAAAATCCAGCAAGTCCTTAGTGAGTTCAAGTCAGCACTGCTGTGCAAGAAACTCATCCAACTGCAAACTGATGTGACTAGCAGCTTCAATGCACTTTGCCGAAAGAAGGACTCGGTTCGGGAGATCACGATCAGCCCTGATGATTTCTCGGTGGTATTCAAGAGCCGAGATCATCGTCCAATTCCCAAGTCACAGCTTTCGGCAGGGGAAAAACAGATTTATGCGATCTCGATGTTGTGGGGGCTCGCAAAGACTTCAGGAAGACCACTGCCCATCATCATCGACACGCCATTGGGACGGTTGGACACAGACCACAGAAAGCTTTTGACTGAGCATTACTTCCCCTTCGCAAGCCATCAGGTGATCATTCTGTCCACTGATTCTGAAATTGATCAGGTTTATTTTGGCGATTTGCGCCAGAGTATTTCTCAAGCGTATCGGCTCGACTTCAGCGCGGAAGAGCATGGGACGAGATTAAACAGCGGATATTTCTGGAATCACGCCAATGAAGCTAACTAGGTTACGACTGACCACGGAAGCCTCGAACCGACTCCGTTTTGTTGCCGGAAAGACAGGGCTCACGCCCAATCTCTTGTGCCGGATCGGGTTTTGCTTGTCGCTTGCCGAGCCTAGCGTACCGAACCCCGAGAACTACCCGGAAGAGGACAGAGAGTTCAACCGATATACATTGCTTGGAGAATATGACCCTCTTTTCGTCGCCCTGCTTCTTGAACGCTGCCGCCGTGATGGACTAGACCTCGCGAACGCGTCGGACTACTTCCGAGCTCACATGAATCGCGGTGTAATACTGTTGCAGCAACGGGCTAAGAATATCGCCGATTTGGCATCACTTCTTCCAGCTTAAGCTAGTGCGCCTTGTGAGCGTGTCGTAGGTAAAGTGGTTTTCAGTATGGTCGAGTGGTAACCTTCGCCCTGACCGGTCGCAGACCGATCACGAAATTGTCACTGCTCACGGTGGCCCGTTGGAGCGGACACGGTAAAATAGGCCTTGTTTCAAAGGCGGAAATGCCTGAGAACAGGTATAGAATAGCCTTTCCTGGGCCAAGCGCAGAGGTCACAAAACTGCACGAAATTGCGCGAAAAGTTGAGAAAAGTTAACTTTCGGGGTGAGCCATGCCACTGGTGAATATCAAACGGGAGACGGCGGCACGGATGATTGTGGAAGACCGCGAGCCGGATTATCGCATCGCCGCAACCGTGGGCGTCTCCCTACGCACTATCCAGTACTGGAAGAAGCGGCCAGATGTGAAGGCCAGGATTCAGGAAATAGCGGACGGCGCAGCGGCCCGGATAGAAGCCCATTTCGACCGGCTTGAGTGGTTGCGGGAGCGGGAATGCTGCCAAATGCAAACGGCCAGCAAGAACGACATAACGAAGCGGGTTGCATTAATCCGACTGCGGGAGATGGGGGCGCTTTGAAGTCGCACTCAGCGCTTGCGCTCTTAAAGCGGACGCTAGGGGCGACGCGGTACGGCTGCCAAGCGGCGCGATGCCCTGCAGAGTACCCGACTTTCGCGCCAAGTGGCTCCAGGCTCGATTCTGGGATCGCCTGTCCAGGTCGAAGGCGTGCTGTACCCTATTTTGTGCCCACCCTGAATCAAAGACAATCGTACACGATCGCGGGTTCCAGGTTCGAGTCCTGGGCGGCTCACCATTTCTTCTTAATTTGGTATCTCCGCACCTTTCGTCACCGGTCCTCGGTAGGATGGACCGCCATCGCATTCCGGGATGCCCAGAGCCACGTTCCCGAGCGCCTGACCTTGCACTCGTGATTGTGACGTAAATTGTGACGTGACCTGCCCGTATAGGCGGGGAACTGCAACAGTATGCAGCAGTGGCGCAATGCCAGTAAAATCGGGGTAAATCACAGTCAGGTGTTACGTTGCAGCCCACTACTGCGTATCGCTGCTATTTTCGCTCTCTAAATTGACACGGTGGAGGTCTGCGGTTCGAGCCCGCACGGGCCTACCATCTCTCTCATCGAATTTGTCGAGCAGCAAAACGGCCTTCCGCAAACCACTGGAATCCGCCAGAAGGCTTTTGAACCGAGCCTGAACTATGCCCGGATCAATTACGTGTGGGTTAGAGCGACGTACCTTTGGCAGCTTGCCCCTTCAGGAGGAACGTTTTGGGGAGCTTGCCTTCACCGCAAATTTTGAAAGACCCGAAATCCTTGTACCATGGGCCGTCGGGCGCATCTGGCTCTGATTCGCGCCACAGTTTGAGCTTGTAGAGGTCTTAGGCTGTTATGTGGCGATCCGCTAATCGGTCGAAAAGGTGCTGTCGAAGGGCCGGCGGAAGATTGGCCCACTGGATCTTGGGCATTATTCACCGAACGTCATCCGCGCGAGTTCCGCCTTTAGCCTCTGTCGTTCTGCGGGATCACTCGATTGGGCCAGCCGGTTCGCGAGCGCAAAGAATCGTTCCTTCTCGGCTGCCTTGGATTGGAGCCCGGCTTCGATCAAATCGACGAGGACTCGATTGGCGCTGCTCTTCTTGCTCCTCGCGATGGCGCGCACGCGCTTGGCAATGCCCGTCGGAAGCGACACGCTTTGACGAATTGACTCTTTCGGTCTGGCCATGCGCCTCATTCTACACCATTCCGCACCATCATGCACCACCATCAGGGATGGCGTAGCTGGCACGACAGATGC
>Ga0153915_10002275_pt1 | contig 17593 bp, 11 predicted proteins | sample Opewatmetagenome_2_FD_107003 | JGI IMG/M metagenome (GOLD analysis project Ga0153915, IMG submission 107003) | Freshwater wetland microbial communities from Ohio, USA - Open water 3 Core 3 Depth 3 metaG | ecosystem: Environmental > Aquatic > Freshwater > Wetlands | place: USA: Ohio, Lake Erie...
GCCTGCCGCGTGATGAAACCGCAACGCAGCGGTTCCATCATCCAGATCAACTCGAAGAGCGGCAAGAAAGGCAGCGCTGCCAACTCCGCTTACGCCGCCGCCAAGTTTGGCGGGATCGGTCTTGTCCAAAGCGTCGCGCTTGAGATGGCGCCGCTCGGCATACGCTGTAATGCAATCTGTCCCGGCAACATGCTTGAGTCGCCGTTGTGGACCGACCCGAAGAAAGGCCTGTTCGTCCAGTACCTCAAAGCCGGTAAAGTGCCTGGCGCGAAAACGATCGAGGACGTACGCCAATCGTACATGAATCAAGTGCCGATGAAACGCGGTTGCACCTATGACGACGTCTGCAATGCGCTGGTGTTTCTAGCCTCCGATGCCGCCAGCTATATTACCGGCATCGCCCTTAGCGTCAACGGCGGGCAGGAAATGAGTTAACGGAGAAATGAACCGCGGATTTCGCAGATCGCACGAATTCGGCCAATCAGTGTTATCGGCGTGATCAGCGGTTAACATTCCGGCGGCCAGGAGATGAATTGATCCGCGGTTAATACGTTTTCGGGAAAAGCATCCTCAAAAAAGGGCTTGCAGCATTTTAGAGAATCACTAGATTGGCGCTACAAACCCTGGGACGAAGGAGGGAATATATGAAAAATCGAGAACGTTTAGTCCAATGGTCGCGAGGCGCGTTCATTTCTGCGCTGGCCGCTTTTCTGCTTGTCGGCTGCAAGACAAATAGTGTCCAGCTTTGCACCAAGACAACGGTCACCACGACAACTGTGCCTGTAGTAGTTGCCCCAGCCCCCGCTGTAACTGCACCTGCGCCTGCCGCGCCTGCCCCACCTGCCGCACCCATTCCTGCGGGATCAGTAATTCGCATTGATGCCGGTGCCACCGCTCCCCACACCGATGCCAGCGGCAACGTATGGCTGGCTGACCAAGGGTTCGAGGGTGGAGATGGAGACGTCGTTGATCGAGGCAGCGATATTCAAATCGCCAACACCCAGGACCCGGCCATCTATCGCACCGAGCGATGGGGTATGAGTTCTTTCTCGTACAATCTTCCCAACGGCAAATACACCGTGAAACTTCATTTTGCCGAAACTTTCGATGGGATCACCGGCCCGGGTCAGCGTGTCTTTTCCTTTAACGTCGCGGGCCATGAGTTCAAGGATTTTGACGTTTTTGTAAAGGCCGGCGGAGCCAACCGCGCCTACATCGAAACCGTCAACGTCAACATCACCGACGGCAAGCTCGATATTACTTTCACGCCCGACGTTCAGGCCCCCGATATCAACGGGATAGAGATCATTTCCGCTTCCTGACCGGCTCGGCGCAATCAGCGTCATCAGCATAATCAGCGGTTAATACACCGGCGGCCGAAGAATACGTTGAACCGCGGATTTCACAGATAGCATGGATGCTGGAGCGAAGAATGTCCGGCCGAGGCGGAATGGAGAATCAAGTATCGAATGATCGCAACACGGCCCTGCCTATGAATACCAAATTCCACATCCTTGTCTGCGTCGCAACGATGTTGGCCGGAACGCTTCGAACGACCGCTGACACCAACCAAATCGTGAACGAGCGCCTCATCAACGCCGATCTCCGGCAGGTCAAAGGTCCGTTCAACACGATGTTCAAGAGTTGCGTGGGCGCCGGGCGCGCCAACGAAGGGCTGCGGGCGGATTGGCAACGGCAGCTGGTTTATGCCCACAAGGAATGCGGCTTCACCTACATCCGCATGCACGGGCTTTTTTGCGACGACATGGGCGTGTACAAGGAAAACAAAAAAGGCATTCCGGAATACAACTGGCAGTACATTGATGAACTTTATGATTTCCTCAACCGCATCGGCATGAAGCCGTTTGTTGAACTCAGCTTCACCCCGGCGGCGCTGGCAAGCGGTTCGCAAACGATCTTCTGGTGGAAAGGCAACGTCACGAAACCCAAAGACCCAAAGAAATGGGAGGACTTCATCCGCGCCTTCGTGACGCACCTCAGAGAACGTTACGGCGACGACGAAGTCCGCACCTGGTATTTCGAGGTTTGGAACGAGCCGAATCTCAGTGGTTTTTTTGCCGGAACGCAGCAGGATTATTTTGATCTTTATGCCGTCACGGCCCGCGCCGTCAAAAGCGTTTCCCCGCAATACAAAGTCGGCGGCCCGGCCACGGCGGGTTGCGCTTGGGTTCCGGAGTTCATCAGCTTCTGCGAGACGAACCGCTCGCCGGTGGATTTTATTTCCACGCACGACTACTGCGTGGATAGTGGTTACCTGGATGAAAACGGCAGCGCCGGCACGGTGTTTTCTCAAAACCCCAAAGGCATTTATGGCAACGTGATCCGAGTGCGCAAGCAGATCCGCGATTCCGCGATGCCTAATCTTGAATTGCACTTTACCGAGTGGAGCGCTTCGTACACTCCGTCCGATCCCATCCACGACAGCTACCACAGCGCCGCGTTCATCCTCGACAAGGTCAAGAACGCCGGCACCGCCGCCGATTCGATGTCCTATTGGGTATTCACCGATATTTTTGAGGAAGCTGGTCCGCGCTGGACGCCGTTCCACGGCGGCTTCGGCCTGATCAATTACGAAGACATCAACAAGCCGGCGTTTTACGCTTACCAGTTCATGAACCGGCTGGGAGAAACCGAATTGCAGAACCGCGATCCCGCCTCGTGGATTTGCGCCGACAAATCCGGCGGCATACAGGCGTTGATCTGGGATTTCACTATCACGCACCCGGGCACGTCCGTCATCAACCAAGTCTATTACAAGCGTGATCTCCCCTCAGCGGCCAAGTCAAAAGTCAAACTCAACCTGGCCGGCGTGCCGAAGGGGAAGTATTCACTGGAATTCTACAAAGTCGGCTACCGGGTCAACGACGCCTACGCGACCTACATGGATCTGGGTTCGCCCTCACAATTGACCCGGGCGCAGGTGGCGCAGATCCGAACCGCGAACAACGGCGCTCCGCTCTCCCGCGTTTCCGTGGAGGTCGGCGAGAACGGCCTTCTGACCCGGGAATTCGACCTGCGGGAAAACGATGTCTGCCTGCTCATGTTGAAAAGACTTTGACCGTCCCCCGCGTCTTCGGCGGCCAGAAAAGGAGTTGAACCGCGGATTTCGCTGATTGAGCGGATAGGCGAAGGGAGAAACCTTACTTCCCGTACTTCTTACCGGGCTTCTCGCGCACAACCGCCGGTGGAAAAGTTGAGACAAGCTCGGCTTCCAACGGCTTGTTCTTCTTGAAACGGCTTACACCCAGAACGCTGAACCCAATCACATGGCCTTTGGCGTCCACGCGCTCCATGACGGCGTCGTGCTGGGTTTCCTTCATATAGCCGGCGGCCCCGGCAAACCGGACCTCCAGGTAATCCGCTTCCGCATCGAACCAGATTTTTACTTTGTCGGCCATAAATCCTCTCCGGCTTTCGGTTGATCAGTCAGGTACGCCGTGACCACAAACGCATCCTTCGGCACATACTTAACCACAACGCACAACCATTTTCCATATATGACTGTCTTTGCATAAAACTCGTAGAATAAGCGCACCGCCGCGTCCGAGCGTGAGCGACGCACCAACTGTGGCTGTCGCAACACGCGTTCGATCTCGGCAGCCATGCCGGCCATTTCAGGATGTTCCAGAATATGGGCCAACCGCTCGCCAGTCAGCCGCACTTTATTACCGAAACAGTCTGTCAACGTCCTCATCTGCCGCCCAGCATCCTAGACGGCCACCACCGCGCTGTCGAGAGCCGGGGGATCGGACTGCGCCGATTCGGCGCACTCAGCGTCATCAGCATAATCAGCGGTTAGTAATCATTCTTTAAGTCTCTTTCCCTTGTTATCCGGATACCCCGCCACATGGAGGATTACGTCCGTCACTTCTCCTTTGTCATTCTTAATGAAGATAAATTGCGCACCAGAGATCTTGTCGAAAAAATTCGTTTTCGATTCGGGACAAATATCGAGAACGCCCCCTTCAACGTTCTTGCCCCGGGCTTGCCCGACCAACCGATCTCCTTCCCGCCAGATCTTCAGTTTTACTCCAGTGGGAGACATGGCGTTCGGTGCAAATTCGTAGTGGCCGACGACGGCATCGAGAAGTTTTGTGTCCAGCTTGATGGCAACAGGCCGTTTCAGTGCTTCGGGGGCTTTGGGTGGCTTATCGGAGTTTTTTTCATAAGAAAACGCATTGCCGCGATAGTGCGCGGTCAAGCAGGTCGCCTTGCCTCGAGCATCCCGGGAAAAGACCATGGGTATGCCGCTCAACCTTTCAAAGAAACGGGTTTCCGATTCCGGCAATAATTCACCAGCGACAGGCGGCAATAATACATCAACAGGCCATAATCTTAATCCTGTCGCTTGGGCGAAGAGCCGATCCCCTTCACGGCGAATACCGATGCCGGATTGGACCACGCGGCTCGACACCATCGCAATGAGTGCCGCCAAAAGACCACTGACCAGGACAGCGCAGCCCAGGATTAGCAATCGCTTGCGGAAACTGCCGGCTCGCCAGAGGAGGACCACCATCGCCGCGAGGCAGAAGCCCGCCGGGATATAAATGGCCGCTTTGGGCGCTTTGAGGAGAAACTGCCGCACCTTGAGCATTCGCAGCGCAAAATCAGGTGAACGCTGGTATTGCCCCACATACGAATCGAAAAGCTGGATGGGGATGTTGGTCTCCGTTGGCCGTCGGTCCGATTGCCATTCGCTTTCAAGTAAAAACTTGCCCAAGTTGCCCTCGCCAATGACACCGCGCGAATTAGACAAGACCACCACGCCGCGACGCCGCGTCTTGTCGAAACCGACGAACGCGTCGCAGCCGTATGTGGCTCCGCCATGCCAGATGATGGTCGGCCCCTGCAGGTCGGGTGGGACAAACCATGCCAACCCAATCTCAGGCCCGTGAAAATGAACCATGTGCGTTTTTTCCATGAGCGATGTCAGACGAGACGGCGTCAGGCCGAGGTTGGCCGACACGTATTTCAGCAGGTCATTGGCCGTTGAGCGCAGCGCGCCGGCGCCCGTCAGAACTTTGATGTCGTCACTTGGGACCGCGTATCCGATTTGACTGTGTCCGGTGGCGAGGCGGGATTTCAGTTCGGGTGTCACCGTGATCTGCGTGCTATCCATCTTTAATGGCCGGCAAATCCGATCCACCACCAGCGATTCGTAATCCGTCCCGGCTTTCAGGGCGATGACATGACCAAGCAATCCCATTCCCAGATTGGAATATTCCCCCTTCGCCCCCGGGTCACGGGTCAATTGATAGCCTGACAGGAAGGCATACAACTTCTCGACGGTAAAATCAGCATCCTGATCATCCGCACGTTTGGGGTCCATGTAGTCAGGCGCGCGTGGAAGCCCGGAGGTATGCGTGGCCAGCTGGAGCAAGGTGATTTCCTTGCCGTTGCGGGTCGGCATCTTGACCGACTCGGGCAAATACTTTGCCACGGGATCATCCAGCTTCATCTCCCCGCGCTCGACCATATCCTGCAGCAACAGCGCGGTAAATGTCTTCGTGACGGAACCGATCTCGAACACTGTGTCGCCATTCACATCCTGGTCGGTGCCGTTATCCAATTTTCCGCAACTGACAATACTGCTGCCGTGCTCGTCCACGATGCCGACCACCACGCCGACGGCACTCTTTTCAACTTCGACGCGCTGTTGCAGGAACGCATGAATGGCATTGGTGAAATCCTCCGCCCCAGCGCGAAATGAAAACGCCGATAACAGTATCGCGAAACAAATGATGCGGAGGGCAGTGATCATTGTTTGCACATTAACAAATCATCGGTCAGCGACAAGAATTGTTCTGAAGAATCGCAAAAGCGAACACTTTAACCACGGATTTCACGGATGGCACGGATAACGGATGGGATTAACCACAGAGACACAGAGGTCTCAGAGAGGGAAGGCGTGCGGCTCGTGACCGGATTCTGGCCCGGAATATCAAACGGGTTGCAGCGAAATTGCGAATTAGGGGCGTTGAGAAGCAGCTGTGAACTGATATTTCCCGGACGCGATTTCAAAAACTGCGCTGCCATTTTCCATGCGAATGAATTTTACGCCGGGCGCGGATACGGCTGAAGCGTTGTCCTCGCGCACCGCCTCCGCATTTGCAGCGGGGATAACTACCTCCGCGCTGGTGTTGGCGGGAACCGTAACCGCGAGCGTCAGTTTACCGTCCACGAGCTTCCATTCCGAGGCGAGCAGGCCATAGGGAGTCCGGAGGCTGCACCGGGCGTGACTCAAGCCGCCATGGCCGACGAGCGGCGCGATGCGCGATTTTTTGTATCCGGGTTCCAAGATTTGCAGGCCACCGAGGTGCTGGAACATCCAATCGCCCACCGCGCCATAGGCGTAGTGGTTGAACGAATTCATGTCCACGGGACCGAATTCGCCATCGGCACGAATGCTGTTCCACCGCTCCCACATCGTCGTCGCGCCCATGCGGATTTCGAAGCCCCACGACGGATACTCCTCGTTGAGCAGAAGCCGCATGGCCAGATCGTCGCGACCGATGCGGGTGAGAGCTGGTAGAAGCCAGGGCGTACCGAGAAAACCGGTCTTCAGGTGGTAGTTATCGGCCGCGAGTTTCTCGACGAACTTGCCGGCGGTCTGCTCGCGCTGTTCGGGATCGGCGATCAGATCCATGCCAAGGGCAATGGCATAGGCGGTCTGCGTGCCCGTGTAAATGGAACCGTCCGGATGACGATAGGCGGCGACAAAAGCTTCTCGGATTTTGGGAACCAGCGCCGCCCATTCCGCTGCCTGGTCGGTCTCACCCATCACCGCCGCCATCTCGGCCATCATTCGGGTGTTCTCGGCGAAATACGCGGTGGCAATGACGCGATGCTCGTCGAGGCGATTCACCTTTTCGAGGTTCAGCCAGTCGCCGGAGAACCAGGAGCTACGCCCCTCTTCGAGCAGGTTGCCGTCCTTCGTGGCGCTGTCGTGGACGAAACGATAGAAGCGCCGCATCGCGTCCCAGTTTCGCTGCACGATGCGCGTATCGCCGGTGGCGCGCCAGACGGCGTAGGGCACGGTGATGAAGGCGTCGGACCAACCTACGCCGGTCTTGTCGAATTCGCGGCGCGGCTGGGGCACGACGGCCGGGATGTTGCCATCGGGGCGCTGGCTGTCGCGCACGTCGCCCATCCACTTCGAAAGAAAGGCGCGGGTATCTTGGTAACGGCATGCGGTGGGCGCGAAGACGCTGATGTCACCCGTCCAACCGAGCCGTTCGTCGCGTGCCGGCGTGTCGGTCGGGATCGATAGAAAGTTACCGCGCTGTCCCCAGCGGATGTTGCGCACGAGTTGATCGAGCATCGGATGCGAAAGGCGCAGATCGCCGATGTTAGGCAGGTCGGAGCCGAGCACAACGCCCTGGACGGCCCTCGTCGCCGGCGGAGTGTCGAGCCCGGTGATTTCGATATAGCGAAAGCCGTGCTGCGTGAAGGTGGGCTGGTAGGTGACGGTCTCATTGCGTGCGAAGGTGTAGGTGTCGGTGACTTTTGCTTTGCGGAAATTCTCTGTATAAAGCCGGCCGCGCCGCTCGCCCAGGCGATAAAGTTCCTCCGCGTAGCGGATGCGAACCGTCTGGTCCTTTTTCCCGGTGAGCCTGAGGCGCGCGACACCAACCATGTTTTGCCCGAGATCATAAACAAACTCGCCGGGCGCGGGCATGGTGCGCGTGCGGGCGGTCAGCACCTGCGTGGCGCGCACCGGTTCGTCGGGTTGTGGAACGAGCTTGGCTAAGTCGTCCGCCAAGACGACGACGGGCACCCACTTTGACGCGTCGAAGTTCGCGCTGTCCCAACCCGATTGATCGAGGCGCGCATCATAGATCTCGCCATCCTGCAAGTCGGCCTGGACAAAGGGCCCTTCAGCGGAGCGCCAGCCGGCATCGGTAACAAAGCTTTCAGTGGAACCGTCGGTATAGGTCACATGGAGCTTTGCCACCAAGGCGAGCGTGTCGCCGTAAACGCCGCTCCAGTGGAGCCCGACCTTTCCTCGATACCAACCGTCGCCGAGCGCCGCGCCGATTACGTTGACGCCCTTTCGCAGCAACGGCGTCACATCGTAGGTCTGCGCCTGGATGCGCCGGTGATAGTCGGTCCACCCGGGAGCCAGATACTGGTCACCGACTCTTTGGCCGTTTATCGAGAGCTGGTAGAGGCCGTGTGAGGAGGCGTAAACGCGCGCGCTCTTCACTTTCTTTGCGAGTTTGATGACGCTGCGCAGCAGTGGGCGGGACTTGGCCGCACTTGCGGGCAGCTCGGTGTGTGCGATCCATTTTGCGCCGGACCAGTCGGCGGCGGAGAACAAGCCAGTCTCGAACCAGGCGGGCGAACTCCACGCGGAGACTTTATCATTGTCATCCCAAACACGCACTTTCCAGAAAACCCGTTGCGACGATTTCAGTGTTTTCCCCGCGAACGGAATTTGGATCGTGTCGTCGGAATTGACTTTTCCGCTGTCCCACAAATCGCCGTTGTCCTTCTTCAGTAACTCACGGCTCGACGCCGCGAGAATCTGATAAGCCGTTTGCCGGTCACCGCGTTGGGACGATTCCAAAATCCAGTTCAAGCGCGGCTCTGGCACATCCACGCCCAGTGGATTTTCCCGATGTTCACAGCCGGGACTTACAACCGTCATCGCCGCACCGGGAAAGGCGGCTAAAAGCAAACTGGGAACCAAGAGCAGAAAGAATCGTTTCATGATCGAGTCGTGAACATTGAGGATTAAGTAGAACAGGGAAAGTGGTCTATCAAGCATTATTCTTTCTACTTGCAGATTCACCCCGAAAGCTTTCGGGGCAGAGCGGTAAGGCGTCCGTGGGAGCGGCCACGTGAAACGTGGTGAATTTGTAACCGCGACCGGATTCTGGCCCGGAATATCAAACGGGTGGAAGCCAAATCGCAGAATGAAGGGGCGCGACACCCATAATGTATGTCCCAGTTTGCGATGCTAAGATGGATACGGACCTAGAAACCTTTGCCCGTTAAAATGGATCATGTGCGTAGGGGACTCCGCAACCCACACTTCTGTTTCCCAAGAGATTTCTCCAAGGTGCGCGACCATATCTTTACGAGTCAGAAACGCTGTGACGCAAACCAGTCCAGCCTTTGATTTCGCGAACAAACGTTTTAGTTCCTGATGTCGTTTCGGATTCACCGGCCCGTGAGAGGTGACTGCTTCGATCAATAGCAGCCAATTCTTCTCTGTGTAATGGATGATGACATCGGGCATTTTACCATGCTCTTCGAGGTGAACACCCAACCTACTGAGCCCACTCTTATCAAAGTAAGCGAATTTCGTGTCCGTATCGCCGACGTAAAGAACGCGCCCGGCAGGAGCAAAGACAGGGGCGAAATCCCTGAGAATTCTTTCCACGAGGATATTTTGACCACCAGGCGATAACGTGATCGTCATTTTACCTGACACCCTCACAGGGATTCTCTGAGCATGTCTCTCTTCTGCGTATTTCTCGCGGAGCGTCATCACCTTCTTGTGGAAATCCGCGAGGGTCTTGTCCCAATTGGGCGTTCCGAAGTTGCGGATAAGCGTAAGAGCCATAGGTTCAATTTGATAGACCGTCTTTCCACTGTTGATGGGCCGCATTGGCTCGTCTGGATTGTAAAGAATGATCCCAGCTTCGAGAAACTGATGCACAGTCTGTCTTCTCACCGTTTCGCGGGTGTTGGGCGCATATTTCTTCCCGTAATGCTCTTCAAAAAAGCCCATCATTTGCGTAATGCCTTTCAAGGGCGCGGAAGCGTCGCTCCACGCCCTTCGAGGCGTCAGGTCGAGCAACGCCAAGAGCGTCAATGCCGAACGTTCGTTTTGTTGCGCCCTCGGGAAACCGAGCGCCTTCAGAATTTCCAGTGCCGCATCGATCTTATTCATAGTATTCAACTGGTGATTGGACGTTTCAGTTTGTTGAAAGACGATTCTCTCAACTAAGTCGTCGATCTCATGCTGCCCTATCAGCGAATCGCCGACCTCTTGCCCAAGCGCTTCAAGTTGCCCGTGCGTTGGCATGGGCAGTGAGTACAGGTCTGTTGCATTGACTTGAGTGTGGCCGCTAAATAGGCGGAAATATCGATCAAGCAACGTTGAGTTCAGATAAAGCGCGAGTCCTCTGGCGAGGTTTGCATCAAGCCCAAGTCCACCGTGATGGATATAATTGAGGTGATTCTCGATGCCGAGCAATTCGGTTGGCGTATCACCCTTGAAATGCACTCCCGCAACAATCCTCTTTTTCTCTTCTTTCGCTGTGAATCGTTTCACCAACACATAGGTGTCATTCGGTACAAACAAATCACGATGCCCTTCGACAACGGTAATGGCATTGAACTTTGCTTTGGGGTTTGGCCACTGAACCCGAGATCGTCTTAGGTGCTGGGGATAAAGCAACGGAGCGGTTTTATCGTTCGATTCGCCTTGTAGCAGGTCAGCCGAGCGAAAATCCACAACCCGACCCGTTGATACCGAGAGCCCGATATGATCGAGACGAGTGCGAAGAGATAGAAGCTGCTGTTGAACCTCGTCATCAACGCTGTCTTCGATTATGCGAATAAACCGCTGTGCATCGTCCGGCAGTACTACTTTTTCGTAACGTGTTTCGTGGTACGCAACCATGTCTTCAGATTGGCCACTCGATGTAAAGATCGTCACGGTCCGTGGCTTAATTCTCGTTTTTACGGCATGGATGATGACATTCTCTTGTAAGACATCGGCTTCATTGAAAGCAGCTTTTCGCGACTCGAAAACGTGCATGGACTTAATAGCCATCTCGTCTAGAAAGAATCCGCGGAACGGCGCGTGATACGGGCCGTTGCAGAAACTGCGCGGCGTGATCGCAACCAATTCCCCGTTTTCCGCCAGTAGCTTCACAACTAAACCAAGAAATGCCGTATAGAGATTGACGACCGGCAATCCCACTCCCTCCAAATGCTTTCGCTCTGCTGAGTTCGTGGCGATCTTACGGTAGGGCGGATTGAGGATAGCCACATCATAACGCTGCCGTTCGCTAGCAAAGAGGTCATCCCGCAACGCCAGACTCGCATCGAAAATGAAGTCGGCGCGGTGAATGAGATGCGAAAAATAAACCCCGACTCCAGCCAAGCGTTTCGCGCATAGTTCCAGCGTGTCATTCAAGTGGTCAGCAAGCGCTGAATCAATCTCAAAGGCATCCACATGAAGCGAAGTAGGCCGCTGGTCGTTTTGAAGGATCCGGTCAACGACAGCAGCGGTCAATGACCCGATTCCGGCACCTGGGTCGAGCAAACGGATTGAGGCTCGATGCAGTGAGAGCCTGTCTGCCATCAACTTTGCAACGAAATGCGGCGTTAGGACTTGTCCCAATTCAGACCGTTTCCGAGGATCGAGATGGTCCGTCGCCGCTAATCTGGCAACGTCAACGGTTCCGCCCAAATCTACCAGTGCAAGACTCCCTTCCATCAAGTGAATTATAGCAAAGTAGATGGTCAATTTACAACCAGCTTTGACTTTCAAGCAAGAAGAGAAGGAATTCCACCGACTGCGCCGATTGGGCGCAATCAGCGGTATCGGCGTGATCAGCGGTTAATACCGGCAACTAGGAAATGAGTTAGGAATATTGCCGCCAAAAAGCACAAGAATCGCATGCGGGGCACAGTCGGCAGTTTCTGCGTCCCTTTGCGCGTTTTTGCGGCAATGAAGAGTCTTACAAATAGAGCCTAAAACTTTATGATTGACTGTGATTGGTTTTGGGTGTAAATAATCATAATCAATCATGACCGGATTGGATCAAAAAGATCTCGCGCCGCAACGATGGGACCGGTTGCGCGCGGCGTTGCGCCAGAACCGGGTCGTACGCGTCGAGGACCTATGCCGGGAACTCAACGCTTCGCCCGCAACGGTCCGGCGCGACCTTGCCCACCTCGAGAAATCGGGGGAAGTCCAACGCGTGCACGGCGGGGCGGTCAGTATGGACAGTCTCATCGAGGAACCGGTGTTCGACGCGAAGACTTCCATTGCCATAAAAGAGAAACAACGGATTGCACGAGCCGCCCTGCCCTACGTCGAGGCGGACGACACGATTTATCTCGATGGCGGCAGCACGGTGCTCGAACTGGCCCGGCTGTTGCGGGACCGGACCAATATCACGGTTGTGACCAACTCATTGCGCGCGGCCCACGAACTGGCGGGACGCGGGCCACGGTTGATACTTGTCGGCGGCGAACTGCGTCGGTTGAGCCAGACGGTGGTTGGCCCAATGACCCGGCTGACGCTGGCGGGGTTGCACATGGATAAGGCGTTCATGGGGACGATCGGGCTGTCGTTGGATGATGGGTTGACGACTACCGATCCCGGCGAGGCGTACACGAAGGAACTGGTCATGGCGCAGGCGCGACAGGTGATTCTGCTCGTTGACTCGAGCAAGGTTGGAAAGGTCGCGTTCGCACGCTCAGGGCGACTGGACAACGTCCACGTCGTTATCACGGACAAACAGGTGGACAAGAATTTCGTCAAGGAACTCGGACGGAAAGGTATCAAGCTGGTCAGGGCGTAGTGCCCTCACCCTGACCCTCTCCCTTGGGAAGGGAGAGGGGAGAGATCTCCTCGCCCCCGCGAGGGGGAGAGGATTAATCCCGCTCTGAGCGGGATGAAGGTGAGGGGTTGCCGGATGTTTCAGGTGGTTCATAAATAGATCAGACTAGAAAGCGAAGGATTAAAACATGACGGAGCCAACTTATCTGAGTGATTCACGGCCGGACTTCATGCCGTTTGAAATCAATTGCGGGAAGATTATCGCTTACCGCTACAAGGGCGATCTCAAACAGGAATTGGCGAAGAAACGTATTACCAAGGCGGACGCCATCAGCCTGCTCGAAGACATGCTGATGATCCGTGAACTGGAAGAGATGATCGTCAAATTGCGTTCGGGCGCGTACGAGCCGATCCGGGATTTCAATTATCGCGGCCCGACGCACGTGTCGGTCGGTCAGGAAGCCACTGCTGCCGGTGCCTGTTCGGCGCTCCGGATTGCCGACAAAATCACCAGCACGCACCGCGGTCATGGCGAATCGCTCGCCAAAGGCACCGTGGCGATCCGTTCAATGACCGATAAACAGTTGCAGGCGCGGTTGCCGAACGTCAAGGCGACGGCGCGCGAGGAGTTGCTGGAGACGGCGCTCGAAGAGCACGTGTACCGGATGATATGCGAGTTGTTCGGCAAGGAAGACGGTTACTGCAAAGGTCGCGGCGGCAGCATGCATATCGCCGATTTCACCGTCGGCCATCTTGGCGCCAACGCGATTGTCGGCGGCGGCGTGCCGATTGCCACGGGCGCGGCCATCGGTCTCCGGTACATGCGCGAAGACGCGGTCGTTTGCTGTTTCGCCGGCGACGGCGCGTTTGCCAACGGTGTTGTGCTGGAATCGCTGAACTTCGCCGCGCAAGCGCAGTTCACCAATCACCTCGCGGGCGATCATCCGTTCGGCGTGCCGATGATTTTCCTGATCATCAACAACCATTACGGCATGACGCATCGCACCGATGACGAAGTCATGGGCGTGGAACGGCTCGCCAGACGTGCCGCGGGATTTTCCGACAACAACATGCACGCCGAGATTGTGAACGGCATGGATCCGCTCGCCGTCCGCGATGCCGTGCAGCAGGCGGTTGATCTTTGCCGCAAAGGGAAAGGCCCGGTGCTGCTCGACGTTGATACCTACCGTTACTGGGGTCATTCGCTCAGTGATCCGCGCAACGAATACCGGACCAAGGAAGAGGAAGCGGCGTGGAAAGCCGTTGACCCGGTCGAGACGTTCAAGGCGCAGGTTCTTGATAATAAGGTTCTCTCTGCGAAGGAACTCGCCGCGCTCGAAAAACGGGTCCGCGACCGGAACGCCCGGGCCGCCAAGCGCGCCGCCGCCGCGGCGGATCCCGTCGCCGAAGACGTAATCAAGTACATGTACACTGACACGAAATGCGAGTCTGTGCCCGCCAAGTTCGCCAAGGTGGAGATCATACAGCCGTTGCCCGAAATCAAGCGGGTCAACGGCGAGATCAGCTACAAGGATGCGATCCGCGAGGCGCTAATCGAGGAGATGAAACGTGACAAGCGCGTCATATTTTATGGCGAAGACGTGGCCGACTACGGTGGCGCGTTCAAGGTGACCAAGGGACTTCTCGAATCGTTCGGACGCGACCGGGTATTCAACACGCCTATCTCCGAAGCCTGCATCTGCGGCACCGGTGTCGGTCTCGCAATGATCGGGTTGCGGCCGGTAATGGAACTGATGTATTTCGATTTCGCGCTGATGAGTTCCGACCAGATCAGCAATCAAGGGGCGAAATGGCATTACATGAGCGGCGCGCAGACCGAAGTGCCGTTCGTGCTCCGTGTGTCGGCTGGCGCGGGCAAAGGTTACGGCGGCCAGCATTCGCAGACGCTGGAATCTGTATTCTGCCACGTCCCCGGATTGTATGTGGTTTACCCGGCGACTCCGTACGACGCGAAAGGCATGTTGAAATCTGCCATTCGCGACAATAATCCCATCATGTTCATCGAATCGCAGGGATTGTACGGAATGAAAGGCCGGGTGCCCGAAGGCGAATACCTCGTCCCGCTCGGCGTGGCCAACGTTGTCCGCGAAGGCGGCGACCTAACGTTCGTCGCGTGGGGCCCGGTCGTCCACGATTGCGTCAAAGCAGCCGACAAACTCAAGGCCGACAAAGGCGTCAACTGCGAGGTGATAGATCTCCGCAGTTTAGTGCCGCTCGACATTGATACCGTTTTGCGGTCCGTGCAGAAAACAGGCCGGTGCGTTGTCGCCAGCCAGGCGATACACATCGGTAGTTACACCGGCGAAATCGCCAGCACGATTCAGGACGCGGCATTCGATTACCTCGACGCACCCGTCAAACGCGTTGGCGCCAAGAACGGTATCGCGCCGCAGAGCCACATCTTGGAAGCGGCATTCCTGCCGAGCGTGCAGGACTTGCTGAACGCAGCGAATGAGATTTTGTGACGGCAATGAAGCCACGAATGAACACGAATAACCACAAACCCGGTCGGGGCACCCCACCCCTCCGCAACCACCCCGTGCCTATTGAGCCTGTCGAGAGCCTGATCCGGGTGATCCGCGGTCAACGGGTGGTATTGGATGCCGACTTGGCACGGGTTTATGGCGTGACAACCAAGCGGCTGAACGAGGCGGTGAAGCGAAACCGGCAACGCTTTCCTTCTGACTTCATGTTTCAGCTTGCCGCTGAAGAGGTTGCAAACTTGAGGTCGCAAATTGCGACCGGTTCAGAACGGGCGATGCGGTCGCAAATTGCGACCGCATCAAAGCGCAATATTCGGCACCTCCCATACGCCTTCACCGAACACGGAGCGATTCAGGCCGCCAATGTTCTAAACAGCGACCGGGCGGTGCAGATGGGCGTATTTGTTGTGCGGGCGTTCGTGAAAATGCGCGAGACGTTGGTGGCGCATTGCGAACTGGCGAAGAAACTCACGGAGCTGGAGCGCAGTCTTGTCGCCAGGCTCGACTCACATGACAGCCTCATTGGCGGCATTATTAGGGAACTTCACCGGTTTGCCAATCCACCGGAGCCACCACGCAAACAGATCGGCTTCCATGTCCGGGAACATCCGGCTGTTTACCGATCAAAGAGGAAATCTCGATCATGCCAACGCCAATCATAATGCCGAAGTTCGGTCAGATGACCGAAGAAAGCGCCATTGTCGAGTGGCGCAAAAAGGAGGGCGACAAGATCGCCAAGGGCGACATCTTATTCACGGTCGAGACGGACAAATCCGTGATGGAGGTCGAGAGCTTTGAAGAAGGCACGCTTCTGAAAATCGTTGTCCCGCCGGGCGTCAATGTACCGGTCCAAAGCACAGTCGGGTTTCTTGGCAATCCGGGAGAGGCGATACTGAAGGTCAGCGCTCCGGCACCAACAAAACCGGTGGCACAGGCGTCCGTACCGCGACCGGTTGCTCCGGCGGCTCGGCTGGAGCCGAGCCCTCCAAAGACGGCTACAACACGCACGCTCTCCGCTCTCCCGCTCCACGCTTCCACGGCGCAGGCGGAGCCTGCGCCTTTCCGCATCTCCCCTCGTGCACGGGCTATGGCGCGCGAGGCGGTGATTGATCCGACGAAGATTACCGGGACCGGCCCAGAGGGTCGCATCGTCGAGAAGGACGTAAAAACTTATCTCGCGGCAAAAGGTTGCGACAAACTCCGCGTCAGTCCCGCCGCAAAGGAATTGGCCGCGAAAGAGAACATCGACCTGCTCAGCATCACGCCGGGCGACGGCGGACGTATTACCGTCGCCGACGTGCAACGCGCCGTCGCCGAGAAGCCAAAGGCGATGTCCAAGATGCGGCAGGTGATCGCGCAGCGGTTGACGCAAAGTTTCCGCGATACGCCCCATTTCTACGTCACGGTGGCGGTGGATATGACCGATCTCATCGCTTACCGCAACCAGCTCAAGGCGACTGGCGCGCCGTACACGGTTACAGATTTCATTGCCGAGGCGGTCGTGCTGACGTTGCAGGAGTTCCCAGCCGTGAACAGTTCCACCGACGGTAAATCCGCATGGTGGCACAGTCACGTCAATCTCGGCGTTGCCGTCTCGCTCGAACAAGGCCTCGTCGTGCCGGTTGTGCGCGCGGCGGAGCAATTGTCGCTCCTAGAACTTTGTCAGCAGTCGAAGGAACTCGTCGAGAAAGCGCGCGCGGGCAAAGCGACACCCGACGACCTTAGCGGCGGCACGTTCACCATCACCAACATGGGCATGTTGGACGTGGACAACTTCGGGGCGATCATCAATCTTGGCGAGGCCGCGATCCTTGCCGTTGCCAGCGCCAAACCGCAACCAGTAGTGCGTGACGACAAGATTGTCGTGCGCCAGATAATGAAGATTACGTTGTCGTGCGATCATCGCGTCGTTGACGGGGCGCTCGGCGCGCGGTTCGTCAACGCGGTGAAACAAAAACTTGAGGATTTGGAATTATGGAAACGGCTAACACAGTAGGGTGGGCGTCTCGCCCGCCAATCTGCTCAACAACATCACGGGCGAGACGCCCGCGTTACTGACAAGGAAATCATGGAACAATTTGACATCGTAGTTATCGGCGCTGGACCGGGCGGTTATCCCGCCGCCATCCGCGCAGCGCAGCTTGGCGCTTCGGTCGCCATCATCGAGAAAGAACAACTCGGCGGCACATGCCTGAACTGGGGTTGTATTCCGACCAAGGCCCTCATTGCCGCTGCCGATCTCTATCAACACATCCGCCACGCCGACGCGCTCGGCATCACGGTCAAAGATGCATCGGTAAATTACGCGGCGATGGTCGGCCACAAAAACAAGGTTGTGGACCAATTGCGTAACGGCGTGAAACAACTGCTCACCGCCAACGGCGTGAAACAATTCAGCGGCACTGCGTCGTTCAAAGACCGAAATACAATTGAGATTACCTGCGCAAACGGTTCGACAATGCTCACCGCAGGAAAAACCATCATCGCCACCGGTTCAACCTCGGCGGTGCCCGGTTTTCTGCCAAAACATCCGCGCGTA
>Ga0153915_10002276_pt1 | contig 17588 bp, 20 predicted proteins | sample Opewatmetagenome_2_FD_107003 | JGI IMG/M metagenome (GOLD analysis project Ga0153915, IMG submission 107003) | Freshwater wetland microbial communities from Ohio, USA - Open water 3 Core 3 Depth 3 metaG | ecosystem: Environmental > Aquatic > Freshwater > Wetlands | place: USA: Ohio, Lake Erie...
AGCGATTGGATGTTGTATGTCTACAAACAATTCCCGAAGCCAACAAACGCTACTGGAGTTGACGTTAAACTATCGGTATTCGATCCAAACGGCAACACATACGATATCGGCACAGCCATAATTAATGCAAGCGGATCATTTAGCTTAATGTGGCAGCCTCCTGTTCCCGGAAAATATGTTGTAATCGCTCAATTCCAAGGCACAAAGTCGTACTACCCATCATTCGGCCAAACAGCTGTAGGAGTAACAGACGCACCAGCAACGCCTACACCACAACCAGAGATAGTACTACCACCCACTGAGATGTACGTTATTGGCGTCGGAGTAGCAATCATTGTAGCAGTAGCCATAGTCGGCGCTTTAATGCTGATAGCCATCAGAAAACGACCATAGAGGCAAAAAAGCAGTAACTTCCTTCCCTTTTTTATTTCCTTATAGCAAGTCAACAAAGTTTTATGGTGCTTTAGGGTTTGGGAAATAATTATATTTGTGGCTATCGCATATCTCACTCTTTCGTCTTATAAATCCGGCTACACAGCTTACCAAACTCTGAATATCATGTGCAGGTAGAAAAAGAGATTTTTTGTTAAATCTAAGAGTGCAAAAAGGTGAAAATAGTTATTAACAGGAAACATGTACGCTTAGGACATTAGAGATAAAACAAAATTTCGGTAGCTAACCATGAGACCCTTCAAAAAAATAATGTTCGTCATAATAATCACATTGATGACTATTTTAGCACTAAGCACTTTGATGAGTTCAGCAAAAGCTGAGTCAAACCTTAGTTGTCAAGTTTTAATTTCAGCTAACAATCGTGGTGTTGCACAAGAAGCCACATACACTTTCACAATCAATAATACGGGTACAGCCAACCTTGGTGGTGCAAATATAACAGTTCCATTTGGCTATCTTAATGTTAAAAATCTGGCTGTAACTGAACAACCGTCTTCACAAACATGGAGCATAAGTAATCAAGATAGCACCCACATCCTTCTTTCCGGTTCAGGTCAAGGACTAACAACTGGGCAAAGTCTAACATTCACTGTTGACGCGACAAACCCTCAAGTAGCAGGGAATTATCTGTGGACAATTGGAGCTAGCCAAAACGCTACTGCAGAGAGTCTAAACTTTCCAGAAGTAACTGTGAATGTTAATTATCTTCTTTTCATCACATCAGCTTTACCAGTGTTTGCAATCCTTGGAATAGCAGCAGGCATTGCTTTCTTAAACTCTGGAATTAACAGGGTTCTAATCAACTACTTCGTGGGCTGGGAACAGTACCGCGTTATGCAGAAAGAAATGGCGGAATATCGCTCAGAAACTATGAAAGCTGCACGTGCTAATGATAAAAAACAGATAGAAAAACTCAAAAAGAAAGATTCTCAAATAAAGAATATGCAGTCAAAAATGGTTAAGCCACAAATAGTACAATTCGGCATATCATTTGTTTATCTTATTGTTTGGTTTTTGTTGTTGACACCAACATTCCAAAACATCAGTATGGCTTACGTGCCAGGCTTCGGACCGATCCCCGTATTCTACTGGTACCCGATTTGTTCACTGTTCTTCGGGTTGATTTCCTCACGCATTATTGGTATAATGCCAATAGAAACGTAATTGATTAGACAAGGGTGTGGTAACAATGGCAGAGAAATGCATCACCACTAAGAAAACGGTTATCTGCATTTCAGGAATGGCTGGAACAGGAAAAAGTACCTTGTCTAGAAAACTCGCTGGAAAATACCACCTCAGATACTACTCTGGAGGCGACGCGCTTAAGGCCCTGGCAAAACAAGAAGGTTATAACGTGTCAGAAGACGGCTGGTGGGAAAGTCCTGAAGGCTTAGAATTCCTAAAAGAACGCGTGAACAACCCGAAGTTTGACAAGGCAGTTGACGACAAACTTTTGGAGTACGCGGAGCACGGCAACGTTCTCTTAGACAGTTGGACTATGCCATGGCTTCTTAATAGCGGCTTCAAAATTTGGCTACTCGCTTCCCTTGAAAAACGTGCTGCAAGAGTTGCAGCACGCGACAAAATGACTGTCCAACAAGCATTCAAGGTGCTGCAAGAAAAAGAAGCACGAACTAAGACGATTTATAGGGAGCTTTACGGTTTTGTTTTAGGCGAGGATTTTGCACCGTTTGATTTGGTATTAGATACCGACAATTTGAATGCAGAGCAAGTTTTTGAAACCCTCTGCAAGGTAATAGAAAACGTTGTTTTTTCAGTCCCTGCAAGTATGTAGCAAAGTCTAGCCTCAAAACTGCCTATAAGCTGTATGCTGTATCTAGCTTGAAGTTTATCTTTTTATTTACCCTGAAAAAGTAGACTTGCGTTTTTCCACTGGTCCATAGCCAGCGACAAATGTCCAAAAGGGCTTCCGTGAAGCGAATAGAAAACGTAGCATAAGTAGTTGCATTGCGTACATTCATGATAGGTTTTGCGCAAATTCTTGAACTCTGCGCTCTTCCATTTCTTAGGCAAGTCATAAATTGAACCCGCAAAGTTATGGCTGTGGCAGCCTGCAATCCTCCCTAAATGATCAACGACTAGGAAGGTGTTTAGTGCTTGGCACTTCCATGTTCTATTGTCCTCTTCGTAGAGGCTTCGCATTGCCTCAAGCAGTTTGGTTGTCATGAGAATTTTCTTGTTTTTCTTCTTCAAATCGATAAGCGAGTTGCAAAGATTAACCATACCTTGCTTGTCCGTTATGACGAACTCGTCGTTTGCTTTGCCAATCCTGAAAAGCTGTTTGGAATCCACTGAGGTATCATACGAGTAGAGGCAAAACCAAACGGGTACTCCTTTGTCAGTAAAATGATTAGTCATATCCACGATTTCATAGAGGTTTTTTTGTGAAATTGTAGGTGTAACGGCAACTTTTATTCCCTCTTTGTGAAGAAGTTCAACGGCTTCAGTAGCCTTCTTCCAAGCGCCAGGAACAGCTTTTATGTAGTCGTTTTTGCCTTCATCAAGGCTGTCAATCGAGATGGCGACAAAGTCCACATTCCGTAAGCAATCAATTTTTTCTGCAGCCATACTTCCATTATCATAAACAGATGTAACAAATAGCCTCGAAGCATAGTCAAGTATTTCGCCGATATCATCCCTGAGGAGCGGGTCTCCGCCTGAGAGAACAAGTTCAACTATGCCGAGGTCTTTTAAAATGTCCAAGCCTTTCTTTATTTCGGCGGTTGACAGTTCTCTCTTGTCTTGTTCCTTCCAAACGTTGCAGCCTCTGCACCGGTAGTTGCATTTTCTTGTGATAAGCCACTGCGCATGATGAGGTTTGCCGGGAGTAAGTGAACGTGTAACTATGGATGCTGATTTCTTGAAGTCTGAAGCCAACTTTGTGTCACTAGCCGCTACTTTATGTTATCAGTATTTGAGTTTGGAACTATAAAAACCATTATTCAACTCTATGTGGTATGTTCCTTAAGGTTAACTTGGAAGGCAATTATTTAGCTGCCAGAACCCTTCAAACAAATTTTGTACAAGAAAGTCAAAACCTTTCGCGCCAGGATTGGCGAGTGTAATTTAGGTAAACTTATTTTAGTCTTAGTCACTAAAGCAAACAGCACCAATAATTGCGAGGCGGCTGGTATCATGTTTGAACGGCAATACTTCAGCAACAGAAAATACACGCTTAAGAAGGAACTGGTTGGACGTCATGTTTTAGAAGTGTTGCGTTGGGCTTCAAAAGAAATGGGTAAGGACCTCTTGATAGGGCAAGGCAAGCGTGCGTTGGATGTAGGTTGTGCCTATGGTTACATCTCCCATGTCCTCACAGTTTTGGGTTATGAGACTTTCGGCACTGATATTTCAAACTGGGGCATAAAACAAGCAAAAAACCAAACCAACGGGCAGTTTTTGGTTTCTGATGTCCAAACAAGTTTGCCTTTTAAGCCTCAAACCTTCGATTTGGTAACTTGCTTTGATGTGCTGGAGCATCTTGGGCATCCTGAAGCGGCGCTTTCAGGCATGTTTGAAGCCTGCAAAGGCGCTCTTATCTGCACGACGCCTAACAAGACAGTTGAGAAGCCAGTGCGCAAACTCACGCGAGATTATGATGAAACACATGTCAGCGTTAAGTCGGAGGCGGAATGGAAAAAAAGCATCACAGAAAATCTTGGCGGAGCAGGGATGAATTTGGCGTCGTTTTTTGATTGTCCTGTGCGGTTTGGGGGCAAGTTGTTTTTTAAGTTGTTTAATGTTCCCAGGTTCGGGTTGACTGTTAGGATAGTGGTTTGGAAATAACGTGGTTGCTTATGGCTGGCTCTGTTGACATTGTTCTGCTGACAAAAAACAGCGAGAGAATGCTGAAGGAATGCTTAGAATCCGTATACGAGAACGTTCCAGTCGGGCAACTGATAGTAGTAGACGGTTACTCCAAAGACAGAACTATTGAAATTTTAAAGCAGTTTAACGAAAAACATAACAACGTAAAGATTATCTTTGACAAAGGTACCCGAGCTACCGCACGTCAAAAAGGTATAAACGCTGTATCTTCAGACTGGTTCATGTTTGTAGACAGCGACGTTGTGCTCTGCAAGGACTGGTATAAAAAAGCCCAAAAACATTTTGAGACGGATGTGGGTTCGGTTTGGGGCATTGAGGTTTGGTCAACAATTCGGAACCCGAAAACCCTCAAATTGTTTCTTGTCATAACTCGCAAGGTTTTTGAGATTCGTGGCGGCACACACGATGCCCTAATACGTACTAACTTAATCAAAGACATTCAAATTCCAGGCAATCTCCATGTGTTCGAGGACGCTTACATTAAAAATTGGATAACAAAAAAAGGGTACCGCCTCATAGCTTCTTACAACCCATTCTGTATACATTATCGCCCGCCGACCGTTTGGACACTGCGGGGCAGCTCTGGGCTGGTTGCTGAAGCGTTCCGTTTTGGGAATCCGCAGTTAATTGCTAAGTTGTTGTTTGCTTACGGCTTTTACGCTGCCTACTCAGTATACCAGTTGCTTGTTAGTTAAAGTCGTGTTTCGGGTTTATGTTTTTAAGCTATTGGCATCTATTAAGGTTCAATGTTAAACTTGAGGGCACGTATGCGGCAAATCGACGTTGTATTGCTGACGAAAAATAGTGGACACTTGCTGGCCAAATGCTTGGCTTCGGTTCACCAAAATGTGCCAATCAAAAAGCTCATTGTTATCGATGGCTTCTCAACGGACCGTACTCTTGAAATTCTAGAAAGATTCAACAGTAAATATGGTAACGTTTCGGTTTTTCAGATGAATGGTTCACGAGCCAAAGCTCGCACCGAAGGCATTCGCCATGTAACCACAGACTGGTTTATGTTTGTTGACAGTGATGTGTTGCTTTGCAGGGATTGGTTCCAAAAGGCTCGGCCAGATTTGGGAGATGGGGTGGGCGCAATTTGGGGCTTAAACGTGGACGTTATTCCTAATGTGAAGGACAAGCGATTTCTGAAGCTTCAAAGCCTCGTCGCCCGTCAATGCTTCAGCCTGAGAGGTGGCATGCACGACACATTGATTTTGCGAAAAGCAGTTGAGGACATTATCATTCCTGAGCAATTGCATGCTTATGAAGATGCCTTTATCGTGCGCTGGATTGAAAAGCAGGGTTACAAGGCGCTGGTCGGAAGCGATGTTTACTGTTTACATTATAAACCGCCCGACAACTGGAACGTAAAAAATGGCATCACGCAGGCAATGCTGGAGTTTAGATGTGGGCTTGTTTACTCGCACTTGTTTAGGTATATGGCTTTTTACCCAGTATTTTTCTTATATTGGTGCTTACAGTTGCCACTCAGTGGTTTTAGAGGCAATTCAACGCGCCAATGCTAACCATAAGTGGTCTGAGATTGGTCTTGGCAGCATCTCCGCGGTATCGCCCTTGTGCACGAGAATGCGTTTGTTTGGGTTTGGGTTGAACTCACCAATGACATCAGCGTAAATGTGCTCACGGCTCAAGGTATCGATTATGGTGTTTGTAGCTTGGGGTTCGGCGGCTATGAGTAAAGCGCCTGAACTGATAAGTTGCAGCGGGTCAATTTCGTAGTATCGGCAGATTTTAGCGGTTTCTGGCTCAACTGTGATTTTGTCCTCCAAAACTCGTACGCCAAGGTTTGCTGCGTCTGCCATCTCGTGGATGCCGTTTAAGATGCCGCCTTCAGTTGGGTCATGCATGGCGTGGACTCCACCTGCCTTGTAAGCGGTGAGAGCGTCTTTGACTACGCTGATTTGGCTGTAGAAGCTTTTGGCGCTGTCCAGTATTGTCTTAGCAAAAACCTGTTTAAGCTGTTCTTCTCGGTCGGCGGCTAAGATGGCGGTGCCTTCGATGCCCGCGCTCTTGGTTAATATGAGTTTATCGCCTGATTTTGCTCCTGTAGCGGTGACGTATTTACCTTTTTCCGTTAAGCCCATGATGCAGCCCACCACAATCGGGTTGGCTAAGCCTGGAGTGGATTCGCAATGTCCGCCGACAATAGCGATCCCAAGATCTTTAGCAGCATTATTAATTTGAGTGCTAATTGCTTCGACGATTTTGCTGTCAGCATTCTCGGGCAAAAGCAGACATGAGAAGAAGAAGGCAGGTTCAACGCCGAATGTGGCGACGTCGTTGGCGTTTATGTTTATGGCTTCCCAACCGATACGTTCAACTGCACCTGTGATGGGGTCCATGGAGACAATCGCATTTTTGCTCCCAACGTCTAGGATTGCTCCGTCTACTCCAGCGGCTGGTCCTAGAAGAACTTCGCTGCGTGGAGCGCCGAGATTTTTAAACACGACTTCTCTCAGGATGTCTATGGGGATTTTTCCAGGCGGTAGTTTCATGCTTTACCCTCTGTATAGTCTAGCTTTTAAGTTGTGGGAAAACACGCATGACTGCGTGCATTATAGGAACAGCGATGATTAAGCCGATGAGCATTTGTATGATGTTGAAGGGCACTTCTACGAGCGCCAAAGCGATGGGGTAGCCTAGAACGAGGGTTTCGTATATGAAGTATCCTGTAACCATCTCAAAGCCACCAACAATGACAGCCACGGTTGCGCTTAGAGTGATGCTTTTAATTTTTTTGTTTAGTTTCTTGTTTAGAAAGCCGACAAGGTAGCCTTCGATTGCTTTTATGGTGAATGTTCCAGGTGCGAACTGCGGAGCGACTATTATGTCGCCTATTGTTGCACCTGCGCCTGCTGTTGAGCCTACGAATGGTCCAAGCAGAAGTGCGCCGATATATATGAGTGTCTCGCCCAAATTGAAGTATCCGCTGGTTGCTGGGATAGGAACCACAAGGAGGAATGTGGCTACGGCTACGAGGGCTGCAAAGATGGCTGCCGCTGCAATCTTAAAGGCGGTTGATGGCTCATACTTAATTGGGCTTACAGTTTTAGTCATAGGCATTACGGCGTTATAGTCTCAAAATTGTATTTTCAGCGAGAAATATAAGCACAATTGGTTCACATTTAAGTTATTTTTCTATTGTCCTGGGCGGTCGGCAGTGAGAAAGTGCATAAAAGAACAATGGAGCGGCCACAGGTCGCTAAGAGCACTAGCTTGCGTTTTTGAGGGGAAAATCTAAATGTTAGTTCACGCAAAATATTGCAAGTGATAATTCATGACCGTAAAAGAAGACCCAATCAAACTGCACAAAGAAGCAAACGCTTTAATGGAAAACGGCAAATACCCAGAAGCAAGAGACCTATTTACCAAAGTAGCCGAACTTTACTACAAAGGCCAAAACTACTTCGGCTCAGCAGAAATGAACTACAAAGCAGGCGAATGCAGTTTTAACCTCAAAGACTACCAAAAAGGAGTAGAATTCTTTACAAAATCAGCGGACATCTCCATTAACAAAGGCTATGAACGCTACGCTGTCAGCGCATTGGAATATGCGCGCGATTGCCAAAAAGCGTTGGGCAACGCAAAAGAAGTTGAAGAACTTACAAAGAAAATCAACGAAATCAACGAGAAGCTTAACCGCGAAAGTTCAGATAGCGATCAATCGTTCTCCGTATTCTCATAAAAATCTTACATAGTCGCCCCATGACTTTCTCTTGTTTTTTGATTTTCCCTCAATCTTTCTAGCCTCTTTGCTTGGGCACATAAAAATGCTTCATAACAATGTAATCAAATAAATAAAGCAGCAAGCACGATAGTTCTAGCAAACTGATTTTCAGATAACTATGACTGCGTCATTTCAATCACTCTGTGAATTACTGGAAAAGGTCGAAGCAACAAAGAAACGCCTCGAAATAATAGGCCAAACTGCAAACTACCTCATAGCCCTCAACGCAGACGAGATTGAGCAGGCCACCAACATGATGGTAGGCAGAGCCTTCCCAAAACATAGCCAAGAAACCCTCGATGTCAGCTGGACAACCCTAATCCACGTTTTGGAATGCATAAGTCAGTTTGACAGGAATCGGTTCCACCAAGCAATGTCAAGCACAGGCGACATCGGCGCAGCAACGAAAATAGTTCTTGAACAATCTAAAACGAAAAAGCAAACGCAACTAACACAAAAAACTCTAACCATAACCGAAGTAAACCGTGCATTTGACGCTATCGCTCAAACCGCAGGTCAACGCTCAAGAACCAAGAAAGAACGCTTAATAACAGCGCTCCTTAGCCAAGCCTCACCACTTGAAGCCAAATACCTAGTCAAAATCTTCACAGGGGAAATGCGCACAGGACTGCACGAAGGTTTGATGGAACAAGCCATAGCACGAGCATTCAACGTATCGCTTCACCGCGTGCAGCAAGCCAGCATGGTGCTAGGCGACATTGGTGAAGTAACAAAAATACTCAAAAAGGAAGGCGCGGAAGGGTTGGACAAAGTAGGCTTTAGCGTATTTAGACCAGTTAAACTCATGCTCGCGCAAACCGCAGCCTCAGTCAACGATGCGCTGGCAATGCATGGCGAAAAAACCGCTTTCGAGTACAAGTACGACGGTGTACGAGTGCAAATTCACAAGCAAAACGGCAGAGTGGAAGTTTTCAGTCGCCGATTAACCGACGTAACCGACAGTTTACCCGAAGTGGTGGAAGCGGTAAAACGTAATATCCGACCCCAATCCGTAATCGTTGAAGGCGAAGTCATCGCGCTCGACAGCGCTGGCTACCCAATCGCCTTCCAACACCTCATGCGCAGATTCAAACGAATCCGCGAAGTCAGCGGAATGGCGCAAAAAATTCCCTTAACCCTCTACCTTTTCGACATACTCTACCTAAACGGCGAAAGCCTAATCAACCAGCCATACACCCAGCGCAGGCAAATTCTGGCGCAAACCTTAGGCGAAATCCCCCTTACAAAACAAATCATTACCGACCAACTAGCACAAGCCGAAGGTTTTCTCAAAGAAGCCCTTGACGCCGGACACGAAGGGTTAATGGCGAAAAAACCGGAGAGCCCATACACACCTGGACGCAGAGGCAAATGCTGGCTGAAAATTAAACCTATCCTTGAACCCTTAGACCTTGTAATCACAGCCGCCGAATACGGTTACGGAAGGCGCAAAGGCTGGCTCTCCGACTACTACCTTGCTGCACGAAACCCAGCAACATATGAATTCCTAAATGTTGGCAAGACTTTCAAAGGCTTAACAGACATCGAAATCATAAAAATAACTAAGCAACTGAAAGAATCCACTGTAAACGAAGAAGGTCATCGTGTCACTGTCATTCCCAAGATAGTGGTTGAAGTAGCATACAACGAAATCCAGCAAAGTCCCAAATACGAAAGCCAAATGGCACTCCGCTTCGCTAGAATCACCCGCATCAGAGATGACAAAACGCCACAAGAAGCCGACACAATCGAACGGGTTAGGGAAATATATGAAAGGCAGTTCCGCAGTAAAGGCAAATATAACACCAGCTAACAATTTGAGAAAGAGGAACAAAGGTTGGATGCCAAAGACAAAGAAGCCTTCGCCAAAGAATTCTACAGCCGACAAACCGCTCTAAAAGAACTCGGAGAAAGTGGACAACAAAAACTCAAAAAAGCCAAAATCGCAGTTGTCGGCGTCGGCGGACTTGGAACTGTATCTTCACTCTACCTTGCTTTGGCAGGCGTTGGTTACATACGCCTAATCGACCAAGACACCGTCGAAACCAACAACCTCCACCGCCAAATCCTCTACACCCCAGACGACTTGCACTATCCCAAAGCTGAAGCGGCTGCAAAAAGGCTTCAAAAAATCAACCCGCTCATAACTGTAGAAGCAGTCCCTGAAAACCTACACCCAAGCAATGCTGAGCGACTGCTGCGAGGTGTGGACTGCGTTGTTGATGGCTTAGACAATATGATGACCCGCTACATCGTTAATCGTGCCTGCGTCAGAATGAAAGTTCAATACGTTTTCGGCGCAGCCATCGGAATCGAAGGCAACCTATCTGTGTTCTTTCCGCCCGAAACAGGCTGCTTAGAATGCTTAATGCCCAACCTTTCAGACGCAGATTTGCTAACTTGCAGTACTCGCGGAGTCGTCGGCGTTACCCCCGGAATAATCGGTGCATTGCAAGCCATGGAAACAATCAAGCTCATCACAGGCATCGGCTCAACCTTGAAGGGCAAGTTGATGGTTTGCGATTTCAGCGACATGACCTTCACCACTATAGACATCTCAAAAAACACCCGTTGCCCAGTCTGCCATGGAGAAGTCACAGAGCTTACGGGTGGCGAGCGACTGGTTTGGCTTTGCGGTAGAGACACCGCCAACATCAATCCCGACAAACCCCTCAAACTAAACCTCGAAGCGGTATACCCAGCGGCGAAGAAGCTGTTTAATGTGAGTTTGAAGTCACAGTTAGCTTTAATGTTCAGCTATACGGATCATGAAGTCAGTCTCTTTAATGGTGGCCGCATGTTGATAAAGGGAGTGTCAAGTGAAGACGAAGCGCTAAAGATTTATCGGCAAATCCTCCGCGAGCTAAAGCTTGGCTAATTTTTATATGGTTTATGTTAGCGCGAACCTAAGGTACCTGAGTGGTCAGCATGAAACTAGCGATGCTTACGGACCCGATTTCAGCTGCATAGCCAAGCCGCAATCCTCTTGGACGCTTAATCATTAACAGAACATTTACACTGCAAAGATAGCTATTGCGGCCGGTTGCAATGTACTCCAAGACTCGGCCTTCATTTTTGTTTTAGCAAAGCGTTGCTTTCAGAAATAAAAGGTTAGTTTGCCCAAAAAACAAGAACTTGATGTGGATGACCCAAGAAAACGCAAAAAATTAAAAAAAATAAAGGATGGAAGAAAGCCTTACTGCTTCTTTTGTTTGCTTGGACGAAGTGAGCGTACAGTTGCGCCTGCACGCCACATTTCACTATCACCCATGGCTTTGAGCTCGTCAGCGAGTTTCTGGCGATAGTCTAGTGCCTTGCTCTTTTCTAAGACGATCCGAGTTTCTTCGCCTGCGGCAACCAAGTCGTAGAGTGAGTCGAACAGCGGTTTTGTTCCATCGCGGAAACGTTCCTTCCAGCGGAGAGCACCAATGCGTGCGGTTTCACTGCAGTTGCAATACATCCAGTCCATGCCGTTCTCGTCCACCAATCGGATGAGACTCTCAGTTAGCTCTTCAACGGTTTCATTGAAGGCTTCACTTGGGCTGTGACCACGCTCACGAAGCGTATTATATTGTGCCTCCATGATGCCTGCCAATGCGCCCATTAGTACGCCTCGCTCGCCTGTTAGGTCACTGTACACTTCTTTCTCGAATGTTGTTGGAAATAGGTAGCCTGCTCCGATGGCGATGCCCATGGCTTTCACACGGTCCTGAGCCTTGCCTGTCGCGTCTTGGTGGACAGCGAAGCTGCAGTTTATGCCGCTTCCGTCAACAAAGTTTCTGCGTACGCTGGTTCCCGAGCCTTTGGGTGCAACTAGGATTACGTCAATGTCTTTGGGTGGAATTACACCTGTTTGGTCTCTGTAAACGATGCTGAATCCGTGGCTGAAGTAGAGTGCGTCTCCTGGTTTGAGTGTCTTCTTTACTGTTGGCCATGCATCTTTCTGCCCTGAATCAGTAAGTAAGAACATTTTGATGGTTCCGCGTTTAGCTGCTTCCTCCATGGGGAAGAGGGTTTCGCCTGGTTTCCATCCATCTGCGACGGCTTTGTCCCAGTATGCTTTGTGTGGTCCAGTGTCTTCTTGTCCTATGATTACTTTTACTCCGTTGTCTCGCATGTTGAGTGATTGTGCCTGGCCTTGAATGCCATAGCCGAGTGAGACGACGACTTCGTCTTTTAGAATTTTTTGGGCTTGCGTCACTGTGAATTCTTTCCGAGTGATGACATCTTCCTTGACGCCACCGAAATCCATCTTTGCCATTTCTAATTCCTCAAGCCACATCATTTGACAGATGTAATAATTAAGAATTATGTTGGAATTTCCCTTGATAATTATGCTCAGAAGCTCCAGCAAGCCCATAACAGTAATTTTGGCTTTTTAAGAATTATCCCTCGAAAATGTCTTGGCTACTCCCTAAGTTGGACAAAGAGATTGAAAACCCATTCCGTTGGCGGTTGCTCTTGTTGCCAGCTGACCAGTTCCTCAAAGGCGCTATTGACCCAGCCATGTCCACCTTTAGTTACCCCAACCGGCTCATGCCCGCTTGATTCAACCCATGAAAAAAGATTCGCCCAACCCTCGGCAATTTTAAAGAGGTTCTTGACGGAGAGGGCAGCGTACAATCCGCCTGGTAACTCTTTGAATGAGACTTGACCCATTGGCTTGGCGCTCTTATCAATGGTTAAATAATACTCGTAACCATGTGGCTCAGGCTTGTCAGTCGGATAAGTGTTCCTTCCAAACAAGCGAACGCCCGTCTTCTGAGTTAATCCATTTATTTTGGTATACTCTAAAATTGTTCTTAGGGCATCCTCTTCAGGCGATTGGCTTAGAACATGTACGTAGGCTGCGGGCATGGCGTTGAGTCGTTGCAGCTTAACCTCCAAATTCAAAACTCTCAAGTTTTATTACAGTAGTTTCGTTTTTAAGCGTTTTCTTGACCTTGATATCAGAAGAAAGATAAACCCAAATCACACATTTATGAAAGCATGGACAAATTAACGCCCGAACTCATAGCTCCATGCGGAATGAATTGCGGTCTATGCAAAGCCTATTTGGCCTATACTCATGGTATACCGACGCAAAGAGGCAAAAGTAACGCACTGAGCGGGCTGCATTCTGAGGGCTAAAAACTGCTACGTCAAACGCGGCTGCAAACAACTTTCAAAAAACAAGATCAATTACTGCTACCAATGTCAAGACATGCCATGCAAAAACCTTGACCGATTGGACAGGCGCTACCGTGAACGCTACGACATGAGTATGGTAGAAAACCAAAAAATGTTAAAAACCAACGGTGTGGAAGCGTTCCTCGCAGAGCAGGCCGAGAGGTATCGATGCCCAAACTGCGGCGCTGTGGTTAGCGTTCATGATGGCAAATGCTACTCATGTGGCTACAAGAGAAATGGCTAATCACTATATTTAGAAACAATTTCTCTAATTATTTTCAGGTTTCGTGTGGTCGCCTTAACTTTCAACCTTGATTCAATAAACGGGTTAGGCAACGCTCCTTCGCCGCCGCCGTGGGTCACGCTGAAAACCTCCGTGCCTATAAAAGTTGTAACTTCCGCCGTCGATTTTGGAATTGTTAGTGGTAACTGCAAAGGAAAAGTGGGCGGTGCAGTTGGGAGCAGTGTAACCAGAAAACTTGTGCCTTCGTTGTTCTGGGTTTGGAACTGTTCTGATTCAACCATGTTCTGAAGTTGTTGGATTGTACGTAGTAATACGGCGACCTGATAGCCCAGCAAGCTGAATAGTTTTTCTTCTATTCCTGTTTTGATTCTTTCCACGTTGGTAGCGCTGGTTTCAAAGATTACGTTGCCGCTCTGTTTGAAAGTCCTCACGTTCTTGAAGCCTAAAGACGTGAAGACTTCTAGCAACTTCTCTTTCTTGACTCTGTGGCTGCCTACGTTGATTCCTCTAAGAAAAGCTACGAAGCGAGGCAATCTACTTCAACAGTGTTAGCATTATTGCCTTCGCAGAATATAGCCTGTTTTCTGCCTGCTCAAAAATCACGGACTTTGAACTTTCAATAGCTTCAGCGCTTATTTCGTATCCACGGTGAATTGGCATGTCGTGCATGATGTAGGCGTCGCTGCCTTTTAGAAGCTCAGCGTTGATTTGGTATGGCATCATTAGCTTGATGCGCTTCTCCTTTTCAGCGGCAAATTTTGCGTCAGTGAAAAATTCCATGTCAATCCACGTGTCGGTGTAAACGAAATCCGCATCTGCAACCGCCTTCTTTGCATCTAAAGTTGATTGCCACAAACCAGTCTTCTTTGCTTCAGATAGCAATTTGTCATCTCTTGCTGCTTCGTTAAAAATCGGTGTGACCGTTGTCAATTTGATGCCTGTTTTAGTGCAGCCTTCAATGAGAGAGTTGCAAACGTTGTTGTGCACGCCAATATATACGAGTTTTGCGCCTTTCAGTTTGCCCTTCTTTTCTTTGATGGTGATTAAGTCTGCTAAGGCTTGGCTCGGGTGGTATTTTTCATCACAACCGTTGACTACTGGAACACGCGAAGCGGCAGACATCTTCAGCAAATCCATGTTACAGAGCAACCTCGCCATAATGCAGTCAACGTTGCGCGACAAATACCTAATCTCATCAGAAATGTCTGCGAGCGTAAAGTTAGTGGTTCGCCAATCAACAAACAAGCCGTGACCGCCAAGCTGAGTCATAGCCACCTCAAACGCCACGCGTGTGCGAGTAGAAGTTTTCTGGAAAATCAAAGCTGCAGACTTGCCATCAAACGTTTTGGCATATTTCTGCGGATTATGTTTTACTTCAATGCCTAAATCAACAAGTTCATTAAGCTGTGGACTTGTTAGCTCTTTGAAATTAATCAAATGCATCTTAAGTGTGCCTTCACGTTAACGCTCAATCAAGCAGCAATTATAAGCTTTATGCAAAAACTTTTTCCGTAACGAATATACTGCAAAATAAAGGGACTAAGGCATGATTCTGATAGTAGCCTCAAACACTGACATTGCAAGTCTAAACATCAAAGAGCAAATCCTTAATCATTACCCATTCCGCAAGGCCTCTGAAATCTTCCAGCAGAACCAGCTCTTCACTGCGGAAATAAACGACAAGAAAATAACCCTTATAACTTTAAGTGAAGAATCCGTCAGAGAGCAAAACTTACCCAACGCTTTTCCAAACGTAAATCTAGTCGTTTTCATATCACGGCACAGTAGCCAAAGCGGCAAACCAACGTTATCAGTCCACACACCGGGAAATCTCGGTAATGCGGAACTTGGCGGATTGCCCAGAAAACTCTCAGTTTCTCCAGCAACAGCCATGCGTGATGCCCTAAAAGCGCTCATGCAGCATAAACAAGAACTCAACCTTGATTACGAGGTCTCATATGAATGCACGCATCATGGTCCAAGCCTAGACCTGCCGACCATGTTTGTCGAACTCGGCAGCTCAGAACATCAATGGCGAGATTCCAAGGCAGCAGAAGCTGTTGCACACGCCGCCATGTCAGCAATAAAAAAATTCTCAAAACCGACCAGTTCAGCCGTTCTGGGAATCGGCGGGACACATTACAACCAAAAGTTTACCCGTATGGCACTAGACGATGAAGCCGTTTTCGGGCACATGATACCCAAATATGTCATTAGTCTTATTAATTCTGAAATTCTACGGCAGTGCATTGAAATGACGTTTGAGTCCGTTTCTTTGGCTATTCTTGATTGGAAGGGCATAAAGAGCGAGGATAAGCCAAACTTGCTATCGTCTCTGGAGACTATTGGATTGCCTTCAATTAGAGTCTGAGTAAAACATATTTTGTTTATTGGAAATATTTGAACGAATAGAAATACGTACTTTATAAACAAGTTTATACAGCAACATTTATTATTATTAATGGAATCTTGAGTGTGCGGTAGATATGGGAATAAAATCTTGGCTAATGCAGGCAGCTAGGACCTTACGGTTAGCTGTTAAACCGGGTAGAGAAGAGCTTTTTCTCTCAGTAAAAATCAGTTTGTTGGGCATTGGCGCAGTTGGCTTAATCGGCTTTGTAATTAAGCTCTTGTCGTATGCAGTTGGCGGAGCAACATCTGGAGTAGCGGCAACAGCGTAAGATGGAAATGTGAACGTGAACTTTATGGAGAAGAAAGAAGAGATAAGTCAAACAAAAATTTTTGTCGTAAAAACCACAACTGGCCAAGAACGCAACGTTGCACGGCTAATGGCAACAAAAATTGAAATGGCCCATATCCCGATAAAGTCTCTTCTTGTTCCAGACACTCTAAAAGGGTATGTATTTGTGGAAGCTGATGGACCGCACCTCGTCGAAGAAGCCATCGCAGGCGTTAGGCACGTGCGCTCCAGGATCCCTGGTCTGGTTAGCTTTAACGAGATAGAACGATATATTGTGCGTAAACCGGTTATGGAAGACCTTAACGAAGATGACGTTGTGGAAATTACTGGTGGACCATTCAAGGGTATGCGTGCGAAGATCACGCGGCTAGATAAGGCAAAAGGCGAAGTTACATTGGAGTTGCTTGAGGAAACGTTCACTTTGCCAATCACAGTACATTCAGATTATGTTAAACTAGTTGAAAAAGCAAGATAGGTGAAACGAAAAAATGGCAGATAAAAAAGTTGTTGAATTGCTCGTAAACGGAGGACAAGCTAATGCGGGTCCACCACTGGGTCCTGCTCTAGGGCCTTTAGGCATAAACATCATGGCTGTTGTCGTTAAAATTAACGAGCTGACAAAAGACTATGCTGGCATGAAGGTCCCAGTAAAAATCAGCGTTGACCAAGAAGACAAAACCTTCGACGTTTCAGTTGGTACGCCAACAGCGTCTGATCTGATTGTTGCTGAATTAAAAATTGAAAAAGGTTCAGGCACACCCAACACCGTCAAAGTTGGGAATCTCTCGATGGAGCAGATGGTGAAGATCGCTAAAATTAAGCGTTCTCAACTCTTAGCACCGACCTTAAAAGACGCAACCAAAGAGATGCTTGGCACATGCGTGAGCCTTGGCGTAACGGTTGAAGGCAAAGACCCGAGAGAAGTCCAAAAAGAAATCGATGCTGGGCAATTCGAGGATATGTTTAAAGAATAAACCTCTTTGCCCGTCTTTATTTGTTTTTAGCCATAGATTACCAATTTCTGTCAGTTTAAATAGTTCCAATATCAACTGCTCTCTGAAGCCATCTCTTGTCGTCAAAGAATTAAGCTGTTTGACCTACTGACATATCAGTTGTTATATGAAATATATTCGGACTAGCATTGCGATGTTGCATATGCGACCCGCCGAGTTGATCAGAAGCATTTACTTCAAAATCACAGTTTTAGCTGAGAAAACATTTATCATAAGCGAATATTTTTATAACTGGGTTCCAATCCCTCATTGGCACGAGGCTTAAAAATGCCCCTAGACAACAAAACAATATCAGAAGCACTTAAACAGGCAAAAGCGAAAGCTGGCGAGAAGAAATTTAACCAGACAGTAGATCTGATCCTAGACATTGTAGAAATCGATATGAAGGCTCCAGAAGGCAAAATCCAA
>Ga0153915_10002277_pt1 | contig 17587 bp, 13 predicted proteins | sample Opewatmetagenome_2_FD_107003 | JGI IMG/M metagenome (GOLD analysis project Ga0153915, IMG submission 107003) | Freshwater wetland microbial communities from Ohio, USA - Open water 3 Core 3 Depth 3 metaG | ecosystem: Environmental > Aquatic > Freshwater > Wetlands | place: USA: Ohio, Lake Erie...
CTGCAAGGCTGTCAAGGAGATCGGCGATGTTGCCTACGGCCTTGTCAGCAATATCAGTCCCGGAGACCGCAGCAACGGCCAATGCCGTTTTCTGTATGTCCACCGAGCGCTTTTCAGCAGTTACGGTGATCTCTTCAAGGGTAAATTCGTCCGAATCTGTTTCCTGGGCATATGCCGCGGGAAAACTCCCAAGAATGAGACCCAGTCCCAAAAGCAAGGGTAAAAAGGTTTTTCTTAAGTTCTTCATAAAATCTTCCTCCTTTATAAGTTGTTGGCATTTATGATTATACCGGCCATTCCGGCAATAAATCCTAGAGTAAGTGAATTATGTAATTAAAAGTTGTTTAAATAAATAAAAATGGATTTGAGCTAATGCAAGAGTCAATAAAGTATGAAAGTAAGTGATATTAAGCGCCGTAATTAGTGGAAATAGGAATCAAACTTATCACCTGTAATAATTGAGACTGAATGAACATGTTAATGTCCAGCTCTTTATCCAGATTTACCTGATGTGGTTATCATATATTATTAATCTTAAATAATAGGCTATGGCAAAAAACGACTATTTTATGATAATTTACGATTTATATAATAATTTATTATTTAATAATTAGAATTTATGATTATAATGTGTAGGCATGGCATATTGACCATAATATATTCATATTATGTGCTTATGTATATTGAAATATTCACGGTTGTCACACACGTTTGAAAAACGGGTTTTTTGAACAGGATGATTGGCGGACAGAATGATGGTAATAATCTTACGGCGGGTTTGTTCAACCCTTGAGCCGACCCTGAGGATTTTTTATCGTCGCAGCCGGAGATAAGCCCTGATATTATTAAGGCAGCCAAAAGATGAGACAGACTAATTGCAGAGTATGATTTGATTTTTTAATTTAATGACTTTCTTAAAGGATAACTGAACAACCATAACCTGACGCCGATGAGCTCAGGTCTCTAGGATTCAAGGGTTCGAGCAAACCCTCAAATCCTTGAACCTTATATCTTTTCCAGCCTTACAGCGCAGGCCTTGAACTCAGCAGTTCTTGAAACCGGATCAGTTGCCGGGTTGGTCAGCCAGTTTGCGCAATTTTCCCTGAAATGAAATGCCATCCACACCAGCCCTGGCGGGACCTGTTCAGTGACCTTGGCCTTTACTTTGACTTCTCCACGGCGTGAGATCACCTTTATCATCTCACCGTGTTTGACGCCCAGGGCCTCAGCATCTTTTGCAGAAATATCGGCTGTCTCTTCTCCAAGCAGGTCATTCAAACCCTCACAGCGTCCCGTCTGGGTGCGTGTATGATAGTGATAGAGTCTTCGCCCTGTGCTCAAGACAAAGGGGAACTCCTTATCAGCCTGCTCGTCCGGCGGCGTCCATTCCACTGCCGTAAAGTTGCCGAGTCCACAGGTAAAATTCCCATCCTTATGCATGCATGCAGTCCCTGGATGGTCTTCTGTAGGCACAGGCCACTGGAGACCGTCGTTTTCAATCCTGCGATACTTGATGCCTGCAAATAAAGGCGCCAGCACGGAAAATTCATTATCCCATATTTCCCGTCCGCTTTCTGAGGCCCATGTCTGTCCCATGCGCCTGGCAATTTCTTTGAATATCCACCAGTTTGGTCTTGCCTGTCCCGGCGGATTGACTGCCTTGCGAACCATGCTCACCCTGCGTTCGCTGTTGGCAAAGGTTCCTTCATCCTCACTCCAGGCCGCGGCAGGGAATATCACGTGGGCAAAACGGGTGGTCTCCGTGGGGAATATATCGTTGCAGACCAGAAACTCGGCGGATTCAAGGCAGCGCTCTACATGGCTGATATCAGGTTCTGTGTTGGCGATATTCTCTCCGAACACATACAGGGCCTTTATTGCCCCTGTTCTAAGACCGTTTATCATGTCAGGCATCATTAATCCGGGTGTTAGAGGAATATCAGCACCCCAAGCCTTTCTGAATTTCTCATTTGCCTTTGGATCATCGACCTTCTGGTATCCCGGGAAATCGCCGGGCAATGCCCCCATGTCACAGGCGCCCTGCACATTGTTCTGTCCGCGCAACGGATTGACGCCCCCGCACTCAAAGCCTACATTTCCCAAAAGCATCTGAAGATTAGCGCAACTGAGTACATTGTTCACGCCGCTCACGTGTTCCGTAATACCCAGGGTGTAAATAAGCAAGGCAGGCTTTACCGATGCCAACTCGCGGGCGGCATTGATGATCTGCCGGGCTGAGACGCCGCTGATTCCGGCAGCCCTTTCCGGCGGATACTGCATTACCACGGACTTCATTTCTTCAAAACCGACAGTGCATGATTCTACATATTTTTTATCATAGAGATTTTCAGTGATAATGACATGCATAAGACTGTTAATAAAGGCAACGTCAGATCCTACTTTGATCTGCAGGTATGTATGGGCGTGCTCGGCAATGCCGGTAAAACGCGGATCAACCACGATCATGCGCGCGCCGTTGCGCACCGCCTGCTTGACGAACGTGGCTGCCACGGGATGGGCCTCTGTCATATTGGAACCGATTACAAAAAACATCTTGGCCTTTTGAAAATCCGCAAAGGAATTGGTCATGGCGCCGGACCCGAAGGATCTTGCCAGACCTGCGACGGTTGCGGCATGACATGTGCGTGCGCAGTGATCGATGTTGTTGGTGCCTATGACCGCCCTGAAAAGTTTCTGCATGTTATATGAGTCTTCGTTAATGCTGCGGGCGCAACTGATTCCTGCCAGCGCATCCGGACCATATTTATCCCTGATCTCAAGAAATTTTCCGGCAACCAGGTCCAGTGCCTCGTCCCAGGATGCCTCAATGAAATCTTTTCCCCGGCGGATAAGAGGGACTGTAAGCCGCTCTGAAGAATGTATGAAGTCATAGCCGTAACGGCCTTTTACGCAGAGTCGCCCTTGATTTGGTTCTGCCCCTTCCACTCCGGTTACATTCACTATCCTGCCTTCTTTCACGTGAAGCCATTGCTGACAGCCGACACCGCAATAGGGGCAGGTCGTCCTCACCTTTTTTGTCTCACGAGGCATATAGGTCCCCAAGGCTTTTTTATTCGTCAGCGCGCCCACAGGACATACCTGGACGCATTGGCCGCAAAAAACGCAATCCGATTGAAATAACGGATGATCGCCCTTGGTTATAACCTTTGTGTCAGCCCCACGGTATCCGAAGCTTATTGCGCGGTTAACCTGCACCTCATTGCATGCCTGGACGCATCTCCCGCAGAGGATGCAGCGGGAAAAATCCCTTACAATAAGGGGATTCATGTCCTCAATGTCGTATCGCTGCTCGGAAGGTTGAAAGCGGGATACCGTTACCTGATATTCAATAGCCATGTCCTGAAGCCTGCAATCGCCATAGGCCGGACATGACGTCTCATGACCCTTTGAACCCAAGGCATTCAGTTGCGCATCGGTCCCTGAATCGGCGTCCACGTCCTGTGCAAGACAGTCGTGTCGTCCGGAAGAAAGGAGTAGTTCCAGATTGTAACGTCTGGCCTTCATCACTCGTGGAGAAGATGTACTGACACCCATATTTGCCGCAGCCGGCGTGGCGCAGGATGCCGCCAAGGTCCTTGCCCCTTCTATTTCCACAAGACACATGCGGCATGCCCCTGTCGGCGTTGTCCCCTTCAAGTTGCAAAGGGTTGGGATATGTATGCCGTTTTCCTCCGCGACTTCAAGGATAGTCTGTCCCGGCTTAAAACTTAATTCCTGATGATCAATTAAGATCATGTTGTTGTTCATGATCGCCTCTCTTTATCTTGTCTTGAGTATTTCAAAACCGGCAGAACCATCCTGATAAAAACAAGATGTTATGAAGATAACTGGTATGGCGTCCCGGTGTTTTTTTTTAAAGAAGTAACATGTTGCTTATTTTGAGTCAAGATTGATATATCCGTGAATTGTACTAACCTTAAAAGGCGCCATCATTCAAACTCTTCTGACTCTTCCGCAGGGTAGAAGAAATCAAGCCCCTCTTTTCTTATTATTGCCGGATCTTCCCTTATGAGATATTCCTCTGCCTTTTCCCTTAAGATCCTGGCCTGTTCTTCCATGGCGTTTATCTTTTCAATAACGCCGCTTTCCTTGAGCATGCTCTTTACCAACAGGAAGATCTCCTCGCTGCCGTAAAGAAAGGTCCCTTCATGCATGATCTTACAGGCGACCATGCGTTTGAAGGTGTCAAATTTTAACTGTTCCATAACCTTGTCCAGGTCTTTAACAATATAATCGATCTCTTCCTTTATGTAAGGGTTTAAGAGCAGCTTGTATTTTTCATTATAGATCTCCTCATCAAGCCTCATGATAAGTCTTTCAGGGAAGCGGTTGCCGACGACAACGACTATATCCATATCAGAACCCTGGACCATTTTGTGCGTGCTCCTTTCAGGGCGGGGCACATCATGGGCCATATTGAATACTATATCTCCGGCCAGTATAAAACACACATGCTCTTTGACAAGAAGATCATCCCCCAGACGACCGGCCAGGACCGAAATGATGTTATAGGCCAACTCCGATTTGAACCTGCTGATTTTTTCAATATTCGATTGTAATGCCTGAGCCTCCCTTTCCATGGTCTCCTTATCGTTTGAAAGACCTATGACCGAATAGGTGAGAAACTCCCTGAGGATTGAAGGAGACAGACGTGCAAAACCCTCAATCTTCCTGTCAAGACGCAGATATCTTGTGCCCACAATCCTCATTGCCAGGTTCTTTGAAAGCCTGCACGCCCGCAGAAGGAGAAGGGCATCTTCGTCAATATGATTAAGGAGTTGTGATCCTGTTAACGGGCCTTTATTATTAATGATTTCTATGATCTTTTGTTCCATGGATTTAATATCTTTCACAAACTCAAGCCGACCCCGCTTCTAACTTGAATGATATGATCCGGAGATCAGCCTTTTTTCCTTTTCCTTTGCCAGTTTTTGTTTATCCTCCACCTGATCCGACTCATCGACAATCTCGCCCCCCAGGATATCTTCAAGGATATCTTCAAGCGAGATAAGCCCTGAAAGTCCTCCGAATTCGTCAATGACCACAAAGAGTTTTTGTCTTGAGGTCATTAATTCCTTAAGGAGATTGCTGAGTCTCGCGGTCTCGGCGACAAAATGTACCGGACGCATGATATCCGCGAGTCTTAAATCCTTCCTGCCTTCCGCAAGGGAAAGCAATATCTCCTTTGTGAAGACGATTCCCACAACGTCCTCTATACCCTTGTCATAGACAGGGATGCGGCTATGTTCCCATCTCGAACATTCCAGGCATGCCTCCTTTAGGGTCAGGTCTTTTGGCAGGGAGAACATGACCGTCCTCGGGGTCATCACGTCCTTGGCGATCCTTTTGTCCATGGAGAGTATGTTCTCAATGACTATCTCCTGATACTGTTTAATCCCGCCGGTCCTGAGACCCATTTGAGCCATGGTCTTAAGCTCTTCAGGAGATATCTGTTCCTGTTTATAACCCTTTGCGATAATGCCCGTGACATGACCGCACAGCCAGATCACTGGTGACATGATCGTTACGAGCCACTTGAGCGGGAAGGCCACAAAATAAACCAGTTGTCTGGCATAGACAACACCTGCCGTCTTGGGAAGCACTTCCGAAAACACCAGGATCATCAGTGTAAATAGAACTGAAAAATATCCTACCCATTGATGCCCGAAGACATCCGCTACCGCTGAACCGGCAATGGCCGCCCCCATGGTGTTTGCAATGGTATTCAACGACAAAATGGCGGTTATGGGCCTTTCGATGTCGTTGCGAAGCTCCTTGAGTATCTTTCCGCTCTCATTTTTTTTAAGCACAAGGGATTCGATATGTCTCAGAGGCACGGAGTAAAGTACCGCCTCAATCATAGAACAACATGCCGAGGCAATCATGGCAAATAAAACAGCGATAATAAGTACAGTCATTTTTTATGGACCTCATCAAATCGGCATTGTCCGTTGATTGTTGTTCGTTGTATGTTGTCGAATAAAAGAAACATCAGTAATCCGGATAGAAAGGTCTGTAGCCGATAAAACAATACAATTTCAACTAACTATCTAATGATATAGATACAACGGACCACCAACAACTAACAACGGACACTACCATAAAATCATTAATGCCAAAAATCATTTTCTGTTGATTCCCAAGCCATTGCCTCAAGCAATTCATTGGGTTGGTTTATATTAAAAAAGGATCTTAAGAAAGGGTCATAGACCCTGATCTCATTTTCATTCAGGAATCTGGCATGTATTTTCAGAAAGAATTTATTTATCATGCATTCCTCTGACGCTATTAAATTTCTTATCGCGGGAAGACAGCTTTTTGAATAAAGGGCATGAAGGGGTTCCATCTTCCAGTCTATCTTAGGCACGACCGCGTCAAAGTCATTCTTTAATTCAGCCATATGACGGATAAGGTCTCCATTCATAAAGGGCATATCGCAAGCGACAAAGAAACCATTATTATCCCGGATCTTTTCAAGGCCGGTGTATAAACCCCCGATAGGGCCAAGTCCCTTGACAAGATCTTCATACATGGGGAGCCCTAAAAAGGAATACTCATTGGGATCGTTGGTGATAATAATCAGTTCCTTAAAAACCGAGCCCAATACGGCTATAACCCTCTCGATTAATTGTCTCCCGTTTACCTCGGCGAAGGCCTTATTTCTTCCGAAACGCCGGCTCTTTCCGCCGGCTAATATCACCCCTGTAATCCCTGTGATAAGGGGTTTGGGCTCTCCTGCATTTTTATATTCTTGGAGCATGGAAGTATATATGGTTGATTCCTTCTAACTATGCCTTAAGGTTGACGATTGGGGACGACGGACATGACTCGATTTAAAGCCCCTTGCTTTAATTGTCTTTAGATATTATATTCAACCCGATCTGGGAATCGGCAAATTCCGGATAGAGCGGTTCCCTCCAAAGCGGGATTGATTCTTTTACATGAATCCGGAAAAGGCTCTTTCCGGATGGACAGATAGTCAACTGCCGTCGGTTAAAGCTGATGGCTTATACTCAAGAATTAACACAATTGATGAGTAAAATCCAGAGGGTTTATAAATGAAGAGAGACCCGTATAATATTGCGGCAAGAAAGGCTGTCGGGCGTCCGCCGGAACAGACGCCCGATTTTGATCAGCTCGAGGCGACGGAATTATATTGTCCTAAATGCCGTATGGCCGTTCCTGTAAGAAAATCACTTCTCCTTGTACTGCCCGAGGGGGATAAATATGAATATCGCTGTCAATACTGCGGAACGACAGTCGGAGACAAGATAGATCGCGGCAGTAAATATAGGAGCATATTTTGAAAGAAAGAGATATCATTATTATCGGTTCCGGTCCTGCCGGGCTGACCGCTGCAATCTACAGCGGCCGTTCAGGGTACAACCCCCTGGTTATAGAAGGGATACCGGCCGGCGGGCAGTTGTTGACAACAACGGATGTTGAAAATTTCCCGGGTTTTCCGGAGGGGATATCAGGTCCTGAACTCATAGATAACATGAAAAGGCAGGCCCAGCGGTTCGGCACGGAATTTCTGATGAAGGATGTAACCTTTGTCGATTTCAGGAGTTATCCATTCAAGGTGCTTGCTGAAGGCGAAGAATATTCCGCCAGGGCCGTAATAATAGCGACCGGCGCCAGGGCGAAATATCTGGACATCCCATCCGTTGAGGCATTCAGGGGAAAAGGCATTTCCGCCTGCGCCGTATGCGATGGATTCTTTTATAAAGACTCTATCCTTTTTGTAATCGGAGGAGGCGATACTGCCGCCGAAGAGGCCCTTTTCCTGACTAAATTTGCGAAAGAGGTTAACATAGTGCATAGGAGAAACGAACTAAGGGCTGAGAAATACATGCAGGACAGGCTGTTCGAAAATCCTAAGATAAAAATCATATGGGATTCATTAGTAGTTGATATAAAGGGGACAAAAGAGGGTGGAGTGAAGGGGATCATTTTAAAAAATATTAAGACAGGTGAAATGACAGAAAGGGAGACCGACGGCATCTTTATGGGCATAGGCCATTCGCCTGCAACATCGATTTTTAAAGGCCAGATCGCCCTTGATGAAAACGAATACATCATATGCACGGAAGGCGCAAAAACCAGCGTTAAAGGCGTCTTTGCCGCTGGAGATGTAAGAGATCCCCACTTTCGCCAGGCTATTGCAGCCGCAGGGACCGGGTGCAAGGCGGCTATTGAGGCGGACAGGTTTTTAAGGGATAAGTTGACAAAATAAGATCCTCATGCTAATCCAGCATAAAACAGAACAGCAAAGGAGATCTATTATGGGAAATACACTTGAAGTCACTGATGACACCTTTGATTCGGAAATAGTAAATTCACCTATGCCGGCCCTGGTGGACTTCTGGGCAACATGGTGCGGACCATGCAAGATGATAGGACCGGTAGTTGAGGAACTGGCCGGCGAATACAAGGGGAAAGTCAAGATCGCCAAGATGGATGTTGATAATAACAGGAAGACCCCTGCAAAATTCGGCATCAGGAATATCCCTACCCTTATCTTTTTCAAGGGCGGAGAGGTTGTTAATACAATTGTGGGCGCTCAATCCAAAACATCATTAGAAGAACAACTTAAAAAACTTTTATAGATTTCAAGAAACGCGGAGAACACAGGTCCAACAAATAAGGAAAAAAATGATCAGGTTAAATAAAATTCTAAGATATATCGTGATCGGCGGGTCTTTGCTGGCATTCTCTGCCATATATGCCGGATGCGCCACTCAACCCAAAAAGAACATTTATGACAGGACCCCGGCGGATCTTTTGGTTGAAGCACAGGAAAAACTTGACCAGTTTGAGTTCAAGAGCGCCACAACACTCCTCCAGGCAATTAAGGACAGGTACCCTTACAGCAAGGAATCAATTATAGCCGAATTAAAGCTTGCAGACTCCCTCTTTCAAAGAAAAGAATACGATTCCGCCCTTGATAATTATGATGAATTTGAAAGGCTCCACCCGAAAGACAAGAAGACCCCCTATGTTATATATCAAAAGGGGCTGTGCCATTTCAATCAGATAAAGACCATCGACAGGGAGCAAAGCCGAATTGTTAAGGCCAGGGATGAATTTGAAAAACTGGTAAAAAGATTTCCCGATAATGAGTATTCCAACAAGGCAAGGGAAAATATCAGGCAATGCCTTATTTATCAGTCAGAATATGAGCTGTATGTCGGCCATTTCTATTACAAGATGGGGAAATACCAGCCTGCCATGGACAGATTCAAGTATATCATCGAAAACTATCCCGACGTGGGACAATATAGTGAAGCATTGGAATACATAAATATATGCAAAGCTAAATTAGCCGAAGCTGAAAAATAGGATGCCTTCTCTCAAGCATACCAAGTATTGATGTGCTTCGTTGGGGCCGCGCGGCTCGAATTTTTCGGGTATTTCGACTAATGCGTGGCGTCCGAGCAACTCGACTTCTGACTATTTTCATTCTCAAGAATCGAACAAAGAGCGCATTCCTTGCGGCAACCTTGCTCTCGATCCTCATAATTACTTTCTCAAGAATGAAGAGAATGAGATAGAAATATTAAGGCATGAGATCTCGGAACTTCGCTCCACGATTCTGGAATCCCGTGGGCGAGGCGTGTCGCCACAGACCAACAACATTACGGGGTCGGAAGATATTAATAGAGAGGATAAATGGGAAGGGTCTTAATGAAGGCAAATCGGCATTACATCCTTCCAGGCATGACAACGCCTATACTGAGGGCAAGTCTCAGATAGAGAAAGATTGCAAGGATTGCTGATAACGAGAAAAGGATAATCCAGTCTTGTCTTTTCATCTTGGGCTCGCAATAGAGTGTCCGCAATCCATCAGGGCTGAACCCCCTTGATTCCAGCGCCATGGCAAGGAGGTTGGTATAGCGGATAGCAGTGATAAACATGGGAACGGCAAGGGGTATAAGCTTGCCGAAACGGCTGAAGATATTCTTTGATTCCAGGTCAAGCCCGCGTGAGATTTGGGCCTGGACAATGGTAGCCCCTGCGCCTGCAAATGTCGGGACCAACCGCAGCGCCGTGGAAAGGGCAAATGCCACCGGATAAGGAAGCCCCATTTTAATGAGGCCGTTTGTAATCTCTTCGTTTTTCGTTGTGCCGAGGAGGATCACACCGGCCATGACAAATGTGGCAAGGCGGATGCCCATGGCAATCCCGAATAAAAGGGACTCCCTGCTGACTGTCAAAACGCTCCACTGCCAGAGGATTGTGGGTCCTTTGGCAAAAAACGGCCAGAGGATAGAGCTGAATAGAATAAGAAGCGCCAGGATAAAACGCATCCTCCGGAATAAAGGCAGCACCCTCGCTGAAAGGGCCGTGAGCAATACTGCAAGCATTATCCCTGCTGTATACAGCGGATGGTTGAAGCAAAGACAAATCGCAAAGACTATCGCCACGCCTATGGTCTTTGTCCTCGGATCAAGCCTGTGCAGCCATGTGTTTTCATCCTGATAAAAGGAAAGGTTCATAGCGCCAACTCCCTGACCATATCCTCAACGGTCAGCGATTCGGTTCCAAGCCAATTGCTCAAACGCGCAAGCGGCGAAGGGCAAAGTGCTGCCTCGGAAAGCCTTGCAGCGTCGGCAAAGACCGCCCTGGTGTCTCCATCAGCAATGATTCTGCCGTCTTTCATAACAACGGTTCGCCTGCAATAGGTCTCGGCAATCCACATTGCATGGGTTATGACGATAATGGTGTGCCCCTGCCGGTTAAGTTCCTTTAAGAGATCCATAGCATCCCGTTGATGCCTGTAATCAAGTCCTGTTGTGGGCTCATCCAGTATAATTACCTTTGGCTTTACGGCAAGAACGCTGGCAACCACCACACGCTGCCTATCACCCTTGGCAAGAAGGAATGGCGATCTGTTTTCATAGCCTTCAAGACCTGTGACACTGAGCGCATGGGCCACATGCCTCTCAATGGAGTGGTGGTCTTCGCCCAACATCCTTAATCCGAAACTCACTTCTTCGTACACCGTAGGGGCAAATATCTGATGGTCGGGGTTCTGGAATACATAGCCCACTGTCCTTGCCAGCTCGTGATGCCTGTATGTCGTAGTGGGCCTTCCATTAACCAGCATCTCTCCGGATCGGGGTTTCAAAAGGCCGTTAAAATGCTTTGCCAGCGTAGTCTTGCCTGAACCGTTCTGCCCGAGGATTGCCAAAAACTCCCCATCATTGATAGATATATTTACATCCTGCAAGGAATTGGACTTAGCGGACGGATAACAATAAGAAAGCCCGCGCGTCTCCAAAACAGGATTGTTGCTTCTTGTGTCTTTTTGCCCCCGGGGGCTTATCTGCCTGCGCCGGGGAACAAGGTTATGTTTTTGAATCAACTCAATGGCGTCTTCTACGGTAAGAGGATTGCCCTGCCAACCCATGGCGTGGAAAAGCGCTATGGTGGGCAATGCCATAACCCCGCAGGCATCAAGAAGAGATTTGTTTGTAAGGATCTCCCGGGGCGAATTGCAGGCGATTAACTCTCCCTCCCTCATAAGCCATAACCGGTCGGCCTTGATAAGGTTTTCCGGGTCATTATCCGCAATGATAAGGGTCCGGTTATGTGCCTTCAACCTCCGGGATATGGACAGGATCTGCTCGCGGCCTTTCGGGTCCAGATCCGTTGTCGGTTCATCCATGACCAGCACCGGTGACTCCATGGCAAGGACTGAACATATTGCAAGCCTCTGTTTCTGGCCTCCGGATAGGGTTGACGAGTCACGGTGACGCATCCCTTCAAGACCCACAAAGGCAAGGTGTCTTGTTATCCGTTGACCTATCTCCACACGGGATAGCCCCAGATTTTCAGGCCCGAATGCCGTCTCAAGCTCCACATTGGTGGAAAAGAGCTGGGCCTCAAAGTCCTGAAGCACAAGCCCCACTGTCTTTGACATCTCGGCAACTTTGCATTTGGATGGATCCTTTCCGCCAACCGTAAGACTGCCTGAATAGTTGCCTCGAAAAAAACGCGGGACAAGGCCGTTCATAGCGCAACAAAGCGTTGATTTTCCTGCCTCGCCGTTTCCTATGAGTCCGATGAAGGCGCCTTCCGGGATCTCGCCGCAGATATTTTTAAGCGCAGGTTTTTCATGGCCATGGTAGGTAAAGGAAAGGGAATTTATGGATACGGAATTGTTCATATATAGGCTACAAGAGCAGGCATCCTGCAATAATAACCGCTATGGAACCCCAGCCTATGACATTAACGGAGAGGCCGGGAAACAACATCCCCCCGACTATGCCGGCTGTGGCGCCCAGCGTGACTATCCATGCGCCTAAAGGGGGCGCAATGCCTTTGCGCATTTCCTCAGTATTTACAACATCCGGCCAGAAAAGGTTGAGCTGTCCTTTTATCACATCATAAACAGCAATGAGCAGGATAACCCCCACCATCCCGCCGATGGTATCATTGAGGGTTATGATCTTGGAGAGCACTGCATAGGGCACTACGCCGAGGGCATCAACAACTGCACTGATGACTATGGCGCATGCAGCGCTGGAGATAACGGTAATCAGGATGTAACCAGTCCAACTGCGCCAGCTTTTTACCTTCCATTCATATGTCTTTTCGGTAAAGGGGACAAGATTCACCCACATCGTATAGGGGAGGTATCCCAGGAGAAAATTGCCGAAAAATCCGGCAATGGAAGAAGGGGTAAGCGTGCCTCCGAATATATCCCCGATAAGGTTGCCGAATCCGAGCCCCCATGCGCCTGCCGGCCCGAATAAGATGCCGAAGACCGGGGGAAATACGCCTGCAACGCGCACCTCTGTGATCCCTGGAATAAGCGGTATAGCGGTCTTGAAGGCAATAAGCGTTGCGGCATATATGGCAGCGCACACCGCAACCAGCACAATCATCCTCGTATTCTTCCACATAAGAAAAACATTATACATCTACACACTCCTTTGCTGCTGAATCGGATTGAATATACGATAGGAAAATATTTGCCGTCAACAGGAATTAGTTTCACCCCATAAATCCGGGACCACTTCATCCAATTGCCTTTTAGAACCATCTTGATATTTAATCTTCCCTGTGCAATATTAACAGAAATTTTTGCTGCCAACCAAATTTTCAAATCATAAATCATCTCTGAGACAAAATATTGCTCGGAGTTTACGATAAAATTACTGTTTTCTGTAATTTGAAAACTGATTTCTGATTATTTATCGTAGGATAGTCTCATTGCAGTTGTTGGGCTGTTTAAATAAAATACAGAGTTTCAACGAAAAGGCTCGCACAGGAATAATAGATATTGCTTTTATTACTACTGTATATTATAACAGTGTCTAAATTGACAGTATCTGGAAATATTTGGGGACTATCATGAAGAGCCTGACCGTAAAACAATCTAAAATTATTGACTTTATAAGTGAATGGCAGATAAAAGAAGGCCATCCGCCAACCCAGGCGGAAATAGGTGACCACTTCGGATTTGGCAGCCTTAATGCTGTACGCAGTCACCTTCTACTGATTGAAAAGAAAGGCCATCTTCGTCTTAATAGCGGGAAAGCTCGTGGAATCCAATTGGTATTACAATCATTAACGATTAGCCGACAGCAAGAAAATTCAATTCCTATATTGGGCAGTATTGCGGCGGGTGTCCCGATATGGGCAGAACAAAATTTGGAAGGTTATTTACCTGTTCAATCTGCTTTGTTTGGAGGAGGCGAGCTTTTTGCACTCCATGTTCATGGTGACAGCATGACAGGCGCAGGAATTAAAAATGGCGATATAGCCGTAATCAAGATGATGGATCGTGTTGAAAACGGCGAAATAGCTGCTGTTCTAATTGAGCAGGAAGCTACCTTGAAGCGTGTTTATTTACGATCGAAATCACTCGTACTTAAATCCGAAAATCCTGCTTTTAAGAATCTCACTTATAACATAGGCAAGAACGATTTTATCCGTATCCTTGGGCGTTATCAGGGAATTATCCGAACCATGAATAATCGGTGCTGATCATGAATCTTTTAAACACGGTTAAAGCCTTTGGATGTCATGATGTTGTTCAGCTTGACGGAGATCCGACTCCCAGGCATTTAGACTACCTTGATTTACTGAAATCTCCCAGGAATGGAAACCTTAAGGTTGACGCCATAGCAGAGTTCCAAGCAAGACCTTTGCTTTATATTGTATCAGCAAACCAGTTACGGAATATTGATGAAGGAAAGATAATTAGCTTGCAACACCTTTTAGCTAACAGGGGGGAGCGGGCATACCTCGGTGTGTTGAGCCCTGGGGAGTTGAATGTATATCCCTTAAACTTGAATATGTCCATCTTGACTCGTGGATATAAAAAAATCATCAAGCAGAATGATTCAGAAGCCCCGTTGTTTTTTCAGAGCATAGTAAATGGTCTGTTCACCCTGGATGGACAACCAGATACCCCTGATTATGTATTCAAGACAATTCATGACTTATTGAGCCGTTCATCAGAAATCCTTATAGAAACATATCATCTTAATCCGCTGGATGTCCTTTCCTTTCTTGGCCGCGCACTCTTTTTTCGCTTCCTGTCGGATCGCAAGATAATCCTGCCGAACGAGCTTGATTCAATCTGTCCCAGAGCAAACTCCCTTGGTGCCTGTTTCAGTAATGTCAATAACTCAGTAGCAACATGCCGGTGGCTTGATGAAACATTTAATGGAGACTTGCTTCCGCTATCCAATTCATACACAGAAGTATTCAAGCAGGCAAACACGCGGACAAATGGCGAATTATTTGATCATTTGCAGGCTATTCTTAAGGGATGGGAGCATGCAGGAAAGAAAGGCTTTCAAGTTCAGATTGATTGGGGTGACCTTGATTTCGCTCATATCCCCATCGGTGTACTTAGTCAGGTGTATGAGAGCTTCAGCAGGGTATGGGATTCGCAACTGGCAGAAAATATAAGTGCTTACTATACGCCCAAAAACATTGCACGCTATCTGGTCGATGACGGTTTTGAAGGCGTCAGTAATAAAAAAGATGCCCATATTCTCGATCCGAGTTGCGGTGCAGGGATTTTCCTTGTCCTTGCATTCAGGAAGCTTGTTGCTGCACGTTGGAAACATGATGGGAAACGGCCTGACACAAATACTATTCAATCAATTCTTTACAACCAACTCTGCGGTTTTGATGTAAGTGAGTCAGCTCTACGCTTGGCAGCATTGTCGTTGTATATTACTGCAATTGAACTTAATGATTCGCCCCGTCCTCCTAAGAAGCTGAGATTTCCCAAACCGCTTAAGGGGGTAGTGCTCTATAATCACAGAAGGTATGAGGAACGGGATTCCCAGGGTTTCGTCCTGGGCAGTTTACGGCCCGACCTTCCCGATCATTTCAATGGCTGTTTTGATCTGGTCATCGGCAATCCACCATGGAGCCGACTGAAGGTAGACCGTGAAGAGGCCCAAAGAGAGAATAAGGCACATAATGCAGCATTCACTGCCTTGACTCGTCGAATTCTGATAGGCCGTGGACTTGCAACTATTGCAAAAAAATACAAGAACCCTGACAACAACCCAGACCTACCATTTTTGTGGAGATCAACACAGTGGGTAAAACCAGGTGGCATTATTGCCATGGCGCTACCTGGGCGGGTCTTTCTCAAACAGACCCCATCAGGGATTAGTACTTTTAACGCGATAATAAATGGCATCGAAATTACAGGCATATTGAATGGTTCAAATCTATCGGATACCGAGGTTTGGCCTGGCATGAATCAGCCTTTCATGCTCTTCTTTGCACGTAATCAAGTGCCTACCGCTAATCATCATTTTCATTTTATTACCCCTCATTTTGAAAAACGCCTGAATGACAACGGTCACATTCGCATTGATTTCCACTCTGCCCAACCGATTGCCACTTCTGCAATCATTGAAAATTCTTGGCTTTTGAAAACGTTGGCTGTAGGAACTGCACTCGATGTGGAGGTGTTTCGTAAGCTTGATGAACTAGGATGGCCCACTGTAAAACAGTACTGGGAGCAACAAGGGCTATCCTCTGGACTAGGTTATAACCGTTCACCAAAACAGTTACAGAGTAATGAAACTTTCCTACACGAATTGCCTGATTTTGTACCTCCTAAAAATGATGGCTTTTTTGTTGATATGTCTTTACGTCTTAAATTGGGACCCTCAACTGCTCATAGGCCACGAGCCCCTGAACTGTATTCTCCTCCACTACTTATTGTGCCAGAATCACCCGGGTTTTCGTCGGTTTCGCCTAAATCATGGATTGTTTATAAACCAATTGTTTTCTCTTCGAGTTATTATGGGTTTTCAGCTCATGGCAGTAAAGAGGCTGAAGTGGTAATTGCCTTTCTTCATTTAGTTACTCATGCTGAACTATTCAGGTATCATGTGTTGATGACAAGTTCTAAGATGGGCGCAGAGCGAAGAGCTTTTCTAAAGTCAAACATAGAGAGCTTACCCTTCCCAATCATAGATCAGTTGTCAAAGAGCCAACGCCAACGAGCAATAGATCTGTCAAAGAAACTTGAGACCGCATCCAGTAAACCATGGAAGGAAATCAATGATTTTGTTTTTAATCTCTATGGCCTGGATAAATATGACTGTCAGGTCGTGAAGGATACACTCGAAGTGGCCCCACCTTACAAAGAAGCGCGTGATCGAGCCAACAGCACCCCTACAAAAATGGATCGCACCGCCTTCTATGTTGAGCTTCAACGGTTGCTAGCCCCGTCTTTCGCTGTAACAGATGAAACGGTTTCAATAGGTGAGATTGAAATTGCGAAACAAGACAATATGTTGCCATGGCATTTTTTTGCTATTTCCTCACAGGTAAAGTCAACAAAACTGACTCCAGCGGCACAGAAAGTTCTTATTTCTCAAATCGCCAAAGAAGCCAACCAAACAGGTTGCAGCAGAGTCATTGTTCATGAAGATGATAGTTTGCTTATTGGAGTTATCGGCCAATATCGATATTGGACATTAAGTCGCGCTCGTCTATGCGCCCTGGACATTTTGCGTCAGCACCTTGATGTGTTTCCTGTAGGGAGAAGCTAATGGCCATAGGATTCTTTACCCAAGGTATAGAGTTCACACTACCTCACCCAAAAATTCCCCAGCGAACAATCTTATTAATTTGCAATGTAATCAAAAAGGCATGCCAACTGCTCATAGAAAATCCTCCTGATAGGTTTATCTTACATTCAGAGAATGAAGATACCATTACCCAAGTGCTGGTGGAGATAATTGAAAATCGTTTACGAAAAAATGGTGAAGTTGATGGTTTTGATTGTGCTCGATTTGGCAAGGTCATTCGTGAACTAAAAATTACAAATTTTGATAAGAAGCACCCCGACAAGATGCCGGATATTTATTTTGATTTGAAGCGGGATCAATATTCTGTTCTCAGTGATCAGGACGGGCTCTTTGTGGAATGCAAACCAGTTGACAATGACCACCCCATTTTATCCTGTTACTGCCAGAAGGGTCTAGTTCGATTCGTAAACGGCGATTATGCTTGGGCTATGCAGGATGCGCTTATGGTGGGGTATGTGTCGGGTAATTATTCATTTGAA
>Ga0153915_10002278_pt1 | contig 17586 bp, 25 predicted proteins | sample Opewatmetagenome_2_FD_107003 | JGI IMG/M metagenome (GOLD analysis project Ga0153915, IMG submission 107003) | Freshwater wetland microbial communities from Ohio, USA - Open water 3 Core 3 Depth 3 metaG | ecosystem: Environmental > Aquatic > Freshwater > Wetlands | place: USA: Ohio, Lake Erie...
GACGAGGACGCCTGGGATGAAGTGGATGATGCGTACCACCGCGCCGAGGATAAATCCGCCGCCGTCCAGTGGGCACGCGATCTGCTGGCCTGGAAGTTTGTGATCCTGGACACCGAGACGACGGGCAAAGAAACGGACGCCGAGATCGTGCAGATCGGCATCATCGACCAGGACGGCACGGTGCTGCTGGACGAACTGCTCAAGCCCACCCAGCCGATCCCTCCTGAAGTGACCGTGATCCACCACATCACCGACGAGATGGTGAAGGACGCCCGGACGTTCCTTGAAGCCTATCCCCGGATCAAGGCAGATTTAGATGGTAGGCGCGTCGTGGCCTACAACCGGGAATTCGATCTGCGGATGCTGGCGCAAGAATGCCAGCGGCACCAGGTCGCCGAACTGGATTGCCTCAAGCCGTGGGCACCGGGCAGCCTGCCGCCGGACGACTGCACCATGAACCAGTTCGCCGCCTTCTTCGGGGAGTGGAACGACTACCACGGCAACTACCGCTGGCAGAAGCTGAGCACCGCCCTGCGCTACTTCCAGATCCCCCTAGACACTCCGGCGCACAGCGCGATCAGCGATTGCCAGGCGACCCTGGCCGTGATCCGCAAGATGGCCGAGTACGAGAAGCCACGCGAGACGAATTAATGACGCGTGCAGAAAGTTGTCAGATACTGTAGAAAAACGTCTGACAGGATTGATATTTTTGGCAGACTGATCTACGCTGACAATACTACACAAACGGCACTGGCAAGCCCATAGCTACGGACGATCCGCCAACTCCTCGTTTGGGTGCGGTGGTTCAGGTCAGTCGCGCCGTCCGTCGCGCTTGCCAGAACCGGGACCATCGCACCGAGCCGAGGAGTTGCATGTCTAAGGCAGGATGGCCTATGGAAGAGAACCAACGCTCAAATCTTCGGGTCCGAACTATGCTTATTTTGAAACAGTTTGTGGGTTCGGAAAACGTCGTCAGCATCCCCCGTGCCCTGATCCTCTGGGTTGGCGATCTGACTGCTGCTCTGGTGCTCAATCAAGTGCTGTATTGGCAAGCCACAGACGAGGATTGGGTGCCGGTGCCATATGGCCTCTGGCGCGACCAGTTTGGCCTCTCCGAGTATGTGATCCGTAAGGCTGCCAAACGCCTTAAAGAGATGGGGGTGGGCTTTCAGACCGGCCTCCGAAAGTACGACGGAGCGCCGACCGTTCACTATCACGTGGATTGGTCCACTTTTGAGGCGGCGTACACCCAGTACGTTCAGAATGGATTCTTGAGAAACTTCCGAATGGAATCCGAAGAAACTCAAGAATCCATGGTTTCTGAAGAAACTCCAGAAACCTCTATAGATCAGAGTAAGAGATCTAAGATCAAGAGTAAAGCAGATGCGACCGCATCTGCACGTACAGAAACCACACGCCGACGCAAACCGGCGTCCCCCACCAAACCCATCTTTCCCGCCGCCGTGATCAATCCCTACAAGGATCGCCTGGTGTCCCTGTTCAGCTGGTCGTGGGACACCATGACCGGACCGGAAAAGGGCCAGGTGCAGAAGGCGGCGTATGAGTTCTGCCAGATTCAGTTGCCGCTGGACCGGCTCGATCACCTGCACCAGTACTGCGTCATGCACTTCGACCAGTTTGGTCCGATGGCGCTGGTCACCAACAAGTCGAACGCCGACCACTGGCAACCTGCACCGACGCCCACACTTGAGCCGGTCCCTTTCACGCCCCCCGACGACGACGACGAGATCGAGTTTCCCGAGATTATTGTGGACCACACCGGGACCTACATAGGACATCCGAATGACAACCACGACGCTTGACCTCAAAGGTATTCTGGACCAGCGTGGCCTGCGCCCCGTGGCGTTTCAAGCCGGGTGGCGCCCTCAGATCGAGGACGGCGAGCCAGGCTGGTCGTATCCCCTCTTTGATCCCTTCACCGGCGACCGGCTGACCGTCCGGCGCTGGAAAAATGCCATCAGCAAACACGAGCCGAAATACCGCTGGTGTCCCAAGAACGCCAAGCGGCCTCCTTACTATGCACTGCCGACCCTGAAGGACGCGATTGCAGAAGCAGGTGGCATCCTTCACATCGCCGCCGGGGAGCCGGATCTGATCACCCTCCACGCGGCAGGCTTATACAACAGCCTGTGCTGGTTTGGGGAGCTGGCCGTCCCCAAGACGCTCGCCGAAGACCTGATTGCCCTGGGGGTGAAGCACGTCATCTACTACCCGGATCTGGATCAAGTCGGCCTCAAAGCGGCACGGCGCGTCATGAAACGGCTGCGAGGATCAGCCATCGATCTGGAGGTGCGCCTGCTGCCGTACGAGATCGTAGAGACAGACGGCGACGGGATCGATCTGAACAAGGTGTGGCAGGAGTGCCTCTTCGAGCCGGGCACCTTCCTGGCCGTGCTCGCGTCGTCCATCCTCATGCCCGACACCCCGGAGGAACCGGAACAACTCACCGATCCAGGCGTCACCAACACCGAGTCAGACCGGGAGGAGTTGGATGAGGTCGGGCGCCGCGTCTGCCAGGAGATCGCCCGCGTTCTGAAGAAGCGAGGCGATAAGCCCGGCAACTACGAGTGCCCGTATCCCGGTCACGGGTCCGGCGGCAAAGATTTCCTGTTCGATCCTGATACCGGATTGATCGGCGGCTGTATGGGGAAGCATGATGGGATGCTCTCGCAGCCCAAACGCTGGAAGGATCTGGCGGCGTTCCTCAACATCGACGTGAGCCAGATCGCTCGCGACGTGTGGCAAGAGCACCATCCCCTGACGCCGCCGCCGCTCTCCCCGCCCTGCACCGAGCCACCGCCAGAACCCTCCGACTACGTGCCTGATACCCCGGCCCCTTCCAAGAATGGCAAATCCAATGAGCACCGCCCGGTCCCCATTATCTCGACCCGGACGGCACTCACCACCTTGTCGCGGTTGGTTAACGGCGATGAGCTGTTAGACATCATGCCGATCCTGGCTCCCTACAAACCCTTCCGCCAGTTCCAGGGCGTGATCGAACTGTGGGTGACGGGGCTGGTCCTGCTCATCATTGGGCCGTCTGGCATGGGCAAAACCGCTCTGCTGGAGACGCTACAGGATCTGCTGGAGATCGCCGGCTTGGATTGGATCGGGTGGGGACCGGAATGGTCGCCCACCAACTACCAGATGCGGCGCATCACGGGGTGGGGCGGTCCCTCCGTCCGTGCCCAACGACTCGATTTCCTTTGGCGGAAAGAAGACGCCGCCAAGGTGCCCACGGAGAAGCGCAACGGCATCGCCCTCTCCGATACCGACCGGGCGAAGATCAACCGGATCATGGACCATCTGACCGCCTGGCCCGGCGAAGGGCACTACATCGATCAGGCGCGGGAACCACTAACCTATCTCTTGGAAAAAGCCGAGGAGAAGGTGTGGGAGCTGCGTCGCGCCGGTCGCCGGGTGCAGGTGTTTTTTCTCGACTACATCCAGAAACTGCAACGTAAAGGCGGCGATTGGGCCGAGCTGGAATTCTCGCTCAATGAGATCTGGCAGTTCGCGCAGGACCAGAAGCTGTTCGCCATCGTCACGTCTCAGGTCAATAAGGGCCAGGGGGCTCGCGTCCGACGTGGAAACTACATGCTGGATGAGAACGCTGCCCAACAACTGTCGGATCAACAGGCCAACGCCATGCTGACGATCAACCCCGTCTTCGACCTGGCGACCGGCGACCGGCTGGAACGCGCCTGGCTTCGCGCGGTGAAGAACAGTGAAGGCCCGACGCCCTGCAAGATCGAGGTCAAAACGGCGCTGCACCGGCACCGCTGGCGCAGTGATATTCTGACCGATCTGGTCAAGGACACCTACAAGACCGTCCCGGACGACGACGACGACGATCCGGGGAAAACTGACGACACGGCTCCTATCGATCTGCCGCTGGAATGGTATCAGAAGTAAAGGAGGACTATTTGCACTAAACGCTAATCTCGATTATACTGTAAGCGCGTCAGTACTACGGAGAGAACCAACCATGCTCACAGAACCCTTAGGCGACACACGCGGGTGTGGTCGCCGCAAGAAGGGCGGAGTCTACCTTGAAACTCCGCTCGGTCCCGTAGGGAGGCCGCCCGAAGATTTTTTGCTCTGCCCGCCGAATTTGCTCACCTTCGACGCGCCAGTGCAGGGCCAGCTTCTCATTACCACACCGTCCGGCACCGTCCACTTTTTGGATGTCGTCGGCAGCCGTAAGTTCTATCCCAACGTGGCAGACTTCATCGAAGAAGTGCGGCGCATGGGGGTATCGCGCCGCGCCGGTCCCAATACCCCGCTCGATCTCATCACTCCCGAGAGCCGGTTGTTGACGGCTCACGCCCACGCCTGGCTCTACAACATCGACCAGTACGGCATCCCCTACTGGACCTGCCCCCGTGACGTACCCGGTCACGGCTTTACCGATCCGCAAGGGCCGGTGCCGATGTGCGGTGGGGTCTGGTGGTGGGACGTGGAGCAGGGCGAACCGGTCCCCATTCCCGCTGATGTCGCTGACCACTACGATCCGGTGGCGTCGCGCCTCGTCCGACGGATCATGCCCTCGTTCACGTATATCGCGCACGAGCGCCCGGACGGGATCACCCCTGACTATGGCATGGCGGTCTTCGCCGCCTGGCCTATCGCCCGCATCGCAGTTATCCGTGGGGAACACGGCGAACATGAGAACGCGGTAGAGAAGTTGACCGCGTTGCAGGATCGGTTACAAGTCCCGTGGGAGGTGGTGGACCAATGACCGGCGAATCCAACGTCCGAGCAATCAAGTTTCATGAGATGGCCGCCAGGACGCAGAGCCTGCTGGCCGGGATCGGTGATCCGGTCAAAGCCCGGTTGACGCACCAGATCGTCTTTGCGGCGACCCGGCTGGCCGAGTGGTGGGAGCGAAATGCTTCTCCTCTGGTCCTGAACGGGATTACCACCCGCACTCAGATCGTCGCTCTGCTGGAGTGCGAGCACTGGCCGGACGATCCGGCGAACCAGAAGCGCCTGCGCACCGCACACATCAATGCCGACTCGTTTGAGTTTGCACGGACCACCTTGATCGACGCCAGCCACGACGATCTGGCGCATTTCGACCAGCAGATGGCCGAGATGCAAGAGCAGATCGCTCGCGCGTCTGCGGATGACGCCTGGGTGATGCCTGCCTGGTTCCAGCAGTATGACCAGATCAAGCGGGACTACCCGGATCACCTGGTGCTGTTCCAGATCGGGACGCTGTACGAGCTGTTCGATCAGGACGCGGCGAAAGCGGCGCCGGTGCTGGATCTGGTCGCCTTCAGCCGCCGGTCGATCCTCGGCGGCAAGATGATGCTCCGTCTCAATGGAAGCCAACTAGAGGAGTACCAGATCAAGCTCCTCGCCTCCGGATATCCCCTGGTGATCGTCGAGCAGATCGGGAATGAACCGATCCAGGGCGTGATCCCTCGGCAGGTGACGAAGGTGCTCTCGCCTCACGTCCCGCCGGTGACGGTCCCGCCGCCGGTCGAGATTCCAGAGGAGAAACCTGCCGAGGAACCGGCTGCCGAAGGGGAGGAGATGGAAGTCGCGTTCGCCAATGAGCGCGTGATCGTGATGAAGCCGGTCGAGGAACCGCCTCAGGTGCAGGATATCAAGCAGCAGATCCTGAGTGCGCTGCTCCCGCACGAGGACGGACTGACCCGCGAACACCTGGTCGCGTTCTTGGGTCAGGCCATCGGTGATGCACCGTTTATCACGGCGGTAGCGTCGCTGCTCGCGCACGGGGACGTGACCGACGTGGGGGATGATCACCGCTTAACCCTCACCCGGCGCGGCCTGACCAAAGCCAAGCAACTGCTGGAGCCTGCCGCTCCGGAAGCGTCCACGGATGCTGAAGCCGCTGCTGAAGCGGCAGAGGAGCAGCCGACGCCGATCGTGCTGCCGGGCTTGATCCCGGCCAAACCTCCGATGTATCGAACTGGATCGATCCGGCTCGATATGTTGCCGTCCAATGAAGACCTGTTGAAACTGACCGCCATGCCCGACGTGGCGTTTCTGGCCGACATCAAGTTCTTTGGGGTTCGAGTTCCCATTGAATGCCGCTGGGATGGGCTAGGCAAATCCATTCCCGTGGAAGCGATCCTGGCCGGACGGAAGCGGATTATCGCTGCCCGGGCAGCCGGGTTCAAGATGATTCCCTGCCGCTACGCCCCCGATCTCAACGAGGAACAGGGCCTGGCGATCATGGCGACCGACAACCTGCACCGGAAGGAAAACCCGCTGACCGATCTCTACGCCATCGAGCGGTTGATCGAGAAGTACGCGCCGCTGGTGGCGCCCGGAGCGACCGCCGACCAGATCGATGACCTCCCGCGCAGCCTGATCTACCAGATCGCCCGCGATCTCCATCTGCCGATTGGCACCGTGAAGAAACGCCTGAAGCTGCGCCGCTTGCTCCCTGAACTGCGAGCGGCGATGGTAAACGGCGATCTGGCTGAAAGTGTGGCCTATGCCGTGGCGGCCCTGCCCAAACCCGACCAGGCGAAGTTGGTGGATACGCTCACCGAGGTCGGGCGCATCACCGGGCAGGACGTGCGCGACGTGCGGCAGGTGCAGATCCGGCGGGAGGTGGACCTGTGGGGGGAGATCGATACCCCTGGCGCGGAAGAGGTGCAGACGTCCGCACCGACCAACCACGCGCACCGGACCGTGTTGGAATTGATCGACCATGCCCTACAGGATCGCACGACTGATCCCTGGTGGGTGCTGGTCCAGGTGCGTGCCGCCTTAAGTGCTGAAGTGTAATTCGCGCCCGGCGGGGGAGCCGCCGGGCTACCTCTTACGGAGAGAACCATGACTGCTCAACTCAATTCACCCCCACCTGTTCCCACGCCGCCTCAGCTACCGGATCTCCATCCGTATCTGGAGCATCTCGCCACGGCTCGCGAGATCTACACGCAGAACAAAGCCGAGCTGGACAAGCGCCAGGAGGCGTTCGACCAGGAAAACGCCGCTTTGATCCAGAGCGTCAAGGAGTTCAAAGAGGCAAAAGAAGCCGCCGAGAAAGTCACCCGCGAAGTCGCCTTGATCGTGTTCGCGCGAACGGGCGTATCCAAGCCGATCCAGGGCGTGGAAATCAAGCAGTGGGACGCCGTGAAGGTCGATCCCATGGCGGCCCGATCCTGGGCGCTGGTGAACTGCTCGGCTCTGCTGGTGCTCGATCTGAACGCCTACGACAAGCTGCTGCGGGAAGTACGCGGCAACCAGACGCTAGGCGCCGTCTTTGGGCCTATGCCTGGCACCGTCGAGAAGGAAGCTAAACCCAGTATCGACAAGGATCTGGGCGCCTACCTGCCGGTAAACCCGGCCCCGCTGTCTATCGCGGAGATCGGGTAGCCATGCCGAAGCCCACCGATCCAACCCAATTCTACTACGAGTTGTCGCTCCGGCTGACGATCAAAGGCCAGCGCATCATGCGGGTGAAACCCACCTATGCGGCGTTCTGGTTTCGCAGTCAGGTGCAGCCAAACCGGGCCTGGATCGTCGTGTGGAGCCGGACAACGCGATCCAACGGCGACCTCAGCGCGTTTCCGATGCTGGTCGATCTGGCACTGCTGCGCGTCGCCGACAGTCCCACCGATCTGCCTCCGCTGCCAGAGTGGGCGGGGAGCAATACCGATCATGTGCCGGCGGCTTGGCGTGAGTGGCAAGCCAGCCAGACCCCAAAAAAACTAACCCGTTTCCTTCCCCCACCGCCTAAACTGCGTGTGCCTGTGACGTACCTGGAGAGCTTGATCTATGGCTAACTCTTCCCTGAGTGACTGGTTCATGGCGATCTGGCGTTCGATCCCGCAAGGTATTCCCGATCCAACGCTTGAATACTACTTCGCGTCGAAAGCAGTAGGACCGTTCAACATCCGAAAACAACTCAAAGTGCTGGGTTGGCGCAATTGGCACTTTGATTTAGCTTGGCCGGAGCAGAAAGTTGCCGTCGAACTAGAGGGTGGGACGTGGTCTCAGGGCCGCCACACACGCGGTAAAGGCTACGCTGAGGATTGCGTGAAGTACAATGTCGCCGTCGAGCTGGGCTGGCGCGTGCTGCGCTATACCCGCGATCAAATCGAGGATCAGCCGTGGCACATGCTGGCCCAAATCCGGCGCGTCGTAGAACAGGAGCGATCTCATGGGAGAAAATAGTGACATTTCGTGGTGCGATCACACGTTTAACACCTGGTGGGGCTGTGCCAAAGTGTCGCCCGGTTGCCAGCACTGCTACGCCGAACGGCTGGCCGGACGGTTTGGCGTCAAGTGGGGGGTGAAAACCCCGCGCAAGATGCAGACCGATCAGTATTGGCGAAATCCCGTGTCATGGCACTACAAGGCGCTCCAGGCGGGCTACCGCCAGCGCGTCTTTGTGGCGAGCATGGCGGATGTCTTTGAACTGCATCCCGATCTGGAAAAGCCGCGCCGCCGGTTGTGGGATCTGATCTTCCAGTGCAGTATGCTCGACTGGCTGATCCTGACCAAGCGCCCGGAGAACGTCGCCAAGTTGGTGCCCTGGGGCGATATGACCTGGCCGCGGAACCTCTGGCTCGGCGTCAGTGTGGAGAACCAGCACTACGCCGAGGCTCGCATTCCGATCCTTCTAGAGACGCCCGCGCAGGTGCGGTTCGTGAGTTATGAACCAGCGCTGGGACGGATCGAGTGGGAACCGGAGTGGGGTGATTGGTTGCACTGGATCATCGTGGGCGGCGAAAGCGGCCCCAAGTACCGGCCCTTCGACATGGCATGGGCGCGGGGTGCCCGCGACTTCTGCCTGGCGTATGGGATCGCGTTCTTCTTCAAGCAAGATGCCGATCTGACGCCCCAGGCTCGACCCTGGCTGGTCGAGTACGACGGGACGCCCTGGACCTGGCATCAGTGGCCGAATGATTATCAAGCTCCCGTTGGTCTGGAGCCGGTCGTCGGCTCCTAGTGCTCTGATCGCAGAGCAGGAGGAAAGCAGTGCTGTACCTGACGTTGTTTGCTCTGGCGGTGTTCGCTCTGCTCATGGTGTTTGTCAGCGGTGCGCCGGAGACATCCTCACGGAGAGAATCACCCCGGCTCACCTGGCGACGGTTTTGGTATCGCGCCCACGCGATCACTGTCCTCCGTCCCACGTTAAAAATCATTGTGGCGGTCCAACTGGTCACTGGCTCGGTGTTTTACATGGTGCATCGCATAGCGCCGGACCGGGAATGGATCTGGGGTGGCAAAGCTCGCCACCTGATCCCGGCCTGCCCTCATTGTCGCCATCACACGTACCGGACGCCGTACATCTGTCCCGTGTGTCGTGGCTGGCGGCTCGTGTGGCCGTCGGTGTGGGCGAAGTATCATCTGGCTCGCATGTTGCATCGTCCGTTGTGACTTTACATTATGGGGTGGCGGGCGCCCGCCACCCCGGATCGGTCGAGGACTCTATGAGCGATACCCGAGTAACCTTTGAAGTGTTTGGGGCGAAGTGGGATGCCGACGGCCAGCAGTTGATCCTGTTCACGACGGTAGTGGGTGGCCCGTACGATGGGCAGCAAGTGGACCTGTCCAACGCGGCTATGTCGGCGACGTTTCGCCAGGCGCTGGATCTGAACCGGGGAGATGTGCAGACTACGCTCCGTGAACTCATGGACCATCTCTGTCCCCACGAGCGACAGATCCTGTCGTTCATCCACCACGGCGTGCTGGTCTGCATGAATTGAGGCGAGTTATGGCGAATCAATCGTTGTGGGATCTTCCTCGAAGAATCAATTGGCATATTTACGCGAAGATTGGAGGACAACCTCTTGCTGAACTTGCTGATGGGGTATTTATGTTCGTTGAAGTATGCATCGCGTGTGAAAACATTCTGCACGTTAGTGCTGCATTCAAATGTGAAGATCTAAATCTGCGGTTCTGGGAAGAAGCCCAGGGGGTTTTTGGTTTACTGAAGAAAACTCAACGGGCTGCTCACCGAGAAACCCTGGTGGAATTCTATGATCTCCTTAGAGAATACCACCACATGATGGCTCTACTTCTTCATCGAAAAAAGGACGCCTTGACTAAGTTACAGGCATTTGATGAACAAGAAGAAGGACGCCATCATTTAATAGCTCAAGCTCAAACGGATGCCATATGGCGGCTCTGGCGACAGAAACTAGGTCAATCTCATGCGTTACATTTACCTGGGGGATAAATTGACCGACCCGGCCCTGCGCGGCATGCCATGCGATCCGGTGCGGCGAGCCGACGGGAAATGTATCGTCGGCCAGAGTACGGCGGCGGCGCTGGTGATTGACGCCAGCGGTCGGCAGCATGTGGTCCTGCGACGGCGATTGCGAGTGCAAAAGGAGCATGACGGTGGATAACGAGGCCAAGTGGACGCAAATTACCGTGTCTTATCCCGAACCCCTCTTCAAGCCGGGAGATCGAGTGCGGATCGAAAACGAGCCTGAATGGGTAGGTTTGTGGGTCAAGTATGATCGACAGGTTGCAGCCGTCTTGGATTGTAGAGATTCGATCCACTTTGAGGTGGATGCCCACGGAGACATGCACCACAAGTTCGTGACCTGGACCTATACTCTTCAACTGCCTGGAGGGCAAGTAGAATACTTCGACAGCCGGGCCAATGGGGTCAAACTGGTCCTGGTCGAATAGCTTCCGATAATGATTAGTTATCGGAAGGTAAAGGAGAACTCCGATGCAGCGATGGTATGTATACTACATCCACGAAGACGGCGATCACATGGTGCTCGCAGAGGAATGGGATGACGAACCCGATCTCTCACAACCTCCGTGCGGCGCACGGTTTACGCCGCTGCACAAAGTAACAGAGAGCAATCAACCTCTATGGTTTCCGACACAGGAGCAAGCTGAAAACTGGATCGACTTTGATCAACCGATCTGGATAGGGAAAAACCATCCTGGCCGCTTACAGGTGGCCCAATGGAGGAGAAATCATGGACCTGGACCAACTAAAGGTGATGCTAGAGAAAGTGGAACATGAGCGGGAGTCTCTGCGTCAACAACTTGAGCGGCACCTTAAACAGTATGGCGACAAAGCCCAAGTTAGCCGCTTCGTCATCAAAGAAATCGACCATCTTAACCGTCGCCGGGAAGAATTGCTGACTCAGATCGCTCAGGAAGAATTCAATCGTAAAGGGGAAGGACATGCCTAACCCAAGCGAAACACAAGACGCCCTGCGCGAAGAACTGGCCGCCGCCCAACACGAGATTTGGGCGCACTGGATGCAGTATCTTTTTTCGGTCTGTGTTCCTGCGACCGATGGCACTGTTCGCATTCCGGTACGGTTTGTTGAACATTGGCAGCACCAGATTGAGACGCCCTACGCCGACCTGTCCGAACATGAAAAGGACAGCGACCGCGAGCAGGCCGACAAGATTCTGGCGGTGCTGCGGGTATACGGCATCATCAAGGGGCAGCCTGAATAGCGTATGACAAGGCGATTTGTCGTCAGCTATCCATAATTCCGTTCATAATTTACGCCTGAAAGGTGACACGATGTTGTTCTCAGACCTGATTGAAATCACCCAAAAGAAGGTCATGGGCCTAGAAACGTACCAGGCCATGATCGAGCTGATCAATGCTCACTTCCCCAAACGGTGGCGACGGACGCCTGTGCACTGCCCCGTGACAGGCGAAGAGACTTCACACCAGTACGGGCTGTCCCTTCGCGCCTGGGAACTGGTCAGTGATGGCCTGAAGTGGCGAGCAGCTCAAGCCGATCCAGAACTCAAACGTCGGATTATGAATCGGCGATGGGGCTACGCGGGGTATGTGCATAAACCTGTCACGCGAGAACATTATCCAGAAGATGAATACTCTTCTTCTCTGGATCTCATTCCTCTGATCGGTCAGTTGCTCAATCGTCCCTATGGTGGCGGGCACATTAGTTACCAGCGTTCTTTGGAAGTAACTCGCCTCGAACTCGACCCTCAGCGCTGTGATGAAATGTACCAGATATCGCTGACGGATCGAGAGGCTTCAATCATTCGCCGTCTGGTGACTCTCGTGGAATGGGCGATCCAGAATGCAGACGCGGAAGGATTTAGCCGTGGTTCGAACATGATCGCTCAGTTGGCGAGTGGGGAACTCACCGTGGAGCAGTTGAACACCTTGCAGATAAAGGGTTAGTTTGGCTCAGCGATTGCTTATGAGAATGGGACTTCTCACAACGAAAGGACATCCCCATGGCTAACCGCATTCTTGAACCGCCAGGCCCGCGCCTGTTCGTCTTCACCCCCGGTATCGATCTGGTGCAGGAGCCGTCGCAGGCGTACGAGACGTGGGGCGATACCGACCTTAACGTGTTGAAAATTCCGGCAGGCGATGATCCAGAGGATTACCTGTCCGATCTGCGCCTGGATGGCTATCACGGTCACGCTGACTGGCGACGGGTGCACATCCTGATCTGGCGGGGACCGCAAGGGCAGACGGAAGTGATCCATCTGCCACCCGACGATCCGTTTCTGAAAACACTGAGCTGACGTAGTCCATCCTCGTTGCTCACGAGGATCTCTAACCCAAGGAGAGAACCACCATGCCCTTCCACTTTGACTCGCTCGAAGATGCCGCCAGTGCCTTCGTCCAGTCGCGGCAGGATGAGAATGATGAATGTTTCAAGCAGAGCGACATCGCGCAAGAAGCCTGCACCGAGGAGAACCGCGCCAAGTGGGGCCAGACTGAGGACGATATTCTGGCTCACATCGGCAAACAATCCCGCAGCTCTCGGACGACGATGTACGCCCGGCTCCTGGTGGGACGGGTATTTCCCCCGCACCGCCGCAATGACGCGCTCTACTGGTCCCATCACGAAGTCTGCGCCCGCACCTATCGCGCCGACGATCCCGACGCGCCCTATCGCTGGCTGGACTACGCCGCCGATAACGAACTGAGCGTCCACAAACTCAAAGCCGCGATCAAGCTCCACGATCAATCCTCTGATCCGTCCCCGTCCATCCCTCCGCTCGACGCCCCGGTGTTTCTGCTGGACAATGAATTGTGCACGGTAGACTACTTCGACGGTCAGCAGATCCACTTATATCTCCTCACACCCAAACTTACCCTCACCGAACACCAACGCCAACTCATCGGCACGGAAACCCGTGTCGTCGTGACGGTAGTCTGTGAACCTGCTCCCCCACTTATGCCGCCTGAAACTGATTTGACTTCAGCCCGTGAGTGCGAGGTATAATTAGCAGTAAGCGTTTCGGAAACGTAGACCCGGCAGGTTACGTGCTGTGAAATACCCCCTTCGCCTGCCGGGCAGTACTTACGGGGAGAACCACATGCCTCCATTTCCTCCGGCGTGGACCGCCGGGCGGTTGCCGCTGTCGGAGATCGTGCGTTTGCCGCGCAACGCCAAGGAGCACAACCTTGGCGAGATTGTCGCTTCGATCTGCCGCTTCGGATACGTGGAATCCATGGTGGTCAACATCCAGACCGGGCACCTCGTGCACGGGCACGGGCGCGATGAAGGTCTGGATTACATCAAGGAGCATCCCCGGATCATCCTTGAATATCTCCCCAAGTATAAGAAACCTGATCGGTTCGTCCCCAAAGGGATCGAGGTCGGAGAAGACGGCGACTGGCTGGTGCCCACCTTTTTCGCGGATATCGCAGAAGGCGAGGAAGAAGCCCTAGCGATTGCCCTCAACCGCACCACGGAATCCGGCGGCTGGAATGAACAGATCCTGGCGCAGGTGCTGTCCGAACTGGCTCAACGTGGCGGAGAACCGGCCCTGCGTGGCACCGGCTTTGACCTGGACGACATCGATCTGCTCCTGAAGGGCCTCACCTTCGATCCGCTTCCCGACCTCGACGAGAACGACCAGTACGCCCTGGGACGCACGGATCGCATCCTGATCCGCGTGACGAACGTCGATGCACTGACGGAGGTCGCTACGCAGGTGCGCGAACTGCTGGCGGATCATCCAGAGTGGGAGGCGGAGATCGTTGACTAGCCTGAACGTGCTCTGCTCGTTTGCCCTGTTCAACACTCCGCGCGAGGTCGCGTTGGTCAGCGGCGTCGCCTCGGAATGCCGGGTGTTGATCGACTCCGGCGCGTTCTCCAACTACAGTATTGGCAAACGGACAGCCAAAGGCTTGCGCTTCTCCCGCCATCCCGTCTCGTTGGACGCGTACATGAAGGCGTGCGCGATCTGGGATGGGCGAGTCTGGCAGTATATTGCCCTGGTGTGATCCGCAACGCGGAGGCCACCTGGCAGAACTTGCAGATCATGCTCGACGCCGGGCTGCACCCGATGCCCGTGTTCGTGGAGAACAACACCGCCTGGGACACGATCCCTCAGTTCATGGCGATCTCGCCGCACATCTGCATCGCCGGAGGTGTGAAGACCAAGGATGCTTTCGCCCACCAGCGCTACCAACTGGCCTATCGCTACAGCTCGCAGCAGGCGCGCATTCATGCCCTGGGCTATGGACGCTGGCCGGAGTTCTTCCAGATTCCGCTTCATTCCGCCGACTCCAGCTCGTATTCGTCCGGCTCCCAGTACGGCTACGTGACCCACTACGACCGGCACCGCGGTTTCCAGCGCTTGATGTGGCGCGATCTGGGGAAGAAGACAGACAAAGCTCGATCGATATGCGACTACCTGCGCCACTGCCAGGTGTCCTACGCCGATCTGTCCAACCCGGAGATATACAAGGGACAGGTGGGACTGCCCGCCCTGAGCGGGCTGTACGCCGGGCTGAAGTTCGCCGCACACGCCGCCGAGCAGGGCAAGCTATTTTTTCTCGCCGCCAGCACCCCCGCCTGGCTGGAGGCGATGGCGGCCGTGTGGAGCGTGCAGCAGGGGCCATATTTCAACTACCCGGAAGCGCGAGCCCGCTACCACGCCGTGATCCACCAACCCAACCGGCGCAATACCGACCAGTTGATCGCGGCGCTGGTGGACTTGATCCAGGAGGGAAACCTTGCCATCGGTCAGCATTGAGGTCAATGTCGCCGTGAACGGTTTGCACTGTTGGCCGGACGCGCCGGACCCGGTCGCCTTCCTGCGCGACCCGCACCGGCACACGTTCTGGATACGCGCTCGCCTGGCCGTGACCCATTACAACCGGGACGTGGAATTCTTCGAGTTTGCGGCCCTGGTGCGGGCGACCCTGGAAGACCAGTATCCCGATCTGCCGCTGGGGCTGATCGACTTTGGGACATCCTCGTGTGAGATGATCGCCGCGTTTCTCGTGGAGGAGCTCGACCTGGAAGAGTGCGCCGTGTCGGAAGACCAGGAGCATGGCGCGGTGGTCCGAGGAGGATAGATGTTCTACTACCTGCCCATTGAATCGCTCGACGAACGCTACACCGTCCAATGGCGCATGTGGATCCCGCAGGCGATCACGGCGCGGGGACATGCCTGCTGGACCATTGACGGTACGCGCCCCTTAAGCAGCGAAACAGACGGCGGGCAATTTCTCAACTGGTCCTCGACCATCGCCTACAAGAGCAGCCAGCTCGTCGAGGTGGCGCGGCTGTTCCACGAGGATCGGGTCCACGACGGCGATGTATTCTTTGTGGCGGATATCTGGTTTCCGGGCATTGAGGCGATTGCCTACATGGCGGATCTGCTGCGCATCGACGTGCGGCTGTACGGCGTGAACCACGCCGGGCCGTTCGATCCGACCGATCTGGTGCGCTCGCTCCTGCCGTGGGGCCAGTACCAGGAGGCGGCCTGGTACGCGCTCTTTGACGGCGTGTTCGTGGGCAGTGAGTATCTCGCCTCGCTGATCCAGGCGGGGCTGTGCGATGCAGGCCTGCCTCCGGCGCCGCTGTACGTGACCGGCTTGCCCGTGGATGACGAGGCGGTGCGCCGGATGACTGACCCGTTCACCTGGGACCAGCCGACCATCCTGTGGCCGCACCGGCTCAGCCCGGACAAGAATGTGGACCAGCTCTATGATGTGGTTGAGATGGTCCAGCCTCGCTACCCGGATCTTCAGTGGGTGATCACGTCGGGGCGAGCGGCGCAAACCTATCAGCCCAAACACCCCGCCGTGCGCTTCCTGTCCGGCGTCTCGAAGGCGCAATACTACGGCATGCTGCGGGCAGCTACCTTGATGCTATCCACGGCGTACCATGAGAATTTCGGGTACACGGTGCGCGAGGCGACCGCCCTCGGCACCCCGATCCTCTGTCCTCGCCGCGCCTGCTACCCGGAAATGATTCTTAGCCCGACGAACCTCTACACCGACACCGCGGAAGCCGCTGCCAAGATCATGTGGGCGCTGGATGGTCATATGCCGCTCGCCGACCTCAAGCCGTCCGGGGGCCTGGCGGCGATGCTGGATATCATTGAACAGGATGGACGATGACGATCAAAACCTTTCCGAACGAGCCCCAGGTTCAGTTCGTCCGTTACACGCCGGACTTCTCGATCATCTGCTCGATTGGGCAGGCGCCGTTTCATGGCACGCTGGACATCCTCTACTGGCCGTCGGCCACGCTGTTAGAGTTTGAGAGTTTCGAGGGATGGTTACGCTCACTCGCGAACGAGCGCATGACCATCGAAGCCTTCTGTCGCCTCGTGTTCGACGCGTTGCACGAGGCGCTTGGTGACACACGTTTGAGCGTGACAGTTTGCGCTCGCACGATCGTACATGCGCCCGTGTGGGCACGCATCAGAACCTACGAGGAGAGAACTGAATGACACGCCGACAAATCTGGACGATTGTAGTGCTGATCAGTGGCTACATCCTGTGTCAGTTGGTGGCCGATGTGGCCGCCGTGAAGATCATGGATGTATGGGGCTTGACCATGCCCGCCGGCACGCTGATCTATGCCGTCACGTTTACGTGGCGGGATGTAATCGACAAACGCCTGGGGAAAGAATGGGCACGCGCGGCGATTGTGGTGGCCGCCGTCTGCAACATTCTCATGGTGCTGTATTTTCTCTTTGCGATCCAGCTCAAGCCCGCCGTCTTCTGGGCTAATCAGGCCGCCTACAAAACGGTGTTAGGCTTCACCTGGCGGATTGCCCTGGCGTCGATTGCTGCGGAAGTGGTGAGTGAACTCGTGGATACCGAACTGTACCACGTCATCAAGCGCCGCCTGGGGGAAAACCGACAGTGGGGGAGGGTGCTCGGCAGCAACGCGATCTCCTGTCCCTTAGATAGCGTGGTGTTTGCGACCCTGGCGTTCGGCGGAACGATTCCATTGTCCGGTCTGTGGGGGATCGTGAAAGGGCAGATGCTGTTCAAATACGCGATCACACTGCTCAGCCTACCGGGCATCTACGTGGTGAAGGAACGCCCGCTGCTCCGTCAACCGGCTTACGCGGCTGATTGATCTGGCTCCATGACGCACTCGGCCCCCTGTCCAGGGGGCCGTTTTTTTTGTTTATCCGTAGCGTTGGAGGATGGATCGGGCCAGCTCGACCAGATCCCGCCGGTGCTGGTCCGACAGGGCATCTTGCTCAATCGAGGATAACTCCACCGCTTTCTGCATCACGGAGATCACGCGGCTGATTTGGCGGTCCACGCGCAGCGTCAGCGGCTCCGGCTGCACCGCTTGCTTCCCGCCCAACTCGCGAGTCGCCTCGTCCTGCGCCACC
>Ga0153915_10002279_pt1 | contig 17586 bp, 12 predicted proteins | sample Opewatmetagenome_2_FD_107003 | JGI IMG/M metagenome (GOLD analysis project Ga0153915, IMG submission 107003) | Freshwater wetland microbial communities from Ohio, USA - Open water 3 Core 3 Depth 3 metaG | ecosystem: Environmental > Aquatic > Freshwater > Wetlands | place: USA: Ohio, Lake Erie...
ACAACGGGCCGGCGGTGGCTTCCACCACGAGCGGAGCCAGCATGAACCAAGTGAGACCGGCTGGAGGGGCAAACTTCGGGGTAAGCCAGGCGGCGAGGATGGGCTCGGAGAAGCCGGCCAGAAGGCCTACCGGCAGAGCGATGATGAGGGCCATCAGTTTGAGGGAGCGGCGCGATACCTTGGTGAGCGTAGCTAACTCCTCCCGCGCATAGAGCGCCACCATCGGCGGGCCGAGCACGCCCGTAGCCGACGATATCAGGGCACGCAGAATCGAAACCCACTGGACCAGCGGAGCATAGAAGCCAGCCGATGCTGGCCCCAGGACGACGTTCACGATGATGAGATCGGCATTCATCAGAAGGAGGCTGCCGAGCTGAAAGACAAATAGCCAGCGGCTGGTAAACCAGATGCCGCGCAGGACGGCCGGATCCATTTTCGCTCCCCAGCTTAGGCGCATACCAGGCACCAGCGTGCGGCTGATTCGCGCGTTCGAGACGAAGGTAAATAGGGCGGCAACTACAACGCCAAGAGCGACGCACCAAAGCGCCGGTTGAAACCAGTGAAACAGGACGACAACGAGGCCGTTTCGCAGGACTAGGCCAATGGCTTCAAGTCCACTGCGGATATCCAGGCGGTTGGTGGCCCAGATTGTGGACTCAAACGTCGTTCCGATGACGGACAGGAGGAAGCCGAAAGAGACGCAGATAAACAGAATTTGTGTGGCGCCGACCTGATCGGACGGGATGTTGAAGACGTGAGGGAGAAAGAAAGTGAAGCCAAGCCCGAGTGTGAATAGGGCGCCGGCCATGAGGGCGCCGACGCGAAAGAAGGTATTGAACTGCTGCGAAGCGCGTTCGATATTGCCGCGGGCCAGATCGGCGGTGATGTTGCGGCCGACCATGCCGGCCACCGAGACGGTGACGATGGTCAGGTAGTTGGTGATGGAAGTCACCAGCGGAACCAAGCCATAGACGCTGACGCCGAGGTTGCGCAGCATGAATGGCGTGTAAAGAATGCCAATTGCCATGGTGATCGCCAGCGAGAGCCCTCCGGCGATCGAGTTGCGGGCGATCTGCCCGCGGCTTTTCATTTGTGCCGTGCCGGATGTAGGCATGCGGTGCGGGGCTAGGCCCAGCGATCTCCCCATTTGTTGAGCATGATGAGCGACCAGACACGGTGCTGGCTCTTCAAATCACCACCCTTGGCTGCGGGAATCAAGCGTTCGCGTTCCTGGCGGCTGATGAGCGTGCAACCCAGGGCCTCTTCGCGCCGCAATTCGTGATCGAGGCGGGCGGCGTATTCGTTGGAGAGCCAGGCGTAGGCAGGGATGGCGAAGCCCTTTTTGCGCTGCGTGGCGATGCCTGGGGGCAGCAGGGATTTGAAGGCTTTTTTCAGCGCGATTTTGCGCTTCGGTTCTTCGTGCGAGTCGCGAACCTTGTGATCCAGGGGAAGGCGTGCGCAGTGCTCAGCGAATTCGAGGTCGAGGAACGGACAGCGTAGTTCGAGTGAGTGCGCCATGGTCATCCGGTCAGCCTTATGCAAAAGATCGTCCGGCAGCCACCATTCGATTAGGGCTCCGAGGCTGAGGTGGATGCCGTCCCAGCCCTGGCGGCCCAAGTAATAGTCTTCGAGCATCCGGCCGGGGTCAAGATCGCGTATCGCGGCGCTGCCAATGGCCTGGAAATCGGTATGGTCGAAGATGTGGGTAATGTTGTGCTGCGTGCGTGCCAGGTAGTCTGCTGGAGAGCCGCCGACGCTGGTCATTTTTCGCCGAATGGAGGCCGGGAACGGTAGTGTGGCGCCGGCGCGGGCGAGGCTAGCGGCGAAACGGAGGCTTTCGAGCTTGTTGAAGATGGAAAGTAGATCTTCGGTGCCGGGGTAGCCGGCAAACAACTCATCCGAGCCTTCGCCGGAGAGCACGACGACCAGTTCCTTGGCGGCGGCTTGCGAAAGGTGAAACAGGGGGACGGTGGTGATATCGGCGAGCGGCTCATCGGCGAAGTAGGCGACTTGATCGAGCGTGTCCCAGAACTGATCGGCGTTGAGCAGAACCTCGTGGTGGTCGGTTTTGAAGTGTTCCGCAACCTGATGGGCGGTGGAAAATTCGTTGTCGAGGAAGCCTTCGAAACCGACAGTGTAGGTATGGATACTGCGGTGGCCCAGTTCGCTCATGGAGGCGACCACGGCGGAGGAATCGAGCCCCCCGCTAAGAAAAACGCCGAGCGGGCGCTCCGACATCAAATGGCGTTCCACGGCCTCTCGAAATTTGGTGTGGGTACGGCTGCCGTCAAGGTCCGGCTGTGGGTCGAAGCGGCCGGGCGAGTAATCGACTTGAAAATAGCGTTGGTGGGCTAGCGTTCCATCGAGGCCGATGGTGCAGGAACTACCAGGCGCCAGTTTCCGGGCGGCGGCATAGACCGTGTGGGGCCAGGGGACGTAGCGGAACTGGAGAAAAGAGGCCAGTGCAAATGGCGACAGGGCACGCGGGAAGCCCTCCAGGGCAACGAGCGATTTCAGCTCCGAGGCGAAGTAGATGTGGGAAGCCGATTGCCAATAATAGAGCGGCTTTTGGCCGAAAGGATCGCGCGCGAGCACGACGCGATTGGTGCGGTAGTCGGCAATGGCGCAGCCGAACATGCCGTTAAGCTGCTCGAAGCACTTTTCGCCCTGTTCTTCGTAGAGATGGAGGATGGTCTCGACGTCGCTATGGGTGCGAAAGCGGTGGCCGCGCGATTCGAGGCCGCCGCGGAGCGCCTGATGGTTATAGATTTCTCCATTGCAGACGATGGCGATATCTTCCGTCTCGTTCCAAATGGGCTGTTGGCCGCCGGCGACATCGATGATGGCCAGGCGGTTCATGCCGAGCGAAACCGAACCTCGCGCGAAGCGGCCGGCGCCATCGGGTCCGCGATGAATGATTTGCGCGAGCATCGGCTGGACCATGTCCTCCGAAACACTCGCCCCGCCCAGGGCGATAACGCCAGCAATGCCGCACATATAAGTTATGGATCTATTTGGAAATAACGCAGCCCGTCCGGGCGCGGAGCAAAACCCGTAATTACCCTAAGTATACGACACTGCGGATGTAGGAGTTGCCGGGACTGGAACGGGGAGATGCCATGCTAATCTTAGAGATAGCGTGAGTACAGTCGGAGTACCGTCTTTTCGTCGTCCTGCGTCTGTTTGGGGTCAAACGGCAACCCCGGTGCCGGCGAGCCCTCTGAGCGAGACGATCCCTTCTCCCCTGGACAAGATCGGGTTCATTTTTCTCATCCTGTTCATCTTCTTTTCCTATAGCCGCGTGCTCGAATTTTTTCTGACTGGATTGCGGCTGCAGCTAGTCTTTTCCTTGCTCGGCTTGGCGGCTGCCGTGGTCAGCGGACGCATGTTGGGTTGCTTGAGATCGCCGATCACACTATGGCTGTTCGGTTTGACCGGCTGCATGCTGGTCTCGGTTCCGCTGAGCGCGTGGCCGGGTGCGAGCGTAGGGATCATTATGGATGACTGGTCGAAATCGTTCATCCTGTTTCTGACGATTGTGCCGCTACTTGCCACAACCTCCCATGTGAGCCGCGTGATTTCCGCGGCAGCGATTGGAAGCGCGGTGCTACCGATTCTGGCGCTTTGGATCGGCGAATACTCCTCCGGGAGGCTCCAGATGCCGGCTGGCCAATACGGCAACCCGAATGATCTTGCCACGGCCATAGCGATGGGCGTGATGCTGTGGGTTGCAATCGCGGCAAATCCGAAGTCCCACAAGCTAATGCGGATTATCGGTGTGTTGTCGATGGTGCCGCTGATGCTGGTGATGATGAAGACCGGCTCTCGCGCCGCCCTTTTCGTGCTTGCGGCGGGAATGATCGTAGCTCTGGCGAATTTCTCGATGATGGCGCGGATCAAGTTTCTGGCCGGTATAACCGTTTTGATGCTGATCACCATGCCTTTTGTCTCGAATGACCTTCTGGCGCGATTTTTCGTCATCTTTGACGGGAGCAAATCCACCATGGACGAGCGCATGGAAGAAGAAGCGATTGGTTCGAGCGAAAGCCGCCTCTACCTGCTGGAGGAGAGCGTCAAGATGACGTTCCGCAACCCGCTGCTCGGTGTGGGCGTTGGACAGTTTGCCACCGTGGAAGCGGCTGATGCGCGGACCGAGGGCCGGCGCGGCATCTGGCACGGTACGCATAACACTTATACGCAGATTTCGAGTGAAACCGGCTTTCCCGGGTTCATTTGCTATGTCGGCGTGCTGGTGGCTTGTTGGCGGAGCCTTAGCTGGGTGAAGCGAATGAACTGGAGTTATTCGCATCCACGGAAGACCGAGATTGCCAGCACGGTAACGGCTTTGAAGCTACAACTGGTTACGCTCGCTGCGGCGGGATGTTTTGCGCACTTTGGCTACCTTTGGCTTGTGCCTGCCATGGCGGCGCTGGTTTGCGGGTTGACGCTGGCGGCGCGCCGGGAGTTCAGCCAACTGCGGCCTGCTGGCGCAGCGCCGGCGGCCAGGGCTGCACAAAGCCCAGGCTTGACAGGGCCGCCCCGCCGCCTGATCGGTTTGCACGCGCAGGCTCGCTCGTAGTTGCCATCTTGCGGGATACCAGCAGTTTCCTGCGCGCTTCCTGGCCTTTTGCTCGCTTGCAAGGATAGAATCGTACCTAACGGGCATGGATACCACTTCTGCAGCGCAGCATAGCGCTGAGGTAGCAGCTGGTTCGCGCTTTCACTTTGGCGAGAACTGGCGGCAGTTCCTCACGCATCTCAACGAGACTCGAATCGCGCAAGCGGAAACTTCGCTGCGAAAGTTTCTGGAGCAGGACCGTCTGGACGGCCTGACATTTCTCGACATTGGTTCGGGCAGCGGTCTGTTTAGCCTGGCGGCGCGGCGGCTAGGGGCGAAGGTTTTCTCGTTCGACTATGATCCGCAGTCGTTTGGCTGCACGGAACACCTTCGCAACAAATATTTTCCGGGCGATGCTAACTGGCATGTGGAACAGGGTTCGGCGCTTGATCGCGACTATGTGAAGTCGCTCGGGCAGTTCGATATTGTCTATTCGTGGGGTGTGCTGCATCACACGGGCCACATGTGGGACGCGATTGATAACGCCATGCAATGCGTGCGGCCCGGCGGACGTTGCTTCATCGCCATCTATAACGATCAAGGCGTGGTGAGCAAGCGCTGGTTGTGGGTGAAGCAAACCTTCTGTAAATCTTCGCGGCCGGTGCAGCTGCTAATGCTTGCCTACTTTTTCGTCGCCCTCAATTGGAAGCCGGCGGTGAAGGGTTTGCTACGCGGGCGGCCGCTGGAATTCTGGACCGACTACGATTCATCGCGAGGGATGAATTTGTGGCGCGATCTGGAAGACTGGGTGGGCGGGCTGCCCTTTGAAGTGGCCAGTTCCGGCGAGCTGCTGGCTTTCTTTCGCAAGCGTGGCTTCACGCTCGAGACGCTGGAGACCACTAATACACTCGGCTGCAACCAGCTGGTTTTCCGCAAACAAGCCTGAGCACCGGTCAACTAAGGAGAGAGCGTGAGTCCCAAGGAGATTGCCTGCATTGTCGGGGCGCGGCCGAACTTTATCAAGATGGCGGCGTTGCTGGAGGAGTTGAGCCGCAGGCCCCATTTTCGCGCCCGTTTGATTCATACCGGCCAGCATTCGTCCCCGGAGATGTCGGATAGTTTTTTCCGCGATCTGCGTTTGCCGCGTCCGGATCTGTCGCTTGGTGTGAGCGGGGGCGGGCATACGTTTCAGACCGCTTCGATCATGCAGAAACTTGACGACGAATTTACGGCGCGGCGGCCGGATTTAGTGCTGGTCGTAGGCGATGTGAATTCGACGCTTGCCGCGGGCCTAGTGGCAGCCAAAGCGGGCATCAAGCTGGCACATGTGGAAGCCGGGCTGCGCAGTTTTGATCGCGCGATGCCGGAAGAGATCAACCGCATCGTGACGGATTCGATTTCGGACTTCTTATTCACCACGGAAGAAAGCGGCAACGTGAATCTGCGGCATGAAGGCGTGCCGGAAGAGCGAATCTTTTTCTGCGGCAATGTGATGATTGACACGCTGCTGAGGTTCCGTGAAGAAGCGGCAAAATCGAAGGTGTTGGACGAACTGGGCCTGGCCAAGGGCGGTTATGCGGTGGCGACGCTGCACCGGCCGTCGAATGTCGACGACCCGGCGCGGCTGGCCGAGCTATTGAAGATGCTGGAACAGCTCTCGGAACGCATGCCCGCCGTGTTTCCAATGCACCCGCGCACGCGCAAGCGGATGGAAGAATCCGGGCTCAAGACCACGGTCCGCATCATTGAACCACTCGGGTATCTCGACTTTCTGCAACTCACCAGTAGTTCGGCGCTGGTGCTGACCGATTCGGGCGGCATTCAAGAAGAAACCACGATTTTGAACGTGCCTTGCCTGACGATTCGCGAGAACACGGAGCGGCCAGTGACCATCACCGAGGGCACGAACCGGCTGGTAGGCACGGATCCGGCGAACGTGTTGCGTAATGCGCTGGAGGTGTTGTCCGGGCCGCCGCTTGCGGAAAGACGGCCCAAGTATTGGGACGGCAAAGCGGCCATACGCATCGTCGACGTGCTGGAACGCGTACTGTAGCCATCCGTTTCATCAGCAACCGCGCGCTCCCGTATTTGGTGGAGTATACTTCCCCGAAGATTCCGATCGCCGGGAGGATCTATGCGCCGCTTACTTCGTTGGCACGAAGTCACCAACCTTTCCTTAGAACGCTCCGGACAGCTTAAGTTTTCCGCCAAGCAGCTAGCCGCCTTCAGCGAGCGGATGGTGGGGAAAATTGTGCTTCCACAGGACGAGAACTACCGCCCCGCACGTGAAACGTTCATGAATGCGTTTCAGCACTTTCCTCAGATCATCGTCTTTTGCGAGGGGTTTGCCGACGTCGTGGAGTCCATTCGCTTCGCCAAGGAGGTGGGTTTGCGGCCGGTGTGCCGTTCCGGCGGGCACAGCACGGCAGGCTATTCGGTGAACGACGACATGATCATCGACGTCAGCCGGTTGAATTATGTGAACGTGAACGAGGAGGCCGGTTCGGCCTGGGTGGGTGCGGGCGCGCATTTTGCGCAGGTGAACGCGACGCTAGAACTCTTTGGATTTCACATACCCGGCGGCGGCTGCGAGACGGTGGGCGTGGCCGGGTACATGCAAGGCGGCGGCTACAGCTTTACATCGTTGATGTTCGGCATGAATTGCGACAGCGTGACGGGGATTCAGATGGCGCTCGCCGACGGGCGCATTGTGCGAGCCAATGCGGAGGAGAACGCGGATCTGCTCTGGGCTGTGCGCGGCGGAACGGGTAATAATTTCGGCGTGCTGTTGGAGATTCAATATAAGCTGCGGAAGATCGGCCCGCTGTGGGGCTTTGGCTTCAAGTGGCCTTTGAAGACGGCCAAACAGGCGGCTGAGGCGAGCAAGGCGCTGGCTGTGTGGCAGGCAAATTTTACGGGCGAAGCGGTACCGGAAAATCTGGGCAATCAGGCGCTGCTGGTGCATACCAAGGGTCCGGGGGATGAAGGACTGTTGCCCTACTTCGTGCTTCGGGGCATGTTCAACGGCTCTCAGGCGGCTTGTCGCGAGACGCTCGGGCCGCTGCTGGAACTGATGCCGGACGAAAAGGACTATCGCGACATTTGGCAGCGGGGCAGCTACCGCGAACTGAACGAATACCTGCTGACCCACCCGACCGAGCTTCCGCCGAACGTGCCGAACTCAGCGCGTTCGCTCGCGAAGTCGCACATTGTGGCCCGGCAGCTTTCGGTGCAGGAATGGGCAGCGGTGATTGATCTGTATCGTGATTCGCCGAGCACGGACAACTTCATCGGGCTCGAAGCCTATGGCGGGGCTATCAATGCGGTGGCGCCCAATGCGACTGCCTTTTGGCACCGCCGGGCATCGCTCGACGTATTTCTATTCTCGTTTTGGCTGCATGAAACGCAACGCGATGAGGCCGAGGTTTACCTGCGGGAATTTGACCGTGTCCTGAAGCCGCTCGCCAACGGCCATTCGTATCAGAACTATCCGAATCGCGCCAACGAGGACTTCGGCCGGCTGTATTTTGGCGGTAACCTGCCGCGGCTGTTGAAGGTGAAAAAAGAGTATGACCCCGAGAATTTCTTCACCTTCCAGCAAGGGCTATCTGAAGCGGCAGAGGCGGCATCGGGCGTGGCGGGGGACTAGCAAGCCGCGAAACCGTGATGCGGGCTTTTGTGCCGCGATAGACTAGTTTCCGATGGCGCTCACCCCAGGCGATCGGCTCGGTCCATACCGGATTGTCGCGCCTATTGGCAAAGGCGGCATGGGTGACGTTTACCGGGCCACCGACACTCGCATGGGGCGCGACGTGGCGATCAAGCTGGTGTCGGAGCATTTCTCGGAGCGGTTTGACCGCGAGGTGCGCGCCATTGCAGCGCTGAACCACCCGAACATCTGCACGGTCCACGATGTGGGGCCGAACTACCTGGTGCTGGAATATGTCCCGGGGGTTCCTTTGAAGGGCCCGCTGCCGGAAGCCAGGGTGCTGGAACTGGCGCTGCAGATGGCTGCGGCGCTCGATGCGGCCCACGCTCGCGGCATTATTCATCGAGACTTGAAGCCGGCCAACATTCTGGTGATGGCCGGCGACCGGCTGAAGCTGCTGGATTTCGGTGTGGCCAGTTGGACTCAACAGCCATCGAGAGAGTCGCAAGAGACGACAATGACCCTGCTGTCCCCGGGCTCAGGCCCAGGTGCCGCTGATCGCCCGTCTTCCGCGCCGCGTTCGAGCGACGACGTCGAAACCGTGGCGCTGCCATCGACGGCGCGGACTGTGGCGGGTGCGGTGGTGGGAACGCCTGCGTATATGTCCCCGGAACAAGCGTCGGGTCAAGCCGTGGATGTGCGGTCGGACATCTTTTCGCTCGGTGTGGTGCTGTACCAGTGGCTGGCTGGACGACGGCCTTTTCACGGCGAAACGACCGAGGCCTTGCTGGCAGCGGTGCGGCAGAGCGAACCAGCCGAGTTGAAGGCATCTCCCGAGGTGAGCCGTTTGGTGGCCAAATGCCTTCGGAAGGATCCCGCCGAGCGCTTTCAGAACATGGCTCAGGTTCGCCAGGCACTCGAGAAGGCTGCTGCGTCGCTAAACAACACAACCCCTTCAGTCGCCGTACTGCCGTTTGCCCTGGTTGGCGCCGGCAAGGAGAGCGAGTACTTCAGCGAAGGGCTCACCGAGGACGTGATCAACGCGCTATCCGGCATTAGTGGTTTAAAGGTGATCGCCCGCACTTCGACGTTCGCGTTTAAGGACAAGGGGCAGGATATCCGCAGCATCGCCGAGGCGCTGGGCGTGAACCACGTGCTGGAAGGAAGTGTCCGGACGTCGGGGAACCGGATTCGGGTGACGGCACAGCTGATCGCGGCGCAGGACGGCACGCACCTGTGGTCCAAGCGCTACGACCGCGACCTGATCGACGTGTTCGCCATTCAGGACGAAATCTCCAGCGCCATTGCCGCCGAGCTCAAGCTGAGCCTATCCCGCAACGAACCGGTGAAACCGCCCACGGCGCACTTTGCCGCCTATGAAGCCGTGCTTCAGGGCCGCTATCATTTCCTCCGCTTTGATCCGGCCGACCAGGCTAAGGCGCTTAGCTGCTTTGAACGCGCCGTGGCCATCGATCCGGATTACGCGGCGGCCCATATGGGCATCGCGCTGTATCACTGGGGCCAAATGGTGATCGGAATGGCTGATCCGCGCGAGGCGATGGAGCGGTCCGTGAAGGCTGCGCGAGAAGGCCTGCGGCTGGATCCACTGAACTCAGAGGGCCATCACATTCTGGCTTCCTATTCGGCGCTGCATGACTTTGCGTGGGCGAAGGCGGAAAAGGAGTTTGACCGGGCGATCGAGCTGAATCCGAATTCGCCGTGGGCCTATCACTGCAAAGCGCTGTACCTGTTATTCCCGCTAGGACGGTTGGAGGAGGCTTTGGAAACCGAAGATCGGGTTGTGGCGCTCGATCCGCTCTCGCTGCCGGTGCTTTCGACGCGCGCGGTGGTGCTCGAATGCCTGGGACGCCCCGAGGCCGAAGAGGAGACGATGGAGCGCGTGGTTCAACTGGACCCGAACTTTGTGCTTGGCCAGTGGTTTCTGGTGCGGATCCGCGCACGGCAGGGCCGCGTTGACGAAGCAATCGCCATAGCCGAACGAGTGGTGGCTGGGGCCGGCCGTTGGGGCATGACGCTGGGCGCGTTGGGTACGGCTTATGCCGCCGCAGGCAAGGTCGAGGCCGCGCGAGGTGTGCTTGCCGAACTGGGGCTGGAGCACAACCGCGAGTCGCGGGCGATCCATTCCGCGTTGATCACGGCCGCCATGGGCGACTACGATGCAGCGTTCCGTTGGATTGGCGAAAGCTTAGAGAGGCGAGACCCCTTAATGCTGATGTTCCTTTGGGGATCCAGCTTCGAAGGCATGCGCAGGGACCCGCGCTTTGCCGACTTGCTGCGGATTCTCAAGGTTCCGCCACAGCAGATTTCCCAGCGTCTGCAGTCTGCCGGCGCAGCCATGCAAGCAGGTTGACGCCATGCGGGCTGCCGAGGCCCGTGCAAGCGTCCCATCCTTTGCGAGCGCGATAGCCTTGGCGGCCATCGAGCTGATTGTCCCCGATTCGGATGCTGCGCAGGGCTCCGTTGTTTGCGGCGTCCGGTTTTCCGGTGTAGAGCAGCGGCGTGAGATAACCGATGCGGCGGCGGAGCGCCTGGTTGAGGCAGGCGACGAGGCCGGCCCAGAGCGGCGCCGCGGCGCTGGTTCCGCCGAGTGACATAGGCGTGCCGTCAGCGATGATCAGATAGCCCGTGGCTGAACTCGCGTTGGCGGCTACGTCCGGGATGCCCCGGCCGGGCTTCTGCGTGGCGGCGTGGGCGGGCACGCGGTGGCTGCGCTGAAACACCGGCCGATTGAACAGGCTGCTGATACCGCCGCCGGAAGCCAGGCCAGCCTCGGACTGGTTCCAGACGCTTTCGCGCCGCGTCTCAGCCTTAAGTGGGTCGAGCTGAGTGCCGCCGCAAGCAAGTGCGAAGACGCTCGAAGCCGGATAGGCCACCGTGTAGGGTTTGCCCGCTTCGAACACGCCGCGGTCTCCTGATGAGCAGCAGACGGTAATGCCGGCGAGGGCGGCCAGTTTCAGTGCGTGGTCAATGGCGCTGACGGTTTGGGGATCCCAATTTTCTTCGGCCTGGCCCCAACTGATGGAGATCACGGAAGGCCGGTATTTCTTGTCGAAGATGGCGGCGTGCAGCGTCTCAATCCAACCGCGGCTGCTGTTTTCGCCGAAGTAGACCACGAGGGTTGCACCGGGCGCGACGCTTGCCAGGATCTCGAGATCCATATAGACCTCGGCATCGGGCGACAGCTTGCCGGGCAGGTTCACCGGGAGGTTGGCGCCGGGCGAGATTTCGCGAACTACGACTTTTGACGCCGCGACGCCGAGCTGCGTGAGTGCGTGCTTGAGCCTGCGCGGTTCAAAGCCGCCGCCAAATTCGAGCACAGCAATGCTTTCGCCCTTGCCCGTGGCGCCTGTCGGGAACTGGTAGAGCTGCCGGAAGTGCTTAGGCGGCCGCGTGTTCGCATTTACTGGCGGCGGCTTATCCGATTCGGGAGGGGGGAAGCTCTGCCTTCCGGGCCGCTTTGCCACCGGCCGGTTATCGAGGCCGAAAACGCCCGTAACAATGCCGGCGAGTTCCTTCGGCACTTTGAGCGCGCCGCGATGGCTTCGATAGGTTACGCCACCGATTTGTTGCAGCCGAAGCGTGACGCCAAATGCTTTGCTCATGTGGCGCGCACTGCCATTCAGCACGATGGTGCGGCGCTCGGAGTTAGTGGCCGCCACACGCAGCCCATGCGCGCCGGCAAAGCTCTGCACTGCTTTCACGTCGTTGATCCCCTTTTCCGCCGGGCGTAACAGCAGCAGCACGTCGATCGCAGCGGATGGATCCATGGGGCGGATGGCGGGCTTCCGGTTTGTCGCGCTACGAGTGGGCTTGGCCGCAGGCATGGCGCCTATTCTAGCTTGTGTGTGATCGCTCGTTCGCGTGCAGGGTAGGCTTAGGGGATGTCGCAACGACGGGCGGAGTTAATGACTGCAGAGCAGCTGCTGGAAGACTTTCGCGCGTTTGAGCGCACGCTAGCGCTGCGCACGGCGATTGAGCTGGATCTGTTCACGCGGATCGGCGCGGGTGCGGGCACCGTGGCGGCGCTGGCGCGGGCCTTGCGAAGTTCCGAGTGCGGACTGCGCATTTTGTGCGACTACCTGACGGTGTGGGGATATCTGACTAAGCGGGGAACTCGCTACAGCCTGCCGTTGCATGCACGGCTGTATCTCTGCTCGTCGTCGCCAATCTACATTGGGGCAGCGGTGAAGTTTATTGCGAGCGATGCGAATGTGGCTGCGTTTTGCCGGTTGCCGGCGACGGTGAAGAAGGGCAGAGCGGTCCAGAAGGGCCCGGCGGATGACAATATCGACTGGGTGGAATTCGCGCGGTCCATGGCGTGCGTGGCGCGGCCCGTGGCTGAGTTTGCGGCGGCGGCGCTGGTGACTGGGGAGCATCCCCTGCACGTGCTTGATCTGGCAGCCGGCCATGGTTTGTATGGCTTGGCCATTGCCGAACGCAACCCGGGGGCGCATGTATTTGCACTGGATTCAGCGGACGTGTTGCGCGAAGCAGCTGGGAATGCCAGGCGCGCCGGGTTGGCCAAGCGATGGCATGCCGTTCCGGGCGACGCGTTTCACACGGCGTTCGGCGGCCCCTATGACCTGATTGTTGCGGGCAATTTCGCCCACCATTTGGATGAAGCCGAAAATGTGCGGCTCTTTCGAAAGAGCCTGGCGGCATTGAAGCCCGGCGGCCGGCTGGCATTGATCGATGTCGTGCCCCATGCCGATCGCGTGTCGCCTGCTTTCGATGCCGCCTTTGCCCTTCACGTGCTGGCGACCACGGCGCACGGTGGTATCTACACGTTTGCCGTGTACAAGCGGATGCTTCGCGCGGCGGGCTTCGCGAAGGTGCTCCACTTGGAAGCGGGCGAGTTTCCGCGTTGGATCATCACGGCCCGGAAGCCGGCCTTAGGACGCTAAGCCGGATTCGATGATGTCTTCCATGATGCCAGTCATCATTCGAATGGTGCGCAGGGAGCTGAGGCCGATCAGTTCGAGGTGCTCTGGCGTAAGCGGCAGCGAATCCAGGAGATCATCCAGGTCGCGCTTGTGCTGCGGGTCGATTTTCGCGTGGTAGACGAAGCTCGAAAAGCACTTCAGTGGCAGCCGGTTGCGTTTTGCGACTTTATCGATGAACTCGGCCGTGGGCGGCGAACCCTCCATGGTGGCAATGAATCCGGCGAGCGCGATGGGGTTGTAGTGGTGAATCCAATAGTATTGGACGCCGACGAGTTGCGTGGCGCTCTCCTTGGGAAGCCGTTTAAGAATTGCCTGGCGAGAGAGGCCCATGGCTTCGCCGTCGTCGAGAATCCATTCGTGGTGCCCGGTTTCTTCGGGAATGTGATGACGCAAATATTTTGCAAAGCCCTGCAGCGCGGCGTCATTTTGATGTTGCGGAAGATGACTGGCCAGCTCCGCCGCCTGCATTAAGGGGACGCTCGCGCGGATGATGGAATGGCTCTGGTAAATGTATTCGCGATAAAGGCGGGGAAATTCCGGATGGGTCCAAAACGTATAAGCCGTCTGGCCCAGACGGCGGCCGAACAATTCGATTTTGGCCCGTACGATCTCGCTGTTACGGACACCTGAATCAAGCACGGCCGCCGTCACTGGTCTTGGTTCCAGGACTGCTGCTTAATACACCATGCCGTGCGCGGCATGCTTGGGGAAAAACTTCCGGCCGAGCTTGGTCTTAGTTCCGATGATGGCTGCGATCTCGCTCTTGGAAAGCGATTCGATCGCCGTCTTTTCCGACGGAGAGAGCAGGCTATAGCCGACCGGCACAACGCCTGCCTTGGTCAGTGTTGCCAGGTTAGGCGAGGTGGCTGCTGCCGTCTTAACGGCAGACTTCTTCACCGCAGCTTTCTTGGCTGGAGCTTTCTTGGTCATAGATTAGATACCTCTGGGTTGGTCTCGGACTTACGCCATAGTAGAACCCGAGCACTATCAATGCAAGCCAATTCTTGCAGATTCGTCCACTCTTTCAACAAAAAGTTCTTCGAGCTGTTCAAGCCACATGGGAGGCGCTTCGAGCTCCGCATAGCGCGAGGCGAGTTGCCGGGCGTAGCTCACGAACTGCTCCCGGCACCATGTGCGGTACGTCTGAGCGGCGCTCGCTTCATCGATGTTTCCGGAGTGAATGCGAACGACGAGTTCGGCCGCCTTCAGCCCACTCGTGAGCGCGCGGGCCACGCCACTGGAGGCCGCCGGATCGAGCACTGCTGCCGCATCGCCACAAAGAAAATAGCCCAAGCCGGCGCAAGTGGGCACCATACGCCAAGTCACATCAGCTCCACGGGAGCGCTTCGCCTGGTTAAACATCGGCGGCAAGGCCGGCAGCTCAGCTTCCGGAGCAAGGCGAAGCTGAACGAATTGGCAGCAATCGGATTTCACGCGCGCAATCCAGGTCCAAGCGCAAGAGTGCAGATGGAACTCGGGCATCGATCCCTGTTCAAAGCTGCCCGACACATAGCCATAGCGAGCTGTGAGCCGCGGTGAAAAGCGCTTCACCGGTAGGTTCAGTTCGCGCTTGAGCAGACTGTTGGCGCCGGAGGAGTCTACCAGATGCCGGAAGCGGATCTCGCGGCCATTCACTTGTGCCGAGCTGAGGCGGCCTTCGATCATCCCCAAGGAGCTGATGCGTGCGGGCTGGAATACTTTTACGCCAACGGCCCTCGCGCGCGTGAGCAGCAACGTATCGAGATCGGCCCGCCAAGCCTGGTAACCGAAGCGAAGGCCTTCCGGCCCGCCGAACGGGATGAAATTTCTTTCATCTGAATGCGACAGAATCCAGCCAGGATAGCGGATAAAGCCCGCCTCGGCGATCGCAGCCGCCACGCCGAGCTCGGCGAAGAGTTGATCGACATCAGGGTAGAGTGCCTCGCCCGGCAGGTCCCGAGGAAAAGCGGCGCCCTCGGCGAGGCCCACCTTCAATCCAGCTATCGCCGCGCGAATGGCGGCCGCACAACCGGCGGGGCCTGCGCCGACTACAAATAGGTCGAACATTATAAATCCCGCATCGCGCGCAGCCAGCGCGAACGCTGCCGACCATCTTACGCCTTCCATCCTTGATTAGCTAAATCTATTGGTCTCAATAGCTTCGAGAGGCTTATGGCGCCTATAAACAAAACCACTCTTCTCCTTTCGCCCGGTCCGTCGTACACTCATCTCAGCTGACGGCGCGGCACGTGTCCGCACCGCTGGCTTGTTGGGACCTGTCTTCCCTCCTTTCGCGGCTCATCGCTTGAGCCCGCCACCGCCGCTCCCAGTTGGAGTTGGCAAACATAAACATTTTCATTTGATTCGGCACGCCGAACGGGGCGCGACGAAGAGGTTTACCAAGTGCCCAACTTAGAAACCAATTCGGCGACCCTTCCGCTACTCGATAGCGAGCTGGTTTATGCTCCGGCTGGAAGGTCTATTGGGAAGCGAAGCGGCCTGGTGCAACTGAAGCCCGCCTCGCCCTTAATTCCTGAACGGCCACTCGCCCCCGGCGAACAATACCGCTTCCACTTCGACATGACCAAGTGCATCGGCTGCAAGTGCTGCGTGGTGGCCTGCAACGAGCAAAACGGTAATCCGGCGGCCATCAACTGGCGGCGCGTGGGCGAGGTGGAAGGCGGCGTGTATCCGGACACACAGCGCTATCACTTTTCCATGGGCTGCAATCACTGTCTGGAACCGTCTTGCCTGGAAGGCTGTCCGGTGGAAGCCTACACGAAAGACGGCGGCACGGGCGTAGTGATTCATTCGGCCGATACGTGCATCGGCTGCCAATACTGCACCTGGAATTGTTCGTACGGAGTGCCCCAATACAATGCCGAGCGAGGCGTTGTGGGCAAGTGCGACATGTGCCACAACCGGCTGAGCGATGGCGATTCACCGGCGTGCGTGGCAGCCTGCCCGGAGGGTGCGATCGCGATCGAGATTGTCGATATCGAAGCATGGCGGCGCGAACACTTCAGTGCGAATGCGCCGGGGCTGCCCTCGGCGGATGACAGCATTTCCACGACGCGCGTGACGTTGCCGGCGAACTTGGCGCCGAGCCTGGGCCGCGTGGACACGTTGCGCGTGGAGCCTGAGCATCCGCATTGGCCGCTGGTGTTCATGCTGGTGCTGACGCAGCTTTCGGTGGGCGCCTTTGCCGTGTTGGCGTTGCTCGATCGCCTGGGCGCCGAAATGGGTTTGTTCGTCTCAGCATTTGCATCGCTGGGCCTGGCGGGCATGAGCCTGGGCGCTTCGACGTTCCATTTGGGGCGGCCTGCCTATGCCTGGCGCGCATTGAAAGGTTTGCGCCGCAGCTGGCTGAGCCGCGAGGTGTTGACGCTCTCCTTGTTTGCCGGTGCGGCTTCGGCGTACGCGGGCATGTTGTTTCTGGACCTGCAGTCGCGCGATCTGGTTGGCCTGGCGACGGTGGTGTTCGGCATCGCGGGAGTTACATCTTCGGCCCGTATTTATGTGGTGAAGGCGCGGCCAGCCTGGTACAGCAGTTATACCGTAACGGAGTTCTTCTCGACGGCATTGATGCTGGGGCCGCTGTTTGCGCGGGCGATGGGGCACAGTGCGCAGTGGACGGCGTGGGCCGCTGTAGCTGGTGCCCTAGCGCAGTTGGCCACGCAGGGGCTGAAGTTCCTGTGGCTCTCGCAATCGGAGATATTCGAGCTGCGAGCGTCGGCTTTGTTGCTTTCCCGGCGACTGCGCCCGATGTTTCTGGCGCGGCTCGTGATCCTGATTGCGGTCTGCGTGCTGGTGCCGCTGTCGGGTTCCCAAGCGGCTTCGGCTGGCATCTTGCTGCTGGCGCTTGCGGGTGAATGGCTGGGGCGCTGGTTGTTTTTCGTCAGTGTGGTTCCTAAAAACACAGCAGCGGCATTTTCAGCTGGATCCAAAGGAGTGGCGGCATGAAGACGTTGATGCAGCTCGTGGGGCTCGACAACCTGGCGAAAGATTACGCCTACTCGCGCGACGCGGCTTCGGGAATGGGCTACACGTCGGCCAAGAAGATTCCCGAAAAGTGGGTGGCTACGACTTGCGGCTATTGTTCGGTGGGCTGCGGTATTGAGATCGGCGTGAAGGAAGGCAAGGCCATCGCTTCGCGGCCGCACGCCGCGCATCCGGTTAACCGGGGCAAGCTTTGTCCCAAGGGGCTGTCGGAGCACTACATCATTGATACGGAAAACCGGCTGAAGTATCCGCTGTTGCGCAAGAACGGCAAACTCGTCCGCGTGGATTGGGACGAGGCGCTCGGCGTGATGGTGGAAAAGTTTCGCACCACCCAGGTGCGGCACGGTGCGGGTTCGCTGGGCGTGATCTCCACCGGGCAGCTGGTGACCGAAGAGTTCTACACGCTGGGCAAGCTGGTGCAGCTTGGATTCGGC
>Ga0153915_10002280_pt1 | contig 17582 bp, 15 predicted proteins | sample Opewatmetagenome_2_FD_107003 | JGI IMG/M metagenome (GOLD analysis project Ga0153915, IMG submission 107003) | Freshwater wetland microbial communities from Ohio, USA - Open water 3 Core 3 Depth 3 metaG | ecosystem: Environmental > Aquatic > Freshwater > Wetlands | place: USA: Ohio, Lake Erie...
CGCCCCGCGCTCCTTCGCTTGCGCGCGCAGTTTCGCAAGTCGCACGAGCGGCTCCTGGCTGGCGCACGCGACAAGCGCGTGGCCGGGAAAATGCACCGGCTGCTCGAGCAATCGCTCCAGCGCGCCGCGCATTGGCGCATGCCGCGCGATGCGCGCCCGGTTTACGCGAGCGGACTGCGGCGGATTTACCGGAAGGGCCGCAATGAACTGGAAACCGCGCTCGCTCGGGGAAGCGCAAGAGCCCTGCACGAGTGGCGCAAGCAAGTGAAGTATCTCGGCGTTGCCCTCGCGCTCGTTGCGCCGGCCCTGCCGCGCGCCCCGAGGAAGGGTGAGCTCGCCGAGGAGATTGCGCGAAGGCTCGGCGACGACCACGATCTCGCGATCCTGGCGACGGCGCTGCGACGAGAGGCCGATGATCGCGTCCTGATCGCGAGGCTCGAGGAGCAGCGGCGCAAGCTGCAGAAGCGCGCGATCAAGCTCGCTCGCCGGCTCTACAAGCGCCCGCCGGACCGCTTTGCGTCCCGGCTGCAGAATATTTAGCCCGGCCGTTCAAGCGCTTAGTCGCACGCTCGGTCCCCCCATTGCGGTTCGGGGAACGGCCGGCATACCATCAGCCCGCTGTCCGAGGGTTCAGGGAGCCCTCGAGAGCGACACCTCTGGCATCGAATTTTTCGAAGACCATGCCCTCCGGCGCACTGACCGTTCTTTTTCTGTCCGATCGCAACGCGGCCTCCAGCCTCATCGCCGAAGCCATCCTCCGCGTGGAAGGCAACGGGCGGTTCCGCGCATGCAGCGCCGGCCTCGAGCCGGCCCCGGCCGTGGATGCCGACGTGGTCAATTTCCTGGCCGCGCGACATGTGCCGGTGACCGGCTTGCGGCCGAAAAGCGTGCGCGAGCTCGAAGCGCTGTACCCGGACGGATTCCACTTCGTGATCACGCTTTCCCGCGCCGCGGCGTCCTTCGCCAGCGACCACGCCTGGCGCGGCGAGCCCGTCACCGCCGATTGGGCGCTCGACGGGGAGCCGCGCGAAACGGAAGAGGATGGCTCGCGCTGGGCGATCCGCGACGCCTTCTGGACGCTGTCCCGCCGCATACGGATCTTCGCCAGCCTTCCGCATCGCAAGGCGACGCGGCACTCCCTGCAAAACCGGCTTTACGCCCTGCAGACGGTCTAGCGCTCAGCCGGGCCCGGCGAGCAAAGCGAGCAACTCTTCCTGCGCGGCGCGGCGGCGGCTGCGCCTGGGCTGCAGCCGCTCGTAGGTACCGTCGGGCTTCATCACCCAGGCCTGCGAGTTGTCCTCGAGATAGGGCAGCAGCCCTTCGCGGACGACGCGCTGCTTGAGCGCCGGATCGAGAACCGGGAAGAAGAGCTCGATGCGCCGGAAGAAGTTCCGGTCCATCCAGTCCGCGCTGGAAAGATAGACGTCCTCGGCCCCGTCGTTGCGGAAGTAGAAGACCCGCGAGTGCTCGAGGAATCGGCCGACCACCGAGCGCACGCGGATGTTCTCGGAGAGGCCCTCGACCCCCGGCCGCAGGGCGCAAACCCCGCGCACAATGAGGTCGATCTTCACGCCCGCCGCCGAGGCGAGGTAGAGCTCCTCGACGATCTGCGGCTCGAGGAGCGCGTTCATCTTCGCGATGATGCGGGCGTCCTTGCCGGCGGCGGCGTGCCCGGCTTCCCGCCGGATCGCTTTGACGATGTGCCGATGCAGCTTGAACGGCGACTGCCATACGTGCCGCATCTTGCCGGCCCGCCCCAGGCCGGTGAGCTGCTTGAAGACCTCGTGGACGTCCGCGCACAGCGCCTCGTTCGCCGTGAGGAGCCCGAAGTCCGTATACAGGCGCGCCGTACGAGGGTGGTAGTTTCCGGTACCGAGGTGGACGTATCGCCGCAGGCCTTCTTCTTCGCGGCGCACGATGAGGGCCATCTTCGCGTGCGTCTTGTGTCCGACAACGCCGTAGACGACGTGAGCGCCGACTTCCTCCAGGCGGGCCGCCCAGTTGAGGTTCGTCTCCTCGTCGAAGCGCGCCATCAGCTCGAGCACCACGGTCACCTCCTTTCCTTTGCGCGCGGCGCTGATGAGGATCTCCATCAGCTCCGAGTCGGTGCCGGTGCGGTAGACGGTCTGCTTGATCGCGATGACGCTCGGGTCGTCGGCCGCCGTGCGGATGAAATCGATGACGGGCAGGAACGACTGGTACGGGTGGTGCAGGAGCAGGTCCTGGGACCTCAGCGCCTGGAAAAGGTCGCGCTTGTTCAGCTCGCCCGGCAGCCCGGGCTGGAACGCCGGGTACTTGAGATCGGCGCGCTCCACTTCCTCGGGTACCTCGCGCAGCCGGTAGAGGTTGACCGGCCCGTCCACCTGGTAGAGGTCCGCCTCGGCGAGGCCGAACTGCTGGAGGAGATACTCCACCATCGCCTTCGAGCACCCCTGCGCGACCTCGAGCCGCACCGCATCGCCGAAGTGCCGATGCAATAGCTCGCTCTGCACCGCGGAGCGCAGGTTGTTGATCTCTTCCTCGTCGACGAACAGGTCCGAGTTGCGGGTGACGCGGAACTGGTGGCAGCCCTGCACGTGCATGCCGGCAAAGAGCTCGCCGACGTGCGCATGCAGGATGGAGGAAAGGAAGACGAAGCAATGGCCCTGGGCGGCCGCGGCGCTCGGAAGGCGGATGAGCCGCGGCAGGGCGCGCGGCGCCTGCACGATGGCCGCGCGCGAGCTGCGCCCGAAGGCGTCGCGACCCTCGAGCTCGATGACGAAGTTGAGGCTCTTGTTGAGCACGCGCGGGAAGGGATGCGCCGGATCCAGGCCGATCGGCGTGAGCACCGGCAGCAGCTCCCGGAAGAAAAAGTCGCGGATCCACTCGCGCTGCTCCGCCGTCCACTCCTCGCGGCGCAGGAACACGATGCCCTCGCGCCCGAGCGCAGGCAGCACCACCTCGTTCAGGAGCCGGTATTGCTCCGCGACGAGGGCATGCGCCTCGCGAGACACCGCTTGGAACGCCTCGGACGGCGGCAGGCCGTCGGGCCCCGGGTCGGACACCCCGAGCTTGATCTGCTCCTTCAGCCCGGCGACCCGGATCTCGAAGAGCTCGTCGAGGTTGGAGGAAACGATCGTGATGAACCGCAGCCGCTCGAGCAGCGGCACCGATTCGTCGGCCGCCTGGGCGAGAACGCGCCGGTTGAAGGCAAGGATTCCGAGCTCGCGGTTGAGGACCTGCGCGGGCGCGGCCGTGCCGCGGTCCGTCGCCGGCCCGGAAGCGCCGGGCGCGCGCACCGGCGAAGCCTCGTCCTCGGCCTGCTCGAGCCGGTCGAATTCCATGAGGGTTTGCCCGGAACGATTCTTGGCGAGCATTGTTACCGGTCCGTGACCGTCATTTGCCGGCCCGGGCAGCGCCTGTTACGGTAAGCGTCAGCATGTCCCGCCCCGAAACCCTCGCCGCCGTCGACCTCGGCTCCAACAGCTTTCACCTGGAAATCGCGCGCGTCGTCGGCGGGCAGATCTATCCGCTCGATGCGTTACGTGAAGTGGTCCGGCTGGGGGCAGGCCTCACTGCCGAGAAACGCATCGACCGCGCGACGCAGGCCCGGGCGATGGACTGCATCGCCAAGTTTGCCGAGCGGCTGCGCGGCTTTCCGCGCTCAGCGGTGCGCGCCGTGGGTACGAACGCCTTGCGCGTGGCGAAGAACGGGCCGCAGTTCCTGCGCGAGGCGCGCGGCGTGCTCGGCTTCCCCATCGAAGTGATCTCCGGCCGCGAGGAGGCCCGGCTCATCTATCTCGGCGTTGCGCACGCGGTCGCGACGGGAAGCGAGCGGCGGCTGGTGGTCGATGTCGGCGGCGGCTCGTCCGAATTCATCATCGGCACCGGGCTCGAGCCCGCGCTCACCGAATCGCTCTACATGGGGTGCGTGAGCTACAGCCTGCGGTTTTTTCCCGACGGCAGGATCGACAAGGAGCGCATGAAGGCCGCAGAGCTCGCGGCGAGGCAGGAGCTCGCCGGCATCGTTCGCGAGTATCGTGCGGCCGGCTGGACCGAAGCCGTCGGCTCGTCGGGCACCGCGCGCTCGCTCGAGAAGATCCTGCAGGAAAACGGGTATGCCGCCTCGGGCCTCACGCAGGAGGGCCTCGAGCGACTGCGCAGCCTGCTCCTCAAGCACGGCGAAGCGGACCCCGATCGCATCGCCGGGCTGCGTCCCAACCGCGCCCTGGTTCTTCCCGGCGGACTGGCCATCCTGTGCGCGGTGTTCGACGAGCTCGGCATCGAAACCATGCGCGTCTCCGACCACGCCCTGCGGCACGGCGTGCTGTACGACCTCCTCGGCCGTGTGCAGCACCGCGACATGCGCGAGGCGACGGTGACGCAGTTCATGCGCCGCTACCATGTCGACGGCGCGCAGGCCGAACGCGTGAAGAACCTGGCGCTCGCCCTCTACGATGGCCTGTCGCCCGGCGCGGACCGCGAGGAAGACGCCGACCGGCTGATGCTCGACTGGGCGGCGCGGCTCGCCGAAGTGGGGCTTTCCATCGCCCACGCCCAGTACCACAAGCACTCGGCCTACGTGCTTTCCAATGCCGACATGCCGGGCTTCTCGCGCATGGAGCAGGCGCGCCTCGCCCGTGTCGTGCTCGCGCACCGCGGCAAGCTCTCCAAGATCCAGGATGTCGGGCTCGAGAGCGCGGACTGGAAGCTCGTTTTCGCGCTCAGGACCGCCTCGCTCATCCTGAGGAACCGCAGCGATGCCCTGCTGCCGTTCCTGCGCGTGAGCGCCGACGCGGGCGGATTCGCCATCGAACTGCCGCAGTCCTGGCTGGACAACAACCCTCTTACCGCATCGGCGCTCGACGCCGAGCGATCGAGCTGGAAGGCGATCGGCATGCAGCTGGACGTGAACGCGCTCTCCGAGCGCAAGGTCTCGGTCCTCAAGCAGATCCGCTGAGACGGCGCGCGCCGTCAACGGGTTGTCACACCGGCCCTCCACCATGCGAGGCGGTGAGACTGCTGCCTTACCTTGTCGCGCTCGCGCTCTTCCCGCGGGATGCCCTCGCCTGGGGGCTGGAAACCCATCTTTTCTTCGCGCAGTGGCTCCTCGCCGCGCTGCCCTTCGCCGATCCGGAGCTGCGCGGCGCAGCCTCGCGGCTCCCGGGCTTCGTCCTCGCCGGCGCCTGCCTCCCCGACCTCGCGCTTTCCGGCAAGGCCCTCGGCCTGGTCGCCTTCCGCCGCGCGCACGAATGGTCGACCCTGCGGCGCATGACGAGTGCGCCGCGCAGCGACGCCCACCGGGCGCTCGCCGTCGGCTACGCCAGCCACCTGGTTTCCGACGTGGTGGCGCACAACGATTTCGTCCCGGAGCACGAGGCGCGCATAGCGCGCGTGCGGCATGTCACGCACGCGATCGCCGAGTTCGCGATGGACGAGCACGTGCGCAGCTCGCTCGCCCTGAGCCCGAGCGCGGCGCTCGAATCCGAGCCTGCCGCGCTGGTGGACTTCGTCGCATACGCCTTCCGCTGCAGCGAGCCGGTGGCCGGGCGCGCGCTCGCCTTTCTCGCGCGAGCGGACCGTACGCTACGCGCCTCCCCCCTGCCGCGGCTGTGCCGGCGTACCGTGGCGCGCTTTTACCGCGACCCGGGATATCGGTTCGACGGCTACGTGGAACGGGTCAAGCGCCGGCTCGTGGAAATCGAGCTCGCGCTCGCCGGCCGGTTCACTGACTGGGTCAGCTCAGATCCAGAAGGACGTGCCGGCGATGGCGCAGCCGATGAGCGCGCCCGCCGCCACATCGCTCGGGTAATGCAGGCCGAGAACGACCCGCGAGACGGCGGTTAGCGCGGTGAAGGCGGCGAGCAGGCCCGCGAGCGCCGGGTAGTGGCTAGCGGCGACGATCGTGAAGGCCACCGCATGCAGCGTATGCCCCGAAGGGAAGCTGTAGGCATCCAGCGGCACGGCACCCACGGCGACTGCCGGCACCACCTTATAGGGCCGCGGACGGCTCGTGCCGCGCTTCAGCACGCGGTAGGTGGTGGTGCAGACGACCCCGACCACGATCATGTGCAGCACCGCGGGCACGGCTTGCGCTCCCCCATGCACGAGCAAGGCGAGCATCAGCGCATACCAGAAGAGGCCATCGCCGAGCCAGCTGATCGCACGGAACGCGTGCAGCAGTGCCGCATGACGCGATGCGCCGTTCATCCACACGCAGAGCCACTCGTCGCAGCGCTGCACGCGGCCCAGGGTGGCGTCAAGCCGCGACATCGGCGAGCACCCCCTCGAAATCGCGCACAATGCGCTTCCAGGTGAGATCCTTCCCGGCGAAGCGAGCCGCTCGCCCGAGCGTGCGCGCGTACTCGAGGTCCGAAGCAAGGCGCACGGCGCTCGTAAGGAAAGCGCGCTCGTCCCCCGGCTCCGCCAGCAGCGCCGTTTCTCCGTCGCGCAGGTGCTCGCGCGCAGCGGCATAGCGGTAGGCGACGATGCCGAGCCCGCTCGCCATCGCTTCGAGCGTGACGTTGCCGAACGTCTCGCTCAGGCTCGGGAAGAGAAAAATGTCGGCCGAAGCGTAGTGCACCGAGAGCTGGCCGTTGACGAGGCGCCCGGCGATCACGTAGCCGACGTTGCGCCGGCGCAGCTCGTCGGCCATCGGGCCGTCGCCGACGAGGACGAGCCGCGCATCGCGGCGCACCGCGCGCATGGCCTCGAACGCCCGGATGACCAGCGGAAAGTTCTTCTCCGGCGCGAAGCGGCTCACGCACAGCGCCACCGGCGTGTCGTCGCTTGCGCCCCAGCGCGCGCGCAGCTCGCTCGAGCGCTTGAGTGGCGAGAACACGCCGGGGTCGACGCCGCGGCCGACGACCCGCAGGCCGCGAAAGCCGCGGCCGCGCAGCTCGTCCGCCAGCTCCGCGGTCGGCACCATCGTGCACGCGGCCTTGTTGTGGAAATTCCTCAGGTACGACATCACCGGGCGCGACAGCCAGCCTGCGCCGTAGTGCCGGCTGTAGGTATGGAAGTTGGTGTGGAAGTCCGTCGCCACCCGGATGCCGAGGGCGCGGGCCGCGGCGAGCGCCGACCAGCCCATCGGCCCTTCCGTCGCGACGTGCACGACGTCCGGGCGCCAGCGCGTCCATTCGCGGGCGAGCGCGCCCTTGGCCGGGAGGCCGAACTTGAGCTGCGGGTAGCGCGGCACCGCCATGCCCCGCCCGAGCCACTCGACGAGATTGCCGTCGATGAACGGCCGGTCGGCCCGGTGCTGGCGCGGTCGGGCGAGCGCGATCGAGTGGCCGCGCAGCCGCAGGCCCTCGACCATCTCGTTCACGGTGCGCGCAACGCCGTTCACTTCCGGCGGATACGTCTCGGTCACCATGGCGATCTTCATGCGCGCGCAGCCTAGAGCGCGCATGTGACGGAACCGAGAAGGATTTCTTACCGGTCGATGACGACGATCGCCCAGACGAACGCGGCGTTGAGCAGCGCGATCAGCACCGCCGCGCTGCCGATGTCCTTGGCGCGCTTCGCGAGGCGGTGATTCTCGAAGGAGATCCGGTCGACGGTCGCTTCGACCGCGGAGTTGAGCAGCTCGACGATGAGCACGAGGAGCACGCTGCCGGCGAGCAGCGCCCGCTCGGTCCCTGTCCTGCCGATCCACAGGGCGAGCGGCAGCAGAGCCGCGGCGAGGACAAGCTCCTGCCGGAAGGCATCTTCGCAGCGCGCCGCCTCGCACAGCCCCGCCCACGAGTTCCGCGTGGCACTGATTACCCGGCGCAGCCCGGTCTCGCCCTTGAACGGGCTCTCGCTGATGGTCACTTATTGTTCATATTCGGACCAAGGTCGCGCGAGCTTATGAAGCGCGCGTTACCGTCCGGTTACAGCGGGAGGAGTTCGGGCTCCGTCCCCGAATTCAGGCGGCCTGGAGCTTGGCGACGGCGACCGCCAGCCACTTCACGCCCTGCGCGCCGAAGTTGACCTGCACGCGCGCATCGCCGCCGTTCCCCTCGGCGTCGATGATGACCCCGGGGCCGAACTTGGCGTGCACCACGTTCTGCCCGATGCGGAAGCCGCCCACATCGCGATTTCTCAGGGTGCTCGAGGCGGCCTTGGCCGGGCGTGAGAAACCGGTCGCAAAGGCCTTTTGCCGGGAAAAGCGCGGCGTGAGCCACTTCAGGAGCGGCCCCGGAATTTCCTCGAGGAAGCGCGAGGGGACGTTGTAGCGCGTCTGGCCGTGCAGCATGCGCGTCTGCGCGTGCGACAGGTACAGCCGGTTGCGCGCGCGGGTGATCGCGACGTAGGCGAGGCGCCGCTCCTCTTCGAGGCCGTCGCGCTCCATAGCGCTCTGCTCGTGCGGGAAGAGGCCTTCTTCCAGCCCCGAGAGGAAGACGACGTCGAACTCGAGGCCCTTGGCGGAGTGCACGGTCATCATCTGCAGCGCATCCTGGCCGTCGCCCGCCTGGTGCTCGCCCGCCTCGAGCGCGGCATGCGTGAGGAAGGCGGTGAGCGGGTCGGCGGCTTCGCCCGACTCGATGTCGCGCTCTTCCTCGGTGAAGGTGGCGGCGGCGTTCACCAGTTCCTCGAGGTTGGCGACGCGGTCGGCGCCTTCGCGCTCGGTCTTGTAGTGCTCGATCAGGCCGCTCTTCGCCACGACGACCTCCACCAGCTCCTTGAGCGGCAGCCCCTGCGTCTCGGCGCGCAGCGTCTCGATCAGGTTGGTGAATGCCGCGACCTTTCCTTCGGCGGCCGCAAAAAGCGAGCTCGCCTTCTGGCGCGCCGCGTCCTGGAGCTGCTCGAGCGTCCGCGCGCCGATGCCGCGCGGCGGGAAGTTGACGACCCGCAGGAAGGCGTTGTCGTCGTCGGGCAGCGCCACGAGCCGCAGGTAGGCGAGCGCATGCTTGATCTCCGCGCGCTCGAAGAAGCGCAGGCCGCCGTACACCCGGTAGGAAACGCCGCGCGAGAAGAGCGCATGCTCGAGCACCCGCGACTGGGCGTTCGAGCGGTAGAGCACCGCCATCTGCGAAAGCGACGCGCCCTCGCGTGCGAGCGCCTGCACTTCGTCGACCAGCCAGCGCGCCTCGTCGGCGTCGGACTCCCCCTCGAAGACGCGGATCGGCTCGCCGGGACCGGCCGCGGTCCAGAGGTTCTTGCCCAGACGGTTGCGGTTGTTCGCGATCAGCGCGTTCGCCGCGTCGAGGATGTTGCCGTGCGACCGGTAGTTCTGCTCGAGGCGCACCACGTGCTGCACCCTGAATTCCCGCTGGAAGTCGGCCATGTTGCCGACGTTCGCGCCGCGGAACGTATAGATGGACTGATCGTCGTCGCCGACGCAGAAAAAACAATTTTGGTTTGAAAACAACTTGAGCCAGCGGTACTGCAACCGGTTGGTGTCCTGGAACTCGTCCACCAGGATGTGGCGGAAGCGCCGCGCGTAGTGCTCGCGCAGAATTTCGTTGCGCTTCAGGAGCTCGTAGGTCCTGAGCAGCAGCTCGGGAAAGTCGACCACGCCCTCGCGCTGGCACTGCTCGTCGTAGGCGGCGTAGAACTCGGCCATGCGCCGGGCGTTCTCGTCGGTGACGGTCACCTCGGCGGCGCGCACGCCCTCTTCCTTGTGGCCGTTGATGAACCAGGCGAGCTCGCGCGGCGGGAAGCGCTCCTCGTCGAGGTTCATCCCCCGCGCAAGCCGCTTCACCAGCGCGAGCTGGTCCTGCGAGTCGAGGATCTGGAAGGCTTGCGGCAGGCCGGCGTCGCGGGAGTGAGTCCGCAGCATCCGGTTCGCAAGGCCGTGGAAGGTGCCCATCCACAGGCCGCGCGGGTTGAGCGGCAGCATCGCCGTGAGGCGCGTCAGCATCTCGCGCGCCGCCTTGTTCGTGAACGTCACCGCGAGGATGCCGGCCGGCGTGACCCGCCCGCCCTTGATCAGCCAGGCGATGCGCGTGGTGAGCACGCGCGTCTTGCCGCTCCCCGCGCCGGCGAGGATCAGCGCATGCTCATCGGGCAGGGTGACTGCGGCGAGCTGCTCGGGGTTGAGGTGTTCCAGATGCAGCGACAAAGCACCGGCATTATAGGTCGCCGTGGCGCTCGCTCCAGCGCCGGTCGGCGAGAACGACCGACGTTTCGATCTGCCGCTCGGGAATCGACCAGTACTTGCGCAGCAGGCTGTTCTTGTCGCTCTGCGACACCACGGTGAAGCCGTTGTGGCGATAGAAGTCGATCGCCCACGAAGCGGCGGCCCAGGTGCCGATCAGTACCGGCTTGTCGGTGAGGCTCTGCACGTGGCGAAGGAGCCTGTGCCCCACGCCTTTTCGCTGCCTGGCCGGCGCGACGTAGGCGTGGCGCACGAGAGCGACGTCACCCTTGTCCTGCATGCCCATCACGCCGAGGAGGTGGCCGCCCTCTTCCGCGACCCAGAAGACGATGCCGTCGGCGATCTCTTTCGCCAGCTCGTCGCGCGCCATGTACGGCTCGTGCCAGCGGTCGGCGGGGATGACGCCTCGATAGGCCTGCGCGGCGCCGTTGATGATCGCCAGGATCTCCGGCAGGTCGGAGTCCCGGGATTTCCGGATCAAGCCGGCTTGGCCTTCGCCCCCGGAATGGCGGAGAGGCCGGCGGCCGCGATGCCCGCCAGCGCGCAGACCTCGTCGTTGTCGCCGGTATCGCCCGAGATGCCGACCGCGCCGAGGACCTGCCCGTCGGCGCCGGTGACGAGCACGCCGCCGGGCGAGGGAACCATGCGGCCCTGCGTCACCGCGGCCAGCGCATTGATGAATGCCGGCTGCTTCCCCGCGCGCTCGGCCAGCTCGCGCGAGCCGAAGCCCATGGCGAGCGCCCCCCACGCCTTGCCGTAGGCGAGCTCGAAGCGCAGGAAGCTCGCGCCGTCCTCGCGCTTGAAGGCGATCACGTGGCCGCCCGGGTCGAGCACCGCAACCGCGAGCAGCGAGAAGTTCCTCTTGCGGCCCTCGGCGAGGGCGGCATCGATGATGGCAACGGCTTGCGAGAGCTTGAGCAGGGACATATCAGCGGACTTTCGGCTCGGTGACGCCGTACTTGCCGCGCAGCTGCTCCGCGAGCGCCTGGCCTTCGGCGCGCGACGCGAGCTGGCGGATGTGCACGACATAGGTGGTCTTTTCGGCCCCGCGCAGGGGAATCATCACCGCGGGGTAGCCGGCCTTGCGTACTTCCTCGCGCAGGCCGACCGCGTCGCTGCGGCTGTCGAAGCGCCCGAGCTCGACGGTGACCCGGCCGCCGGCGCGGGCGAGGCCGGTGCCGCGCTGCAGGTCGACCATCGTCGCCCACTTGTCGAGCTGCGCCGGGTCCACCGCGCCGACCGGCTGCGTCTTGCCGTCCACGCGCCGGTAGAACTGCAGCGGCTTGTCGAGCTTGACCGGCGCCTCGCCCTGCGCGACGACCTCGACCTCGCCTTCGATGAGGCAGACGATCTCGTTTCCGGCCTGCGCCTTGCCCCAGACGTCGGTGCCGCGGATGCCGGTCGTGACCTGGGCAGCGCGGATGCTGACCTCGCGCCTGCGATTCTTGCTGCCGACGTCGGTGGTGAAGCGGAACGCGCCTTCCAGCACCTCGAGCACGCCCTTGAAGATCTGCTCGGTGGCGCTCAGCTCGACGAAGCGCAGCTGGCCGTTCGCGCCGAGCTTGACGACACTGCCCTCGGAGAGCTTGATCATGGCCCGCGAATCGCCGCTGGTAATCACCGTGTCGCCGGCCTTGAGCTCCATGCCGGGGAGAAGCGGGCTGCGGACCCCGTTGCGCTCGATCCAGGCGGGCATCTGCACGCCCTCGACGGTGGCCGCGACCTGGGCCAGCGCCGCGTGCGAGAGCGCGAGGAAGGCGCATACGAGGAAGAACCGCAGCAGTTTCATCGAGCCTCCCGCCCTATAATTCCGCGCTTTCGTGTCCCGAATGCAAGACGCTTACGATCCCCGTGCGGTAGAGCGCGACGCCCAGGCTTTCTGGGAAAGCGTGCGCTCGTTTCACGCCGAGGAAGACGCGGTCAAGCCGAAGTTCTATTGCCTGTCCATGTTCCCCTATCCGTCGGGGAAGCTGCACATGGGACACGTGAGGAACTATACCATCGGCGACGTCCTCACCCGCTACCACCGGATGCGCGGCCACAACGTTTTGCAGCCGATGGGCTGGGACGCATTCGGGCTGCCCGCGGAAAACGCGGCGATGGCGAACAAGGTCCCGCCGGCGAAGTGGACCTACGACAACATCGCCTACATGAAGGGCCAGCTGAAGAGCCTCGGCTTCGCCCTCGACTGGGAGCGCGAGCTCGCAACCTGCAAGCCCGAGTACTACCGCTGGAACCAGTGGCTCTTCACGCGCCTGTTCCGCAAGGGGCTGGCGTACAAGAAGACCGGCATCGTCAACTGGGACCCGGTCGACCAGACGGTGCTCGCCAACGAGCAGGTCATCGAAGGACGCGGCTGGCGCACCGGCGCGCTCGTGGAGAAGCGCGAGATCCCGATGTACTTCCTTCGCATCACGGCCTACGCCGAGGAGCTTCTCTCGGCGCTCGACCAGCTTCCCGGCTGGCCGGAGCAGGTGAAGCTGATGCAGAAGAACTGGCTCGGCCGCTCCGAGGGCGTGCGCATCGGCTTTCCCTATGAGCTGGGCGGCAAGCGGCAGGTTCTCTGGGTGTTCACCACGCGCGCCGACACGCTGATGGGCGCGACTTTCATGGCGGTGGCCGCCGAGCACCCGATCGCCGAGGCCGCCGCGCAGCGCGATCCGAAGGTCAAGGCCTTCGTCGAGGAATGCAAGAAGGGCGCGGTCATGGAGGCCGAGCTCGCGCAGATCGAGAAGAAGGGCGTCGCCACCGGGATCTCCGTTTCCCACCCGATCACGGGCGAGAAAATCCCCGTCTGGGTCGGCAACTACGTGCTGATGGGCTACGGCGAAGGCGCGGTGATGGGCGTGCCCGCGCACGACGAGCGCGATTTTGCGTTCGCGCTCAACTATGGCTTACCCATAAAACAAGTCATTGAGCATGGCGTTTCCATTGCCGTTCAACAACAAAATTGGACCAAAGAGGACTACGCCTATTACGAATTCAATAATAAAAAATGGAAGCCTTGGTACGAAGAAAAAGAGAAAGGCGTATGCGTCAATTCCGGAAAATATGACGGATTGACGTATCAAGCTGCGGTCGACGCCATTGCAGCAGATCTGAATCAGAAAGGTCTGGGCGAAAAGCAGGTGCAATGGCGGCTGCGCGACTGGGGGATCTCGCGCCAGCGCTACTGGGGCTGCCCGGTTCCCATCGTGCATTGCCCGGCGTGCGGCGACGTGCCGGTGCCCGACGAGCAGCTGCCGGTGAAGCTGCCCGAGCACCTCGTTCCCGACGGCACGGGCAACCCGCTCGCGAAGATGCCGGCGTTCTACGAGACGGCGTGTCCCTCGTGCGGCAAGCCGGCCAAGCGCGAGACCGACACGATGGACACCTTCGTCGACTCGTCGTGGTACTTCGCGCGCTTCTGCTGCCCGGGCCAGGACCGCGCGATGGTCGACGAGCGCGCGCGCTACTGGATGCCGGTGGACCAGTACATCGGCGGCATCGAGCACGCCATCCTGCACCTGCTGTACTCGCGCTTCTTCCAGCGCGTGATGCGCGACGAGGGCCTCATGCCGGGCGTCGCCGAGCCCTTCACCAACCTGCTCACGCAGGGCATGGTGCTCGCCGAGTCCTACTACCGCGACGCGAACGGCCGGCGCGAGTGGGTCCATCCGTCCGAAGTCGAGGTGACCCGGGACGACAAAGGCGCGATCGTCGAGGCGAAGACGAAGGACGGCCGGCCGGTGGTGTACGACGGCATCGGCACGATGTCGAAGTCCAAGAACAACGGCGTCGACCCGCAGGCGCTGATCGAGAAGTACGGCGCCGACACGGCGCGCTTCTACACCATCTTCGCCTCGCCGCCGACCAACACGCTCGAATGGAGCGACGCGAGCGTCGAGGGATCCTTCCGGTTCCTGAAGCGCGTCTGGGCCTTCGCCCTGAAGTATTGCCAGGCGGCTCGCAGCGGCGCGGTGGACCCGGCGCTGCGCCGCGAGATCCACCAGAACCTCAGCCAGGCGAACTACGACATCCAGCGCCACCAGTTCAACACCGTCGCCTCGGCGTGCATGAAGATCCTCAATGCGCTCGAGCGCGCCGACGCGGGCGCCGAGAGCGCGCAGGAAGGGCTGTCCATCCTGCTGCGGCTGCTCTCGCCGATCGCGCCGCACATCAGCCATCACCTCTGGGCCGCCGCCGGATTCGGGGCCGACGTGATGCGCGCCCCGTGGCCGGACGCGGACCCGAAGGCGCTCGAGCAGGACGAGGTAGAGCTCGTGGTGCAGGTGAACGGCAAGCTGCGCGGCTCGATCCGCGTGCCGAAGCAGGCCGACAAGGCCGCCATCGAGACGCTCGCCATGGCGAACGCGAACGTGCAGAAGTTCGTCGCCGGGCAGAGCGTGAAGAAGGTGGTCGTGGTCCCCGGGCGGCTGGTCAACTTGGTCGTCTGAAAAGGGGTCAGAGCAATTTTCCAGTTACCAAGGCATCGTCGGCGCGAGCCGATTTGTTTCCGGAAAATTGCTCTGACCCCTTTTCTGTTGGTGCTTGCGCTAGCCGTCGGTGGCTGCGGCTTCCAGCTGCGCGGCACGCAGGACGTGCCGTTCCGCACCCTGTATATCCCGGGCGCGACCGGCGGCATCGCGCTGGATCTCAAGCGCAACATCGAGGCGGGCACGGACGCGACGATCGTGAGCGAAGCGAAGGGGGCCGAGGCGATCCTCGAGCTCTCCAACGAGCGGCGCGAGAAGATCATCCTCTCGCTCTCCGGCACGGGCCGGGTGCGCGAGTTCCGCCTTCGCTACACGGTCGACTTCCGCGTGACCGACGGCAAGGGCCACGAGTACGTGCCGCCCAGCACGGTGCAGCTCACGCGGGACGTGACGTACAACGACGAGGACATCCTCGCCAAGGAAGCGGAGGAGCAGCTGCTCTTCCGCGACATGCAGTCCGACATGGTGCAGCAGCTCCTGCGGCGGCTCTCGGCGGCGCAGCGGCCCAAGCCGGGCGTCTCCTGATGCAGCTGCGCTCGGGCGATCTCGAAGCGCATCTCGCGAAGGCGCTGGCCCCCGCCTACGCGATCCATGGCGACGAGCCCCTCGTCGCGCTGGAGGCCGCCGACGCGGTGCGCGCGGCGGCGCGCGGGCGCGGCTTCGCCGAGCGCGTCGTCTTCGAGCCGGGCCGCAGCTTCGACTGGAGCGAGTTCGAGCACGCGGCGGCGAGCCTTTCGCTCTTCGGCGGCCGGAAGCTGATCGAGCTTCGCCTGCCCACCGGCAAGCCCGGGGCGCCGGGGAGCGCGGCGATCGCCGCGTACCTCGAGCGGCGCGGCAGCGAGAGCGTGCTGCTCGTCACGCTGCCGCGCCTGGACCGCCAGGGCCAGGGCTCCCCGTGGTTCACGGCGCTCGCCTCCGCCGGCGTCGTGGTGGACGTCTGGCCGATCGACCGCGAGCGGCTCCCCGCCTGGATCGCCGAGCGCCTCGCCCGGCAGAAGCAGCGCGCGCCCCGCGAAGTGCTCGAGTTCCTCGCCGAGAGCGTCGAAGGCAACCTCATCGCGGCGCACCAGGAAGTGCAGAAGCTCGCGCTCCTCGCGCCGCCGGGCGAGCTCTCGCTCGAGACCGTGCAGGCGGCCATCGTCAACGTGGCCCGCTACGACCCGTACGACGCCGCCGAAGCGCTGGTGGCCGGCGACACCGCGCGCTACCTGCGGGTGCTCGAGGGCCTGCGCGCCGAAGGCGAGCAGCCGACCTTCGTGCTCTTCGTGCTCTCGCAGGCGCTCTTCGCGCTGCAGGCGATGCGCCGCGGAACCGACCCGCGGGTCTTCAACCGCAGCCTGCAGCGCGCGCTCCGGGGAGCGGCGCGCCGCTACGCCGAGCGCCTGATCGACGAGGCGATCGCGCAGTGCTCGCAGATCGACCGCGCCATCAAGGGCGTCGGCCGCGGCGAGCCGTGGGAACGCTTCACCGTGCTCGGGCTGAGGCTGCACTTACAATAGGCTCATGGCGAGCCTGAAGGAGTACGTGCGCAGCCTTGGCGTCGCCGCCCGAGGGGCGGCGCGCGAGCTCGCGCGCGCCTCGACCGGGACGAAAAATCAGGCCCTGGCCGCCATGGCGGCCGAGATCCGCGCGCACGCCGCCGACATCCTCGACGCCAACGCCCGCGACGTCGCCGCGGCCCGCAAGACCGACCACGACGCGGCCTTCATCGACCGCCTGACGCTCACGCCCGACCTCGTCGAGCAGATGGCCTCCGGCGTGGAGCAGGTGGCCGCGCTGCCCGATCCGGTCGGCGAGCTCTCCGACCGCGTCCGGCGGCCGAGCGGCATCGAGGTCGCGCGCATGCGCGTGCCGCTCGGCGTGGTGGCGATCATCTACGAGTCGCGCCCCAACGTGACGGCCGACGCGGCGGCGCTTTGCCTCAAGTCCGGCAACGCGTGCATCCTGCGCGGCGGCTCGGAGGCGATCGTGTCGAACACCGCCATCGCGCAATGCGTGCGCGCCGGGCTCGTGCGCGCCGGGCTGCCCGAGGCGGCCGTGCAGCTCGTCGCGCTCACCGACCGCGCCGCGGTGGGCGAGCTCGTCACGCTCACCGAGTTCATCGACATCGTCGTGCCGCGCGGCGGCAAGAGCCTGATCGAGCGCCTCGCGCGCGAATCGCGCATTCCGATGATCAAGCACCTGGACGGCGTGTGCCATGTCTACATCGACGCGCAGGCCGACCCGGCGATGGCGGTTCGCATCGCCGACAATGCGAAGACGCAGCGCTACGGCACCTGCAACACCATGGAGACGCTGCTCGTCGACGAGGCCATCGCGCCCAAGGTGCTGCCCGAGCTCGGCAGGATCTTCCAGTCGAAGCACGTGGAAGTCCGCGGCGACGCCGCCACGCGCAGGATGATCGCGGATGCGAAGACGGCCACGGAAAGCGACTACTACACCGAATGGCTCGCGCCGGTCGTGTCGGTGCGCGTGGTGAAGGGCCTCGACGAGGCGATCGAGCACATCGCCAAGTATGGCTCGCAGCACACCGACGCCATCGTCACCTCGGACCCCGCGCACGCGCAGCGCTTCCTGCGCGAGGTCGACTCGAGCTCGGTGATGTGGAATGCCTCGACGCGCTTCGCCGACGGCTACGAGTACGGCCTCGGCGCCGAGATCGGGATCTCCACCGACAAGCTGCACGCGCGCGGGCCCGTGGGCCTGGAGGGACTCACCACGCAGAAGTTCGTGGTGCTGGGCCACGGCGAGGTCCGCACCTGAAGCCGGGGTGTCTCAATTAGGGTCGGCCTACTGGGCGGGACCTTCGACCCGGTCCACAACGCGCACCTCGCGATGGCGCGCGCCGCGCTCGCCGAGCTCGCGCTCGAGCGCATCCTGTGGATCCCGACCGGCGCGCCGGGCTACCGCAAGCCGCCCGTCGCCTCGGCGGCCGACCGGGTAGCCATGCTCAAGCTTGCCCTGGAAAGCGAAAAACGCTTCTCCATCGACGAGCGCGAGCTCGCGCCCGCGGCCTCGGGCTACACGGTCGACACGCTGCGCGC
>Ga0153915_10002281_pt1 | contig 17579 bp, 15 predicted proteins | sample Opewatmetagenome_2_FD_107003 | JGI IMG/M metagenome (GOLD analysis project Ga0153915, IMG submission 107003) | Freshwater wetland microbial communities from Ohio, USA - Open water 3 Core 3 Depth 3 metaG | ecosystem: Environmental > Aquatic > Freshwater > Wetlands | place: USA: Ohio, Lake Erie...
ACGCGTTACACGTTTATTTTCTGTTTTTAGTCATCAAGTGTTTTGGTAGGTTTACCCAGAGACTCTCTTCCTCTCTCATCTTCGGCTCGATTGGAAGAGTAACCGTGAACATTGATCCCTCTCCGACTGCACTCTCAACAGAAATTCTTCCACCGTGCGCCTCGATGATCCGCCTACAGATTGGCAATCCGAAACCCATGCCCTTGGCTTTCGTTGTAAAAAGTGGAGACCAAAGCTTGCCTTTGATCTCATCTGACATTCCAGTTCCGGTGTCAGAGAAGCTGAAAGTCACGTTGTCACCGATTCTCCGGCTTCTCACAGTTAGAATTCCACCGTCAGGCATGGCGTCAAATGCGTTTTTGATAATGTTTACGAAAACTCTTTCGACTCTTCCTTCGTCCGCCCTAATTTTCGGCTTTCTCATAGTCTTGTCCAGTATCTGAATTCCTTCAGGAACGATAACAAAGGACAAGGCTTCCGTCAAAAGCGTTTTCGGCTCAGTTTCTGATAACTCCAGTTGTATCTCTTTCGAGTACTCCAGAAGGTCATCTATGATCTTGTTCGAGTAAGTTATAGCATTCTCCACCGTCGCAAACATCTCTTTTGCCCTATTATCCCTCTTTTCATTCAGCCTGGTTTTCAAGTAATACGTAGCACCGGCGATGCTCGTCAACGGGTTTCGCAGGTCATGCCCAACCATTCCGGCGAGTTCACCAATCGCTGCTAATCTCTCTGTCTTAAGCAATCTTTTCTGAGCATCCATTAGCTCTCTAGTTCTCTCCTTGACTTTTGCTTCCAATTGTTCTGCATATTCCTGAATTTGTGCTCTGGCCCGGTTCAGCTGTTCAATCAATTGAGCGTTTTCAATCGCCACCGCAGCTTGATGCAAGAATAGCTCAAAGGGTGTCAGTGATTCCTTCGCGGGTCGTTTTCTATCAATCGGGTCGTCAATGCTCATTACTGCCACAATTCGTTTGTCAGCTAGCCTGAGAGGAGCATAAAGCAAGTCGTCGGGGTTCCAGTCAAACATCTCCTCTTGTTTCAGGTGACTCGGTACCGTCCCCGTGCTGAACTTTTTCCTTACAAAGTTGTCGCTCCATGGAAGGTAATAGAATTCGCCGATTTTGAAGCGTTCAAACTGCGGTCCAAAACGTTCTTTCCAGACACAACCTGGTTTTCTGTTGACCCACAGGTACATTCTCTCCTCTTCTGTCAAGCCCGAAGCAACAATGTCTTCGGGCCTCGCAATGTCCAAGTTTTCATCCCTTAGAGAGAGCACCACTCTTCCCCAGCCGAGATCCCTCACCGAGTCCAGAATTGCTTGTAGACGGTCGCGCAGGTCGATTGAGTGAATCATTTCGGCAGAACTCTTCATTAACGAAGCTTGCTGATCAATGCGCTTCTTGATTTCCTGCTGCCTTTTCAGGTTGCTTATTGCTGTAGCCGCATGCGAAGCCAAGATCTGTAGCAGCATCATATCTTGATCATCAAAGGCGTCAAGTTCCTCGCTTTCCACGTTCAAAACACCAAGTGTGTCGCCGTCTGCAACCAGCGGGACAACAAGCTCTGACCGTGTCGGCGGCATGTGCGGCCGTCCCCTATGGTAATCCTTGTCTTTTGCAACGTCGGACACAAGAACAGGTGCTCGCGTCACCGCAGCTTTTACAGTTAAACCCTTCTTGCTTCCATCCAAAGGCAATTGATAGTCGTGAGGAGCTGAGTACCCGCGTTGAGATACAAACCGGAGTTTCCCGTTTTCCACAACCGCGAACGAAGCATATTCAAAACCTAGTGTTCGCTTCGTGGCATCCAAAGTCAATTCATACACTTCACTGAAGTCCTTAGCTGCGTTCAGCTTTTCACCACAAGAGCTCAGTGCATAAAGCCTCTCACGCACACTCGCCCGTAAAGCCTCGCGCATACCCACATTCCTTAATACAAAAATGAAAAATCCAGGATGTCCCGAGCAGTCTTTGACGACATTCAATGACAGTTCCACAGGACGTTTCTCACCCTTCACTGTCAGAAACGTGAACCCAACATTCTTCAAAGATCGCCCTCTCGAGACTTTCTGCAAGAGGTCCTTAATCCTGGGCCTGTCTCTTTTTGCCACCAAATCCAAAACACTGTTTCCAACCAATTCGCATTCTGAGGTATTCCCGTGCAAATCCAGTACTGCTTGACTGCAAGCAACAATGTGCCATTTTGAATCCGTAGCAATGACTGCGTCAAGAATAGTCGTAAATATGCTTCTGAGACTGCTGTCATCTGTGAGAAAACTACCCTGTCTTTCACGCGCCGCATTTCTAAGCAGTTTTGTGTGGCACTTGTGAACCGCTAACTTTGTTTGGACTTTGGATTTTTCTCTCGTGTTGTGCTTAACCAATCTTTAAACCCCATTTTGCGTCATTCGCTAACTTTGTAGATTCATTCCTTCTTCAACTTGATTCGCGAGCAAACGCAGTTGCCACAAGGTTACAAGTCTAGGCTATTTTCAACCAAGCAGAATATTAATCGCTTATGAATGCTCCATACAGACCGAGAATCATGAAGCAGGTGTGCTTGATCCAGATCTGTGACGTGTGCTCTACTTACATGAAGCACATAGACATGCTTCCACTCGCGTGCACGGCCTAGATGCCACAAGTCTGAAAGAAGTTTGGCCGTGCAACACTCATGGCAAAAGGGATAGCAACTGTCGACTGGAAGTCCATAGTCTTGAGACAGGATCAGCAGAGGGGCTATTTTTGACGAGGTCATTGTAAAAGTAGAAGACAAAGAAAGTCGGGTCTTGTTTGGATCAAAAATGTCTAGGAAGACTGCGCTTGTCAATGCAGTCTACAAAGGGCACGCTGCTGTCACCCTGCGAGTCTGTCTTCCGAAGACTTGTCCTCAAAGGAGAAAGACATCGCTATGAAGTAAGAGCATGGACATTGTAGGGAAGAACAGAATTGTCCTGTTATAATTTCGCCAATAACTTTTGATGGTCGGCGACGATGTGTTTTTTTCCTTTCCGAACCACTCTATGTCCTTCTCTTTCCAAAAGCTTTTTCTGCCCCTCAACTCCTCCCGGATATTTCTCATTTATCGCTCCGCCTGCCTTCAAGGTGCGCCAATAGGGAGTTATCCCTCCCTTACCGCTCTGCCTACGTTCTTCACACGCGTTGGCAGCGACCCAGGCAAAAATACCGGTAGTGATAGGGCAACCTATAGACGCGTTATGCTTTTTGGCCAAGGCTGCACGAATGTCGTTTATCGTGACAACCTTGCCCTCAGGAACTCTTCTCATCAACTCGTCAACCTCAATCGGCGCTGGAATAACCACCGTTCCAGTTCCCCACCTCTTGCTCATTTTTTCTGTGATTCTTTCCACCCTAGGCAGATCTTTGCTATCTTTCAGCTTTTCAGACCAACTCTTCCGCTTGGCCATATTGTTCCTCAAAACCGTTTTCTGATTATTCCTAATAAGCTTTCGGATTCGCCCTCTTGCTTTTATACGCAATCAGACTCGGACTATTTCAGTCAATCGCAAGTGGAAAAAGACCCCAAAGTGATGTGTAGATATTTGCCGATCAGGTATCCGCCGACACTTGAGGTAACAAAACGTGGCTTCAGAAAACGGCCATATGTATACGTTTTTCCACAGATTACAGATGTTACTTGGAACCGTCTGACCAGCCGAAATTCTCGTTCACTCTACGTCCAGCAATCACTTCAGCTTCTCCAAGAATCTTCCTTACATCCTCCTCCAACAATTCACTGTGAAAAATCGCGGGCAGAAATTCGTAGAGGCTTATGTAAACTTCAGGTGGCTTGAGCTTGTTGTGAACAATCCGGTGGATTCTACCCTTCACGGCCATGCGATTTACTATCTTCTTTATTTCCTTGGGATCACGATGCAGTTTCTGCATGCCGAAACTGATTATGTCGGTTTCTTTTGTGTTTCCGTAAGCAGCCAAATACGCAACGATTTCTGTTTCTATATTCAAGAAACTCCTCTCCGAAAGCTCGGTGGCCGCTTTTATCAGATTGCGTTTCTTTTAAGAATTAGCAAGCAAAAAACTGCAAAGCAGAGCCGAGGACACTGAGTTTTTTGCGTGTTTCAAACGCAAAAACGTCAATGCTTATCCTCGCCTAGCGTCGAAAAGTATGTTTGCTCACTTATCTATCCGTAAAGAACAAGTCTCAAACATGGAGCGTAATAATGCGGAAAAGAACGAAAATAAAAGAAAAAGGGAACTTTCTAGTCTTCGCTCTCTGATTCTGGTCCGCCGGGCGGTTTTCCTGGTCCTTCTTTGGGCTTCGTGGCCGCAATTACGTCATCTATTCGCAGTATCATTGACGCAGATTCCGTGGCTGACTTCACCGCTTGTTCCTTGACAATCAGCGGTTCGAGAACGCCCTTGTCACGCATGTTTTCGACCTTTCCTGTGAAGACGTTGACACCCTTGTATTGTCCTTCTTGTTTTTCATGCGCAGCTCTCAAATCAACGATAATGTCTATCGGTTCCAGTCCGGCGTTTTCAGCCAGAGTTTTCGGTATCACCTCGACAGCGTTAGCAAACATTTCTATTGCAAGCTGTTCTCGTCCGCCGACACTCGTTGCGTAATCCCTCAGTTGTTTTGCGACCTCGACCTCCACTGCGCCGCCGCCTGCGACAATTTTGTTCGTTTCTATCACATCTGAAACAACAGACAACGCGTCAGTCATTGCTCGCTCCGCTTCGTCAACCATTCTTTCAAGTCCAGCCCTTATGATTATTGCAACTGAACGCGGGTCCTTGCACTTTTCAACGAAGACCATCTTGTCTTCGCCCAGCTTGCGTTCCTCTACGATCCCTGCAATTCCAAGGTCTTGCGCTCTCAGGTCAGCTAAGTCTGTGACCATCCTGCCGCCTGTTGCTCTCGCCAATTTCTCCATATCAGACTGTTTCACTCTTCTGGTGGCAAGTATTCCTTCTTTGGCCAGAAAGTGTTGAGCCATGTCGTCAATACCCTTTTGACAGAAGACAACGTTGGCACCTGAAGCTTTGACTTTCTCAACCATTCCCTGCAGCATGTTGTTCTCTTGGTCCAAGAAAGCCTTCATCTGGTTCGGGTCGCGGATACGAATTTCAGCGCTAATCTCAGTTTTCTCAATCTCCAAGGCAGAATCCAACAGAGCTATCTTCGCTCTCTCAACTTTCTTAGGCATTCCTGGGTGAACAACTTCCTTGTCTATGACCAAGCCTTTGACGAGTTGCGATTCAAACAGGCTTTTGCCAGTCTTCTTTATCACCTGAATGTTGTCTATGTCTGCCAGAGTCTTGTCTCCGCGCATTTCAACAATCTGTCTTACCGCGTCGATAGCAATGTCTGCCAAGTGATCTCTCGCTGTGCCTACCCCCTTGCTTGCCATGGAAGTTATCGCGACCTTCTTGAGTGTTGCGCGATCCTCAATGTCAACCTGCATCGCAATACTGTTTACAATCTCGACTGCTTTTTGTGAAGCCTTACGATAGCCGCTTACAATTATCGTGGGATGAATATTCTGGTCCAGAAGCTCCTCAGCTTTCTTCAAGAGCTCTCCGGCTAACACCACAGCAGTCGTTGTACCGTCGCCAACCATGTCATCCTGAGTCTTTGCAATTTCCACCATCATCTTAGCCGCGGGATGCTCGACTTCAATCTCGTTCAATATTGCTGCACCGTCGTTCGTAATCGTTATGTCACCTAGGCTGTCGATCAGCATTTTGTCCATGCCGCGTGGTCCCAGAGTTGTCTTCAATACTTCACCGACAACGCGAGCGGCCATTATATTGTTGCGCTGAGCCTCTTTTCCCCTGTTTCGTGATGTACCTTCTTTCAGAACTAAGACTGGTTGTCCCGACGATGTAGTCGTCAAGTATGCCATAACAAATCCTCCATTCGAAGTTAAAATCTTTCCAATCGGAAATAAGCAAAAATGCACACGAATATAAATCTTTACCTCAGCCTATTCGTGTTTCATGTATTTCTCCGAATCTACCAGTGTTTTCGCCCATACCTCTGAAACCAGTTTCTTGTCCCTTCCGTCTACCTCTAAACGCAATATGTGGGTTGAACGCATGAGTTCGCTAAGTTCAGACAACGTTCTGTCACGTAACAGTTTAAATTTCAGTTTGCCGATTTACATTTTGGTGATTCAAACATTGCGCATTTCGGTGCGATTTTTCACCACATTGCGAGAAGTCACTGGCAAAAGGGAAGAAACCCTGCAATTTGCTAAAGGCGACAGTGTGACAGTAAACCGCGTGCTGGAGAAATTGGCTGAGGAGCATGGCAAACGCTTCGTTGAATATGTGTACGATACAAGAACAAAAGAGGTAAAGGGGTTCCTCCAATTTCTGATAAATGGCAGAAGCACATCGTCATTCGAAGGATTGCAGACGAAGCTTACAAACGGCGACGTGTTGGCCATAATACCGCCTGTAGGCGGCGGTTAACTCTGAAAACTGGGTAGTTTGACAAGATTTTTCTAGGTCAATCCTTCTCTATGCTATGAAGTTGCATGAGCCATTCAAACATCCTCTATCTTTCACGGGCCGATGTGAAGAAAATAGACTTACCAATGGTAGAAATCATTCATACTGTAGAAGAGGCTTTTCGCGAAAAAGCGTTAGAAAGAACCGAAGCACCGCCTAAACCAGGAATCCATCCTCAGAAGGACTCGTTCATCCACGCCATGCCGGCTTATGTGTCAAAAATGAAAGCTGCTGGTGTCAAGTGGGTCAGTGGCTTTCGAGAGAATCCAAAACATGGGATGCCTTACATTTCCGGTCTCCTAATTCTGAATAACGTCAAAACTGGTTTTCCCATCTGTGTTATGGATTGCACATGGATCACTGCAAAACGCACCGGAGCCGCAACCGCTGCCGCGGCAAAACGCTTAGCAAGAGAAGACTCGAAGGTTCTTGGCATTCTGGGGTGCGGTGCACAGGGCAGAAGCAACCTCGAGGCCCTAACCTTAGTGTTCGAAGATCTGGAAAAGGTCAAGGCGTACGATATTAGTCACGAAAACCTACAGAGCTATGCTGAAGAAGTGGCTGCCAAGTATGCGCTCAAAATACATCTTGCCAATTCACCTCGAAGAGCCGTTGAAGGCTGCGACATAGTCGTAACCGCAGGTCCGATAGTTAAAAATCCACGGCCTCTGATTGAAAAATCATGGTTCAAAGACGGCGGTTTCGCTTGCCCACTGGATTATGATTCCTACTGGAAACCGGAAGCCCTTCACTCAATGGACAAGTTCTGCACAGATGACCGGGACCAACTTGATTATTACAGAACACAAGGATACTTTTCTGATATACCAGACGTGTATGCGGACTTGGGTGAGATCATAAGCGGCAGAAAAGTTGGGCGAGAAAACTCTAAGGAACGCATAATGTCCATGAACCTAGGCCTAGCCATTGAGGACATCGCGACTGCAACGCTAATCTACGAAAGAGCAAAGGAGAGAAAAATAGGGACGAAGCTCTCGCCGTGACCGGAAGCCCTACACACCCCAGAACGGCACTTTCTTTCTCATAATATTCACATAGTCATTCAGTGCTTCTTGCTCTTCCGTCGACAATTTTTCCAAAAAAGTCTTCTGGAACGCTTTCACGTGCTGCTCCGGCACTTTCACGTACAAAAGATCTTTCTCGAATACATGTCTCCCGAAAATCGGCCTCTCCATCGATATAGCCACTTGCATCCCTTGCTGAGCATCAGATAGAGCTTTTCCTTTGTCCTGAATCTGTTGAATTTCCCCGACCTCTTCGCCGTCTTCCGCTCTGACAAGCACATATTTGGGTCTAATGAATCCAACCATAATCTCAACACCGAATATTGCGGGTCTTGCCCTGCGGAAGACATACCCCTCTAAAACTCTTAGCTTGGCCGGCCTGACAAGGTTCATAAAATCTTGCTCTAGTCCAGCCTCACGTTTCCCTTTGTACCAAGCCAGATAGTTTTCTATCACGTGATAGATAATCTTCTCACAGAAAATCTGGACACCTTTGCTTTCAGCCTCCTGCTCCGCGTCCGGCAAAATCCTAACGTTAAAGGCCAAGATTGCCCCCAGCAAAGGTTCATGCGCTTTAACGACGGCCGCTTCAACAATATCTCTCTTCGAGATATCCCCTACATCTGCGAGTCTGATGGGCACGCTGTTCTGTTTCAAGATGTCGGCAATGGCTTCAAGTGAACCAAGGGTATCAGCTTTCAAAACAATTCCGTCAACATCAGTAGCTATTCTAATCTTGCCGATCTCCTCAGAGATGAGCTTTGCATACTTCCGCGTGTTTCCCCCTTCTGGAACAGCGTACAAAGTCGCGCCTGCTAATACTCCTTCTAAACCGGGCGCAACAATCTTCACTCCTGCTGCAGCAGCAACAGAATCAACTGAAGAAAACTTGTCCCTTGGATCCCTGATCTCATCCAACGGCTTCGGAACCAGAATCGCCCTTATCCGGGTTACAATAGGCTCTTCTTTACCGCCAACGACGATCATGTCGTCTTTTTGCAAAACCCCATCGTACACTATAGTATTGAGCGTCAACCCAAGCCCTGGCTCCTCTTTGACCTCCAAGACCGTGCCTTTGGCCGGACCTTCAGTCGTCTGTAAACGTTTCTTCAAATACTGCTGGGTCAAACCCACAAGAACCATCATAAGTTCAGGGATCCCCTCACCAGTCTTCGCGCTCGTGGGAACTATCGCCACAGTGGACGAGAACTCTTTGATACGATCAAAACGGTCTACTCTAAATCCGAGACGAGAAAACACACCTATCACGTCGTATATCTTGTTGTCCAAATCCTCTCTGACATAGGGATCTTGAAGAGGATACGCTTTAGAAAACGGTGTGTCAGGATAAGACTTCCAGCCCGGGACACGATCCGTCATGTTTGCTGCTACTAGGAAAGGAGTTTTCCGTGTCTTCAAAATCTCTATACACTCATAAGTCTGAGCCTCAAAACCACGTAGAACATTAATCACGAGAATAGCTATGTCAGCAACGCTTCCTCCTCTTTTGCGCAGATTCGCGAAAGCCTCGTGACCTGGCGTGTCAACGATGAGCAAACCTGGAATCTCAATTCCACCCTTAATCCTAGAAAGCATGGGTCCAACAAGCCGATCCAACGTTTCAACTGGGAAGAAGCTTGCTCCGATATGCTGAGTGATGCCCCCAAACTCTCTAGCCTGAACGCTGGTCTTTCGGATCTTGTCCAAAAGAGAAGTCTTGCCACTATCGACATGACCAAGAACACATACAATCGGCTGACGAGTCGGCATCTAAACGCATCCCCCCTTAACAACGTCCAAACAAATCGACAAATCATTGACGCATTTGAAAACTAATAAACTATTACCCTAATAAACACTCAGCTTGAAGGTGAATAGATTGCCCTATTGTTGGAAGTGTGGAACAAAACTTGACGATAAAGACAAATTCTGCTCTGTCTGCGGTGCCGAAGTCAGAAAGGTTACTCAAGAGGAATTCACGGTCTCATCAGACGATCTCATCGAAAGAGTCAAACAACTGCTTCACGAAGGAAACGTTACCAGAATCATAGTCAAAGATGAAAAAGGAAGGATTCTGCTTGAAATACCTGCCACAGTCGGAGTCATCGGCGTTTTGATTGCTCCTTGGCTGGCGGCCCTCGGCGCAATAGCTGCCTTGGCAGCAAACTGCAGAATTGTTGTCGAAAGAAGAGATTGAGCCTACTCTGTCTTGGCAATTATTAAAACTAAGCCAACTACTATGACTACTAAACTGAGAAAGCTAAAAAAAGCAGTAAACATCAACAACGCTTGAGCACTTGTGATAGTATAGTACAAAGCGACCGCGCCCATAATCAAGAGTATTAGACCGAAGAATTTCTCGGCCAAATTCAACCCGAAACTGCCTTCTTCACTCATATTAGCCTTTCCCCTTCAAGATGCTTCCTCTATTACACGATGAACGGTTATTTTATACTTTTCCTTGTTCTCACTTCGTCTCCTCGAGTTTCGTGGGCAAATATTCATCAACAATGTACGTTAAGCCGTATCTGCTGAAAGCCTCTTGCTCTGCCTTCTTCTTGATCTTCATAAATGTTTTGATTTCTCTTCGCCACAATGGATCCTTGTAACGCGGATCTTTTTGAAGCTCGTAGAGCCTCTTCATATCCATCTCGTCAAGCGGGTCAGTAGGCAATTTGTAGTTCACTATGTCAGTCGCCCACACCCCACTCCACTTCGCGTCAGGCGTATTCAGCTCTCTCAGGTGTGCAGCGTTCGCGGATCCTGAGATTATCACCATAGCAATATGCATTCCCCACGGATCTCCATCTGTAAAAACAAAGACCGGGAGATTCAGCTCCTCATTCAGTCTCCTGATAAAGTGTCTGGTTGCCCTAGGGGCCTGTCCTGCCGTTAGGACGAGAATAGAATTGAATTTTCTGTGCACATTCTCCTCAATGAACCGTGTGAAAAGACCACCCTTCTCGATTGCAATGACCTTGTCTGCCGATGTCTTGACAAACTCGGAAGAAGTCAATGCCGGGCCGATCAGCACCCCGTCTGGATGTGAAGTCAAATCCAGAGTCTTTCCCTCATATCCAGGCACCGTGTATTCTATCGTTAGATCTCCAAACACAGCTGAACGTTCCTCAGGAAAGATGCTGAAATCTTCGCGTGAAAAACCCAGGATGGTCTCCAGATCCGTTATGATGTTGTTTGATTCCTGTTGGTCTTTGAACGTCATTTCATAAGCCTGCGCGGAGTAGTAAACATCTCTCAGAGTTGACGTCTTACGTTGTGACGAGAGTTCATTGGAAAAAAGTGCACCCCAAACTAGCTGTGTAAAAGGCTTTACGTGTCGAATGTTGCGAGCACTCCTTTTGACCCTTCTTTCACCCAAGATGAACTGCCTGAGCTGTTCATCATACATAATGTTGTCTGTGGAGCGGCTCGGCATATCTATCGAAGGAAAATTCCCTTTGTCCATCTGATCATAGAATCTGCCTCCCAGATTCTGGAGGCTTTTCAGAACCTCTTTCCTTCTTTCCATCATGCTGCTCTTATGCTTCCTCTTCTCCATACTTCTTCACACTCGCCAATAATTTTTCTACGTCCGGAGGCTTTTCTTTTCCAGCAAGCTGCATTGAAAACTGGGCTATTTTGGGAAGATATTTGCTGAAAACACCTAGACGTTTGCGCTCCCTGTCCACGTGTTCCCTCTTCGACATGAAATGCTGGATTTGACGGGCAACCTCGCGAAGCCCATTGGCTATCTCTCTTCTGACCTCGGGCCTGTCGGCTATGAATTCCTTGCCAACAGTTTTGTAAGGCACCTTCGTACTGCAGATGTGCACCAAAATCGCGACAGGCATATCAGGCATAACTTTGTATCTGCGCCAATTCATAGCTGTGATGACCCTGAGTGAGACATCGTTTGCTTCATCATACAGTAAGGGTATTCTGTTAGCAAAACGATAAACTAGGAATGCACCTTTCTTAGGAATCTCCCCGCCGTAGGCGATGCCAGCTTCGATCACGAATGGGTGTCCTGCATAGGTTGCCGGTTTGCGTTGATGAACAGCCACAAATTCCGGCTTCAACTCTTTCAGAATACCTGCTCTTAGAAGATCTTCACCTAATGGTGATAGGCAACTCGCGTCGGGCGGTAGAAACTCTCTGTATCGCTTTAGCATGTGCATAAGTCTAACGATTTCTTCGTGAGAAAGCTTCTTAGGGTTTTTAGATGGACTTATGTTGCTGAACTCGAGGAACTTTCGTGCAGTGATTTCGCCGACTCTATGGAAATGATATCTCAAAAACTCATTCATGTTCCTGTACTGAGTTATCTGTATGAGCCTTTGAAGAAGCTCGACATCGACGCCGTATGGATGGGGCAGAGTCTCTTTTGGTGGTTCGGGCATTTCCTTAGTGATTCTGGTAAACTTGTACAGTCGTCCTTTAGGATCTACAAAGGTCAGATTCGCATAGGGATTAACCATCGCCGTCTGTTTGAAATAATCCAAAATCTTTGGCATTGCTCTGAAATAGTCGCCCTCCAAGGTGAACTCGACAATGGTTCCTCGCCACATGTCCTTATTGATCAGAACCTTTCTGTCGATTATAAGCGGGCGGTTTTTCTGAATATCAATCATAAGTTTGTAAATGTAAGTCTTCGATATTCCCGTGCTTGAGATTATGGTGGCCGGCTGATGTGTAGTAATTTGCCCATAAAGAATTGCCATTTTTCCGCCTAGACCGAACGTGCCTCGTTGTTGCTTCAACTTGTATTTTGAACCGAATAGGATCTGACCAAAAGCGGAAGGAACGTGCCTAGGTGGCACACCGATGCCGTTGTCTTCGACCCTCAGCTTGTAGATCTGCGTATCCTTGCTAGCCTCACCCTCATAAGAAAGCCTGACGTACACGTCTGGCGGGATTCTGTGGCTCTCCGCCGCATCCAGCGAGTTCTCCACAAGTTCCCTAACGGCCACGAATATAGCTCTGGACGGATTTGTGAACCCAGCGATGTCTCGATTTCTATAGAAAAAGTCAGCAGCGCTTATTTCTTCAAAGGTCGTTTGAGCCACTTAGGTTTCCCAGCTCTCCAGAGTGAATTGTCTCTAACGATATGTTCTGGTCATTCTTTAATTTAACTACGGTAAAAACAGATTTTTCGTTTATTGTAGGGGAATGGAAAAAGCTCTTCGACAGTTTTGACATCAACAGTGTCAACTAGAAGTCTTTGCCTTTCAGCTTTCGCCATAATGACCTTTATCTTTGAGTTCACGGCAAAATCATGAATGTACTGCAAACACGCTCCGCAGGGTCTTGGCTTATCATGTCTGTTTGCATCCATGACTATCGCTATCGCCTTGATTCTTCGATTTCCATGCAAGACGGCATGGTTGATCGCACATCGTTCAGCGCAAATACCCAAACCTGAGATCCAACTTTCCACGTTGCAACCCTCATAGATTCGCTTATCGCTGGCGAGTACAGCTGCCCCAACATTGAAACCCCATAGAACATAGGCATTTCTCATGGCCCTCAATGCTGCTTTAAGAAGATCATTTTCGGCCTTTCCAATCCTGATCTCAACTATCTTCTTCAATCTCATTTCCGCCTTGTACGTACATAATAGTATTCACCTACCTGCTTCTGGAACCTGTCAAGTTTTGAGCCTTCCTTGTTAACTCGAGGTCTCTTCGTAGCAGGATCCCTTCTGAAAGTCACATTCATTTCTTTGAGAAACATGTTCATTCCCTTTCGCAAGTTCATCGGTGGGTCAGCAGTACCGGATTCGCCTGGCTTTCCGGTGAAAACCATCAAGTGATCAGCAATGAAGTCCTGCGCCACGACATCATGTTCGACAACGAACGCTGTTACGTTGTGGTTTTCGACGACTCTTCGGATAGCCCTCGCCATGTTCAACCGCTCTTCAACATCCAAGTAAGCACTCGGCTCATCCAGCAGATAGATCTCAGCGGTACATGACAAGCATGCCGCAATCGCAACTTTCTGAAGTTCTCCGCCGCTGAGCTCCGCCACATTTCTATCTAAAAGCACATTCACTTTCAAAGGCTGAAGAATCTCGGTTCTATACCAGCCCGAAGCAAAATTCTCCTTGGCAACGCTCATCAGAAGATCCTGCACTGTGCCATTGTATTCGGATGAAATATACTGCGGTTTGTAACTGACCTTGAGTTCACCGAACTTTCTCCCATCGTCAGGGTCCTCGATTCCGGCCAAGATCTTCACAAAAGTTGTCTTGCCGATACCGTTGGCGCCTAGAATTCCGATGATTTCTCCTCTCTTGATCTCGCCGGGATCTGCTACAAGCTTGAAATCCGTGTAGGTTTTCTCAATTCGTTCCCATGTCAGAAGTGTTTGACCGGCGCCTACACCAACCGTCGGAGGCTTTTCATGGAATATTATCCCTTCTTTCCTAAACCTAATGTTCTCGTCTGGAATGTAACCCTGAAGGTAAATGTTGATGCCTGTACGAACACCATGAACATTTGAAACAATACCGTATACACTTGGTTCTCCATAGAAGAGGCAGATCTGATCTGACAAGTAATCAATTATAGCGAGATCGTGTTCTGCCACGATCACTATTTTCTGGTCATCTTTCAGACTTCTTATGACCTTGGCGACTTCAAGCCTCTGCTTCACGTCTAAGTAACTTGAAGGCTCATCGAAAAGGTAAACTTCAGCCTCACGGCACATTGCAGCCGCAACTGCCACACGTTGTAGCTCCCCACCGCTCAAGACGACAAGCGGCCTATCCCAGAGCTGTTTAAGCTCCAAGCGGCTGGCGATTTCCTCCAAATTCTTTCTTTCGTCAACCTTTTCGAGCAGTTCTCCGACTTTTCCGGAGACAGCCTTCGGAATCTTATCAACATATTGAGGCTTGTGTGAAATTCGAAGCTTTCCTTCACCCATTTTCTGGAAATACTCTTGAAGAGTAGAACCTCTAAAATGCTGAACTATTTCATTCCAATCAAGCTGGCCTTCGTAGTTTCCGAGATTCAGCTTGATATCCCCAGACAGTATTTTGAGGGCGGTTGTTTTACCGATTCCGTTCTGCCCAAGCAACCCCAAAACCACGCCCGGAGAGGGCGTGGGCAGGCGGTAAAGCTTGAACGTGTTCTGCCCGAAACGGTGGCTGCAGCCTTTTTCCAGCTCATCAGGAAGATTAACTATTGAAATCGCTTTGAACGGACACTTCTTCACACATATCCCACATCCCGTACACAATGACTCGACGATCACAGCCTTGCCGTTCTCAAAGCGTATCGCTTCTACCTTGCTTCGCACAATCGGACAGAAACGGTAGCATAGAGTATTACATCGCTTCGGTTTGCACTTATCAGCGTCCAAGACAGCAATTCTTGTCAATCTTAATCCGACATCGAATTGTCGCAACTAGTAGGTTATAAATATGAACCTCGAAAAATCATGCAACGAATACCACATCTTTCAGGTAAAGAAAGAATACAAAAATGTTCATTTTCACACTTGACTTCTCTACCATTCTTCCTCCTCAAAGTCTTCTTCTTCGTCCCAATCTTCATCTTCAGTGGTTTCATCCTCATCTATCACTTCAATTCACCTCCAAACTTTTTAATTGCATAGTGAAAGTACTCTCGCGATCTTTAAGTATTATCATTCGTCAGTTGTCGAGAATAGAAGAGAAGAGCCATGTTTGTGCACGTCTTTCTATTGGCGTTCTTTCACAATCTTCGCGGTCAGAGATGCGATGGGCTCCCTCATTTCTGGCGTGAGACAGGCCCAACACATGTTTGGCGAATTGTGCGCAGCACCGAATCTTCCTTGCGGGTCAATGGCGATAATTCCCATTGAATTGTACCCGGTCGGCATCCGCTTGTTAACGAGTTTTACAGCCAATTCGACAGCTTCCTCTGCCGGCTTTGCATTCTCCATGTAATTGCAGACGGTCTTTGCCAAGACGAGTCTAATGGCTATTTCACCGACGCCCGTTGTGGAACATGCCCCTGCCTGATTGTCCGCGTACGTCCCACATCCAATCAAAGGCGAATCCCCAATTCTCCCGGGCAATTTCAGTGGAAAACCTCCTGTAGAGGTTGCCGCAGCCAAATTCCCATCTTTGTCGATCGCTACGGCTCCGACCGTTTCGAGTGTGAACAGTTCTGGATGTTGTTTGACCAGCCCAGCAAGTCTTGGCAACTCAGACTTATCTTCAAGCAAAGCCTTCTTCTGTTGTTCGTAATATTTCAACCTTAGTTCTGTAATCGGATCTCTTCTGTCAAGATGGTCCAGCTTAGCCAGTATTTCTGCGCCCTCACCCACCATGAAAACGTGATCTGTCCTTTGCATCACAGTCCTTGCGAGACGAACGGGATTCTTTATGTCGCGTAGCAGTCCAGCCGCACCTGCCTGCAAGGTCTTCCCGTCCATTATCGATGCTTCCATTTCCACTTTTTTCTCTATGTTTAGACTTGACCCATAGCCAGCATTGAAGACGCCGTCGTCCTCCATAACCATGACAGCCTCCATGACGCCGTCAACGGCACTGCCTCCGTTTCTCAAAATATCAAAACCGGTCTTCGCTGCTCTCCTGACACCATCTATCCCAGGTTGACTGCGTTCAGGCTGCCAATTTCCAGCCCCTCCGTGAACAACGATTGTTGGCATCTGCCCTCTGTTCAAACCCTTCTTCTCCGATACTGTTTTGAATTTTGACACGTATAATGTAGATTTAAGTCTAGCGTTCTATGCGCTCACAACAGATAAATCCTTGTCATTGGATACTACACTTGGGATGATGTGAGGCGACGGCTAAGAGCCTTAGGCAATGAAAAAGCCATTTATGCACACTGACCAGAAAAACTCGACTGGCAATAGTCGTTGGTAAACAGTCTCAACAGTTTTCGAAGCGTTAAATTACTTGAGATGGATAGTAGCTGGCGAGAATATGCTCAAAGAATTCAATCTTTTGGCTACAACATCGCGCGGATACGAGTCCTACGCACGTGCAGAGCTGTTGCATCTGATGGAAAAGATAGGCGACCCTAACCCATCTATTGACAGAACTGGCATTTCAGGTCTGATTGCGGTGAAGACGTCTCTAGATCCCTTTGAGGCTATTGAAAAATTCCGTTGCGTCTTGCATGAAAAACCCTACGAGTTTCGGTACACACTAAGACTAATTCCAGTCGAGAAAATCGTCCGAACAGACCTGACCCAGATTGAGGAAGCAGTCGCAGAACTTGGCGGGCACATACAGGAGAGCGAGACTTTCCGCGTCACCGTTGAGAAACGATTTACAGCAACGTCTTCTCGAGAAATCATAGAGAAAGCAGCAAGAAAGATCAAGAGAAAGGTGAACTTGAGCAAACCTGACAAGATCATACTGATAGAGGTCGTCGGAGGATTAACAGGTATATCCCTGATCGAACCAAAGAACATCCTCTCTGTGTTGAAGGAAAAACTGCTCTAAATCTAATGCATCGTCGTCAACAATGCCATCCGCTCAGTCACAAGATCGACTAAGGCTTTTTCCAAGCCGCCTTCTTCTGCAACAGCTTCAAATTCTGTCTCCGAGATTTCAAAGGCTTCTTGAATTAGCCTCATCTTCTCAACCGACAATTCAAGAACTGTATCGTCACGTCGACCATCGATGTACGTTGAGATTCTGGAAAGCTCTGTTTTCACGTCTCCGGGTCTTTTTCCGATCACTAGTACCGCGACACTTGACGAGAGAGGTTGAATTCCCATCAGTTCCACTGCCTTCCGAATCTGGCGTTGTGCTGAAGCGTAAAGCAGAGACTCCATTGCCAAGTTCTTTGAAATGTTTTCTCTGTTCTTGAATGCTACCAAAGCATTCATTGCTGCAAAGTAAAGATGTTCCCATGTGGCAACAAGTTTTGCATCAAAGAATTGAACCTCCACTCTTGCCGATTTCTCTTTGCCAGCGACGCGCAAAAGCTTTTCGAGATCCACGATTTTTACGTTATCGAAGCCTGCTATTTCAACATAGTATCGCATGCCATGGATTCGGTCCCGCGTGAGGATCTCCAACTCAAGT
>Ga0153915_10002282_pt1 | contig 17567 bp, 10 predicted proteins | sample Opewatmetagenome_2_FD_107003 | JGI IMG/M metagenome (GOLD analysis project Ga0153915, IMG submission 107003) | Freshwater wetland microbial communities from Ohio, USA - Open water 3 Core 3 Depth 3 metaG | ecosystem: Environmental > Aquatic > Freshwater > Wetlands | place: USA: Ohio, Lake Erie...
ACTTGTCTGCATGTTTTTCCCGCTGGCAGACGAGATTTGCTCACTCCTCAGTAGCTCAATGGCAGAGCATCCGGCTGTTAACCGGAGGGTTGTAGGTTCGAGTCCTACCTGAGGAGCCAATTCTTTTTAATAGATTGGACACATTCACCGTTTTTGGGATCGGTCGATACCGGGGAAAATACCGGGGACTGTTTCGGCAACGCCGCTTTGCTAATGTTCTCAACTGCACCACGAAGCTCGTCGAGTGCAAAGTGTCCGTACCGGGCTACCATACGCACCATGGTGGCCGGACTCCAACCTACGATCTTAGCGATTTTCGCAATCGGGGCTTCCCCATTCACCATTCGCGATACCGCCGTATGCCTCAAATCGTGAAATCTGCATGGCAGCGGTTTCGTGGGCTTGGTATCTGGAGCGCCCAAAAGAATGGCAGCGGCACGCTTTTTTGCTTCCTCCCATCCCTCTTTAATGCTTTTTATCGGCTTAGTCGGATCAGTGTTGTAGGACTTAGGAAGGAAGCCATCTCCTGCCGCCCCGTATCGCTCGGACGGAAACACATAATGCGACGCCTCCCGATCAGGGAACTGATCCGCCCAGAACGAAAGAACCTTAATTGCACGCGGGTTCAGCGGAATGACTCGCCCGCTACCCCATGATGTCTTATCTTTGCCAAACTTGATGCAACGGTTCGTGAAATCGACGTTTCCCCACTGCAGTGTGCGAATGACCCCAAAACGTGCTCCGGTGTCTAGCGCCAAGACGACGAACGGCAAAAGAGAACGAGAGCGGGATTTTGCGCAACCTTCCAAGAGCGCTTTTTCTTCTTCCGCGGAGATAGCGCGGCCAACATCGTCCTTTACCGCAAGCATTTTCACGTCAGGCTGCAACACGGCCCACGTCCCTTGGCGTCTGAGAATCGCTCGCAGGGTGCCAACTTCAAGGTTGACGGTTTTCGGTGAAGCGCCTTCTGCAAGCCGCTTCTGCTGATAATCGCAAATGTCTTGGGCATCAATGTCGCAAGCCAATTTCTTACCGAACGCAGGTATGAGATGCGCCAGGTTGTTCTTTTCGATCACGACTGTCTTTGGTGCCAGGGTAATTTTCTTTTTGTCCAACCAGTCGCTCGACAAAGTTGAAAACAACTGGGGCCGGCACCGTTTACGGATGCCCGCCGAGCCTGCCTCCAGCTCTCGCCTCCGCTTGCGTTCTATATCCACTGCAAGAGTCTTGGATCGCGTCCCGCTTGATTCCCGAACGCGCTGACCGGCAAAAATGAAATCCATCGTCCATACTTTTGAACCGCGATACCGATAAAGAGACATATCATTTCCTTTTGGGTTTGGGTCGTGACTCTCCGTCTTTCTTGGAGGGATCACTTTTTCGCTCCCCCACTGCACTTGAGGTGGCTAGTTTTTGTTGCTTTCGGCGAAGGTAATACTGGTTCTGGCGATGTCTTCGCTCGCACTCTGGGCTACAAAAAATCTGCCCTTTGCGATCTTGCCTAAACCATTTTTTCAGGCAAAACTTCCAGGGGCAGAGCGCAATATGAACGGACGACAAAAAGTCGCAACGCAGTAAGTGGTAGAGTGCTGGCAAAATGCCAAACTGAACATCGCTTGGCGGAAACTCGACCGTTATTCCCTCCCACCGCTGCAGATATGTAGGAAAAGCATTAAGTAGCGTGCATAGGATTTCATTACAGGGCTCGGCAATGGTTTGCGTCGCTTTTATCTCCCAGGTTGCGAGAGTAGCTTTATCCGCAGCCTTAAAGGCTTCAATCCGCAGTTTGGCAACTTCGTTCATGCGCGCCACTTCTTCAGGAGTTGCCACAATGTCTGAAGGCAAATCGCTGATCGCTTCCATTGATGGGATAGGAGGGGGCAGGCGACAAAGCACGACCATTTCCTGTATCCGGAAAGCTGATGATGCCTCCCACTTCCAGGGCTGTTGATCGGTTGGAAGCGGCATCCGGCCAGAAGCTGGGTCAGATATTTTCCGTCGCTCGGCTTGGTCTCTGCATTCCTGTAACCACGGATTTGTGCCGAGTCGGATGAGTTCGACGAGAGTCGTCATTTTATTAAATGAGGCATCCTTCTTCCTGATTTCGTGCAAAAGTCCGCTTGCGGCGGCAAATGTCCGCCTTTCGCGCTCGGCTGTCTGCAGATCCTCGCGAACTACAATCTCTCTGGCATAGCCGACCGGCCTAATCGTTAAGGTTTCGGCTATCGGGTGCACCGGCCCGAAAGTCTCAATAAACTCGATCAGCTTTTCTTCTGTATTAGCGTTTAGGAACTTGATGTGCGGCGATCTGCTCGCAGCACCTTTTTCGCTGGCTCCACTCTTTATGGCCCGAGCGTAGATCCCAATTAGGTCTCTCCCATCCAACGAGCCCGGCTTGGGAAGGCGATGGGCAAATCCCCGAACTATGAGTTGATCCTTTTCGCGGCGGGTCGTGATGTCGTCGGCCCAATAAACCCAAGGAGTTACAGTCACTCTTCATTCCTACGGTATTTAATAGTATACCGTAGTACAGCACAGTGCTAGCGTGTTGTCTACCGTAATCTGCGGGATGGTGGACGAAAATGCCGAAAAAACTGACATTGCTCCGGATCAAACAAGCGCGCGCTTATCTTGACGGTGCGGTTGCTGAAAAAACTCTTCGTGACTGGATTTGGAGGGGGAAGATCGATTCGGTTCGCTTGGGCCGCGCCGTTTGTATACCGGTTCAAGCCCTCGATGAAATCATCGCTCGCGGGACCGTGTCCGCACTGGAGCGCAAAGACGAGTAACGGACTGTGATGGTCGCGGTAACAGCCGGGTAACCGAATCCGATTGCGGCGCATTGGACAAAACCAATTCTCATTCAAACAGTAAAAAGGAAATAGGACCTTGACGTGTACGCCCAGGAAAAGCCGTGGATGAATGGCGTTGAACCTGGGGTCCAGGCTGGTGGCCAGCTGGTGGTTCGGACGGTTGATAGTCTCCGCCCGCATCCGGGGTGGATAAAGCACCAATTGGCGGTTCCCCACCCGCAACTGTCGGCATTGCGTGAACGAGGTGACCTCGCGTTTGTGGAGCCACTCGTCATTACAGCCGACAGCGCAATCATTCGTGGATATGCTCAATGGGAACTCGCCCGGCTGCAGAATCGGTCGGTTCTCCAGTGCGTGGAAATCGACGCATCCTATGAGGAGGCACTTCAGCTGTTGCTCCTGATGCATCGGCCATCGGACGGTCTCAACGCTTTCAACAGAATTTTATTGTCACTCGAATTGGAGCCGATGTTCAAAGACAAGGCGTTGGCAAACCAGAGCAAGGGCGGCCTGAGCAAAGGTTCGTCAAATTTGACGGAAGCTGACAAGATTGATGTGCGAGCAAAAATTGCCAGGGCGGCGGGTGTCTCCGTGGGAAACATCACCAAGGTCAAACAGCTTAAAGACACTTGTGTGGACGAGCTTAATGATGCCCTTTACAACGATGAAATCAGCATCCATTGGGCCTGGAAACTCCGAAATGCGAGCCCCGAAGACCAGCTCGATGCTCTCGGCCGTCTACGGTTCGAGAAAGGCCTGCTAACGGAGATCCGGCAGCGCGCGGCCCGCCGGCGAAAACAGGGAGCATCAGCACCTCAAAATGCAAAAGACATTGTGACCCGGTTGAACGGTCTTGGCAGGAAAGAGCTAAACGCGGTTCGAGTGTCAGTTGTGAAAAGCCACGAGCCAGAAATTTTCATCACAGACGCCCTGGCGCGAATGATTGGCTGGGAACAATTCAGATTATGGAATCAAAACACCTCTTGCGACAATTCGCCGCGAATACCAGAAACCTCTGGGACAGGGGCGGAATCCGACAGGCGGTCCGCGACAATTTCGACAAACTCATGAAATGCCGCACCCTAGAGTTAGGGGCGGAAATCTACGCCTCGGATACCGAAACAAAGACCGTCTGTCATACCTGCAAGTCGCGATTTTGCCCCGGCTGCGGGAACCGAGCTACTCTTACATGGCAGCGAGAGCAATGGTGTGCTTTACCTGATGTCAGATATTCGGAGATTTGTTTCACTATGCCCGATGTCCTGTGGCCATTCTTTCATCAAGATCGCCTACTGCTAGGCGACATTGTCGCTCTCGGTGCTTCCGTTATCAACCGCTGGGTGCAAGCGCATTATGGCGTTGTGCCATTGATTCTGGTCATCCCTCACACCTTCGGACGCCGGCTGAATTTTCATCCCCATTTGCATGTTTTGGTCTCTGCAGGCGGCCTGAATCAACAGGAAAACCGCTGGGTCCGCTTTCGGGACTTTGACAAATACGCTCTTATGTACTGGTGGCGCTTTGCGGTGACCCGATACCTCGCTGAGGTGTTGGGCGCGGATGCGGGGAATTGGGGCGTCCTTGATGAAACGTTGAAGCGGCAGGGCAAACGCACGTGGAATATCCACATAAGGCGCTTTGCCTCGAAATCACATTTTCTGAGATACGCCGGGCGCTATCCGGCGTCCACCGATTGCCGAGCATCGAATCATCAGCGTAACGGATCATCATGTCGAGTTTTGGGCCCACGATCTCAAACTGAGGGCCTGGGTAAGAATCAAAGTGTCAGTCGAGGAATTTCTTGCGCTTGTGATCCAACATGTTCCTGATCGATACGTCAACGGCGTCCGCTATTTTGGTTTATTGTCTCCGGCTGGGAAGCACCAACTCTCCGCCTGCCTGTTTGCCCTCCTAGGACAGGTGCAAAGGTCGCGGCCAAAGCGCATTCGTTGGGCCACATTGATGGAGAGAGATTTTGGCTACAATCCTCTAATTGACAGCCGCGGCCAGAGAATGCGCTGGGTTGGACGTAAGCCTTACCGATTCGCTTTGGCGGAAGCAGCGGAGTAAGTTACCTTCCGAGCTTTTACAGACGAGATTCTCACCTCCACTTTTGTCGAAACGCTCGGGACGAAGGCGTATTGTTCTCGTCGGGCTCAAACAAGCAGGATCAGCCAGAGCACTTGCATTCTTAACTATTGAAGATCCTGACGCTTCACAGGGTGTCACGGCACTTGCACTGATTGGCCATACCACGCACCGCGTTCTGGGTTGAAACGGATTTTTGTTCCTCCTATACATCAAGCATCCAGCAGGCTATTTTTGTGGCCAATATGGAAGAAATGCTCGGCGAGAGAAGAGAGATACTCCGCTATGAAACCTTTGGCGATGCCGAGGCAGCCCTTGAGTCTTAGATAACCCTTTCTTTGAGTGGTTCAGGGGGCGGTGGCCAGCGCCAGCACGCGACCGTTCTGCTTGGCTGCTACTTGGTCTGAAATCCATGCGTACGTCTTTCTCAACCCGGCAAATAAGGGTTGCGAAGGCTCCCAACCAAGCTTGTCGCGAATTAACCGGTTGTCTGAATTGCGTCCGCGAACACCAAGCGGTCCCTCGACGTGCTTGATGTTCAACTTCTTATGCGCAATTTCCATGATCATCGATGCCATCTGATTGATGGTGACCATCTCTTCGGAGCCGATATTTACCGGCCCCCTGAAGGAAGACTGCATTAGGCGACGAACTGCATCAATACATTCATCGATATAAAGAAAGGACCGTGTTTGCTCGCCATCACCCCAGATTTCAATGGTTCCCTCGTCGTCTTGTTCAGCCACCTTGCGACAGAGCGCGGCCGGGGCCTTTTCTCTTCCGCCGCACCACGTCCCTTCTGGACCAAAGATGTTATGGAAACGGGCAATGTGAACCTCCAAATGGTGATTGCGATTGTAGGCAAGATACAGCCGCTCGCTGAAGAGTTTTTCCCATCCATATTCGCTGTCGGGGGCTGCCGGGTATGCTGATTCCTCTGACGTCTTCGGATTCTCTGGATCCATCTGGTTATATTCCGGATAGATGCACGCCGAGGATGAGTAGAATAATTTGCGCACCTGGCAGTTCACGGCGCCATCCGCCATATGCAAGTTGATCATGGCAGAGTTGTGCATGATGTAGGCATCGTGATTCCCGGTGAATATGTATCCGGCTCCTCCCATGTCAGCGGCGAGTTGATAAGCCTCGTCGAATGGCCGGTCCAGAATATGATGCCAGCTCTCTTCCAAGCGAAGGTCTGCAATTACGAATTTGTCTGCAGTAGAAGCGCTGAACTCAGGGTATTTGAGATCAACGCCGCAGACCCAGTATCCTTCTCTTTTCAAACGTGTAACCAGATGACTCCCAATAAATCCACCAGCCCCACAAACTAGCGCCGTTCTGTTTGGCATAAACTTCCCCTAGTAAATAGATCTACTTTTTCGAACAGGGCCTTGGTTCAACTCGCGATCTTGGTTCCCTGCGTGAAAGCCCCATGAGTTCTTTGCCGACCTTGTATAAGAACCGAGGATTGTTAAGAAGATACCGTCGCCACAAACGCCTCGGTTCTTGCACCAAACGGTGCAGCCATTGCAAGCCGCACACCTTCAGCCACGCGGGCGAATCAGAGATGCGTCCGGTATGTATGTCGAAAGCCGCTCCAACTCCGATCATCAGTTTGGTATCCAATCTTGACAAGTACCTTGCCATGAAGCGCTCCTGCTTCGGGGTACTGAGGCCGACCCAGATAATGTCAGGCTGACACTCAGCAACCCGCGCCACGAGTTCTGCTTCCTCTAGCTCATTCAAAGGCCGGAAAGGCGGCGTGTATGTTCCTGCTACCTTGAGTCCACAACATTTTTGTTCAAGCGTAATTTTTAGGTCCTCGGCAACGCCCGCCGCGCCACCGCATAAAAATATCTTGTACCCGCGCTCAGCAGCCCTTGCGCAGACTTCGATCATGAAGTCTGGCCCGTATACCCGTCCCATGTTCCGAAAACCATTGAGCTTGCCCAGCCACACCAACGGCATGCCATCCGGTACCGTCAAGAACGAATGGTTATGTATCTCCAGCAACTCCCGGTCAGATTGTGACTCCATCACACCGTGGACGCCGGTCACACATATGTATCCGCGTGCTCCCATGCGGATGAATTCATCAACAGTTTCGACGGCAAGATGCATGTTCGTGATGCTGACCCGGACTCCCAGAACACGGAATCGCCGAGTCCCACGAACGGAGTAAGAACCGCTGGCTGCGACCGCCTGCCCTATAGCCATATCTCGGCCTCCGTTTCGCGCCGGCGCTTGGGCCACGCCAATGCCGTGGCAATTGAGTCCTGAAGCTTCCACAGCGTCCGCAGCGCGAGGATTGCGGCCGTCAATCAGAGTAGGCCCGCGGGCTAGAGCAGTCTTCATTAGGGTCCCTAACAATTTCGTCGTATCCGGAATCCGGAAAGCACATAGCCTGGGGGGGCTAGGCAATGTCGGACTGCCTTCGGCTTCCGTCATGATCAATCTGTTTACTTTCACTCAAAACCAGGGCCGGGATGAAGCGCAGGGGGAGCGCCACAGACTCTTCCCTTGAGACTCAAAAGCTCGTCGCTACTCTGGCAGCAATGGCCAGTCCTGACAGCAGCTGTGCCGATTCCATGACCGTTTTCCATGTCGATCGATTGGACACTGCCTTCTCCGGAACAACAATCGTGTCGCCGGGGCCAAGCCGCCGGCCCAAAACACTCTCGGTCCACATGTAGTGCTCTGATCTTCCGAGTACGCCGCCACTGGCTTTGATCACGAAGATTCTTTTCTTATTTGCCATGTGGGTCGCGCCACCGGCTTGATCCAGATACCACTGCACAGTTTTTCCGGGCCGGAACGTCAAGGCGGTCGCGTTGTATACCTGTCCCTGCACCAAGATGTAATTAGGACGCTTTGGAATGTAGATCGTATCTCCGCCGCGGAGCTCTATATCTTCAGGAGTACCAGCCCACTTGCCCACGTCACGCGTAATTGAGATGACTTGTCGGCCGATGACGGGCATGTTGTTCAAAGTATCGAGCGTCTGTTGCTTTTGCTTTTGGAACGCCAGTATCACTTGCTGCTGGTCCACCGCAGAGTCGGAAAGAGAAGCCTGGATGTCTGACTGCTGGACTCGCATAATGAGGTCACGACGCGACGCCTCTGCCAGCTTTCGGACTTCTTTGCGTTCCAGCACGGCGCCTTCCGGAAAAGCTTCCGGGCGGAATCCGCCTGCGCGGCTGATCAATTCGCTGAGGTGCTCGCCTGGAACAACACCGTATGTTCCCGTGTAGCTCACCTGCCCCGAGATGGTCACAGTTTCTCCAAGCTCATCCCATCCCGGCAGTTTGCGAATCGTAAGAGTATCGCCTTCCTTCAGCTCTAAGTCGGCAGCGGGCTCGCCGTTCATGGCATCACTCAATCGAATGGTGCGCAATTTCGGAGAAGCCTTTTTGCCGTCCGCTGCCGAGTAAGTGGAAAGGTCGGCTTGTTCGGTGAAAGCACTGCGCTTGAACCCGCCCGCCATTCTCACCAACTCGGTCGACGTCATGCCTTCCGAAAGGGGATACTCGCCCGGTCGCAATACCTCCCCAACAATCTTCACCATTGGGGGATCCAACTCATACCGGCCGTAGAGGCGCACCGTGTCGAAAGGCTGGAGTACCGGGTCGTTGCCGTTGCCCGCCAAACGGTTCTCGAGATCGAACAGGAGCACGCGTGGCCGATACAAGGGTGGTTCGAGACGAACGATCTCCGCGGTCTTTGCCGGCTCCGGCATGACGTCGTAGTAGGACCTGATCACGTCACTGACCCTCATGCCTTTGAAATAGCCATACTTTCCGGGGCGGAACACATGGCCGTCGAGATACACGGTCTGACGGTCATAGGGGAGAATTGGCGAGATTGTGATCTTGTCGCCGTCCTGCACATCCACTTTGAGCAGAGATTCTTTGATCGCGTTTCCATCGTTCGTTGCCGGCAGGGCCAACCGGAGCGTCGAATGCTCCTCATGAGGCACCACTCTCTCAACCGTGAGCTCGCGCAGGCTGCCGCTGACCATGACTCCACCGGCAAGGTCGATGACTTGGGCCAGGTTTTTTTCGCCATTTAGCTCGTAGATCGCCGGACGCCGCACCATGCCATCGACTGTCACTTGCCTGCCTACCGGTGGCACAAGGATGGTGTCCCCGGGGGCGAGTGAATCGACGTGGTTGCGGACCCCATGAAGGATCAGATCGTACAGGTCGATCGTGGCCAGCAACTGATTGCCGCGATAGTGCTGAGCGATGCGCAACGATCCCCGAACCGTTGGCCCCTGCGCCTCGTAAATTGCATTCATGCAGGTGGACAACGAGCTTACGTCGTAAGGTCCCGGGCGCTGCACGTCGCCGACCACATAGACGCGCAGGGAGCGAACCCGGCTGATCGAGACGTCAACGTGCACCCTGCGGACCTGCTGGCGAAGCGAATCGCCGATGAACTGCTGTAACTGCCGCAACGATCTTCCTGTGGCGTCAATTCTTCCGACTTCCGGAAGAGCAATGCGTCCTTCACGATCAATTTGTTCCGTTAACTGCTGGTTTACATCGCCGGTAAGCGTAATATTCAGCTCGTCGCCGGCTCCCACCACATAGTCGAGAGTCGCAGGAACGTCGGTAGGGAGGGTGTCCAGGTTGCCCGATCCGTTGCGAAACACGGACAACCCAAAACGCTCAACAGGGGCATCGGGTGCAGGAATCTGGGTATATAGATCCCTCAGCGCGGGAATGTTTTGGTACGGAACCGGCCGTTGGACGGTAAACGGCACTGGCTGCTGTTCAGGAGGCTGCTGGTTTTGTGGCCCGCCAAAGGTACCGGCAGGGCCGTTTGTGCCCGGGCCGTTTGCCTGCAAGTTATTGCCGAAACCATTTGCAACCTGGCCGGTTCTCTGCACGTTATTGCCGGAACCGTTTGCTCTCGGGCCATTCGCCTGGAATGAGCCACTCCCCGAAGAGGTCACGGAGTATGAATCCACCTGATAGCCTTCGTTCTTCAGTTCGTCATGGACTGCTACCTGCAGCTCCGGAGAAGCCTTGATCCGCTTCTCTATCTCCTGAGGCGTCAGTTGACCTGATTGAACGAAATCGCCATGAGCACGCGCATACTTCAGCACGATCTGCCGGACGGTATCAATCAGGCTGGGATTAGCGGTTACGATCGCTTCTATTCGGTCCAGGTCAACGCCGGCCGGCGAGGGCGGAACAGCCGCTGGTCCAAATGCCGTTTGAGCATTGGCCCGCGGCGATAACGCTGGATTAACTTGGGCGGACCCCGCTGGAGCACTCAGAATGAGGAGGAAAAGAATTATAGCGACGCTCAAGAAACTATTAGTACTATCCATAACACGTACTTTCGCGGAGTCGTTCGACCGGCCTAAATGATGTGCTTGATTGCTACATCCAGTCTGTGACATGGGTCACAGAGAGTGATCCAGCCCAATCGGCCACGTACCGCGAACAGCTGTCTAGTTCATCCAGACCAACTAACAACCCCCAGTCCGGCTCACGGACTGGGGGTTGGCTATGTGGCCAATTCAGCCTTGAGTTAGTTACGGAACAACCGTGTAGATCCCGCGCAACTGCCAGCCGCCGGTGCTCAGCCCCCCTAGGTCGTCGGCGAACAGGTAAACGTTCTTGCTCCCTGTCCACGCGGCGTTGAAGGTCAGAGCCAGGTTCAGCGTCAGGTCGTTGCCGTTACGCACCACTGACGAGTTCCCCACGTTCAGCGTGCACTGATTGTTCTGCAAGGTGGTTGCGGTCCCCACCACCGCCGGCGGACTCCAGACGGTCTCCTGGTACAGCGCCAGAGTGTTCGGGCCCGCGTGGTAGATGACATCGCAGGCGCCCAACGGGCTCTGCGAGGTATTAAAGATCACCTGCGCGCGCCGGATATCGCTCGCGCCATTGGCATCAGAGAAGTGCACCACGAACGTGTCCCCAGTGCCGCTGCTGTTGCCGGAAAGCGGAGCCACCGATACTGCTGCCGGCGCCGCCAGTGGGGCAACTGTGTAAGTCCCGCGCAACTGCCAGCCACCCGTGTTCAGACCCCCCAGATCGTCAGCAAACATGTAAATGTTCTTGACTCCGGTCCACGCGGCATTGAAGGCCACCGCCAGGTTCAGCGTCAGGTCGTTGCCGTTCCGCACTACTGACGAGCTCCCCACGTTCAGCGTGCACTGATTGTTCTGCAGCGTAGCCGCGGTCCCCACCACCACCGAAGTACTCCAGACGGTCTCCTGGTACAACGCCAGCGTGTTCGGACCCGGGTAGTAGATGACATCGCAGGCACCCACCGGGCTCTGCGAGGCATTAAAGATCACCTGCGCACGTCGGATGTCGCTTGCGCCATTGGGATCGGAGAAGTGGGCCACGAACGTGCCCCCAAGGCCGTTGTTGCTACCGGAAAGCGGGGCCACCGTCAGTGCTTGCGGCGCCTGGCCAACCCTGTAGGTCCCACGCAACTGCCAGCCGCCCGTGTTCAAACCCCCTAGATCGTCGGCGAACAGGTAAATGTTCTTGCTCCCTGCCCACGCGGTGTTGAAGGTCAGGGCCAGGTTCAGCGTCAGGTCGGCGCCGTTACTCACCACTGACGAGTTCCCCACGTTCAGCGTGCACTGATTGTTCTGCAGTGTGGCCACGGTGCCTACCACCAGCGCTGGACTCCAGGTAGGCTCCTGGTACAGCGCCAGCGTGTTCGCAGCCGGATGGTAGATGACATCGCAGGCGGCCACCGGGCTCTGCGAGGCATTGAAGATCACCTGCGCCCGCCGGATGTCGCTCGCGCCATTGACATCGAAGAAGTGCGCCACGAACGTGTCTCCAAGGCCGCTGTTGTTGCCGGAAAGTGGGGCCACCGTCAGCGCTTGTGGCGCTGCTGGGGGAGCCGGGTTCACGGTCAAAGTGAAGTTCTGGATGGCGTTGGGCGGCACCCCGTTCGCTGCCGTGATAGTCAATGGGTAGGTCCCGTGGGTTCCGAGGTCAGGCGTGCCGGCCAGAGTGGCGGTGCCGTTGCCGTTGTCCGTGAAAGTCACCCCGACAGGCAGAGCGCCTACATGGGACAGGGTCGGCGTCGGCAGCCCCGTGGCCGTCACCGTGAACGCCCCCGAAGAGAGGGCGGTGAAGCTGGCCGTGCTGCCGCTGGTGATCGCCGGCGGCGTACCGACCACGGTCAGGGTGAAGTTCTGGGCAGCGTCGGGTGACACGCCGTTCGCTGCTGTGATAGTGATCGGGTAGCTGCCCTGGGTTCCGGGGTCGGGGATGCCGGCCAAATTAGCGGTGCCGTCTCCGTTGTCAATGAAGATCACCCCGCTAGGCAGCGTGCCTGAATGGGACAGTGCCGGGAGGGTCGAACCCACGGCCGCCACCATGAACCACCCTGGGGAGCCGACGATGAAGGTCGCCGCTCCGCCGCTGAGGATCTCAGGAGCCGCCGGCGTCGGGCTGCCCGGCCCCAAGACGGTCACTTTCTGCAATGATTTGCCGGCTACGTAAACCAACCCGGTGTCAGGGTTAACGGACGCGCCGCCGAGGGAAGCTGCACTGTTAATTTGGAGCCCCTGGGCAAACTTGCCGAGAACGGTGTCAACAACCCCCAGGTATCCCGTGTTGTTAGCGGTCACCCACAAGGCTCCGTTGTTAGTCTGTCCTGGTTCGCTTCCGGGGATAGCGGGCACAAGGTCGGAGTTCAGGCCCAGGTAGTCGGCCTTCATGCCGGGAAGGTTGATCGGGCTGATCGTTGACCGCGTGACGACTTCAGGATCCTCGGCGTCACGAGTGCCGGTGATCTTGAGCATAGCGCCAACGGGGATGGTCGAGCCAGCCGGGCCGCCGATCGGGATCACCGTCGGGTCCACGCCCGTCGGGTCGGCGATCTGCGTAGCGCTCACGTAAGCGTCGGGATTGGGATTGGCCTCAACCACCAGATCCCCGAACCTGACCTTCAGGTTCGGGTTCGCCGTCAAGGCGGCTGCGATGTCCGGCCGCCCTGTCTTCAGCGCCGCGAGCACTTCCGCAGAGGTAGCATAGGTGCTGACCTCGTCGAGTTCACCCTGCAACGCAGGAGGCGGAACTAAGGTGCCCTCCGCCTCAAGCCCGGCGTACGCCGGAAGGATGCGGTACATCTGGCCGGTGTAGGGCTCGACTCCGAAGAACTCACGGTTCAGCATATCGGCTTCGGTCGACGGGTCGTGGATCTTGTCGATCTGGTGCCAGGCCAGGCCCGACAGGCCTACGCCTTTGGGCAGCGGATTGAACGTGTACGGTCCGAACACCTGCCCGCTGATTACGAGCGGCAGGTTCTGGCTCGGCCAAGTGAATTGGAGATTCGGCATCCGGAACTCGTAGCGCTCACCCGAGATCGGCGGCGTTCCCATGACCACGCAGCCGATGGTGTGCTCCACCGGACCGCCTACGGCGGTGTTGTCTATGGTCCGTCCGGGAATCTGCGCGACGTCGATCCATGCTGGAACCAAGGAGCCGGGTGACGTGGTGGCTTCGAGCGCGCATGGATCACCAGCCGTCTTCTGTGTTCCCTCGATCGCCACTGCTGCCGGAGTTCCGACCTCCCACTCGAGCTCGCCGTACTCATACTCGGTGGTCGGGTCCGCAGTCACGATCAAGGTGATCGTGGCATCCCCCGTCCCCGGGGGTGTGGTGGCGTTGTCATCGACGTGGGCCTGGAATGTCCATGTGCCAACGGTCGGAGTTCCGTACAGGATGCCGTCCCCCTGGCCTGTGATCGGGTCAACGTGCGCGGCCAGCCAGATAGGCAGATTCGTGAACGTCCACAGGAACGGGCCCTCGCCGCCCTCAGCGATGCATGCCCACGCCTGGGGCACGCCCGCGAGAATCGCGACTTCGGGGTGCTCGGGTCCGCATAGAACGGTGACAGTAACAGGTGCGGGGACCTCGCCTGGGGCGGGCAGCTCGCCCGGGGCCAGAGTGGCCACGGACACGAACGACGTCAGATCGTTCGGCACTTGGGGCGTCGTCGGCAGGGACGTGGACGGCATGTTGCCGACATAGACTGAGTCGCTGGCCGGGTCGAACGCCGGCTGGCCCGCGTTGTGGCCGAGGAGTCCGCCGCCGATGGGCGGCCCCGTCGGGAACAGATCCACCGGATAATCCGGCTGGCTCACATCGACCTGGACCAACAGCGAACTATCCTTGGTGAGGTCCGCTTGGGGAACGATCTTGTCGCGCAGGTTCGGGTCGCGCCCGGCGGGAAGCTCGGCCTGGGGCGTGCTCTGCCACTCGTAGCCCGAGTGCTTCATCACCACGTAAACGTAGGTGGCCGGGGTCTCAGAGTTGCTCGCGAGCGCCTCATCGGTCGGATACGACACCACAATTCCAACCGGCTCCCAAACGCCGCCAACGGCGTCACGCCATGCGAACTTATCGTGGTCGGCCGTGACCGTGGGGTCCGTCGGCACTTCACCGTCGGGCTGCGCGATCGGGATGGCGTCGGGCCATGGAACGTAGCCGACGACTTGGTTCTCAACGACGTTGATCGGTGGCCCGCCTACCATGAGCGGTCCGGTCGTTTCAGTACGAAGCCCCACGATCGTGAGCCCGTACCTATCGACCGTATACCAGAACGGTCGGGCGGGCTTGAGCGGGTTGCTGGGGGTCAACCCGTTCCTGAAGGGATCGACCGCCGTGAACTCCGGAGTGGAGGGTGCAAGATTCACGGTCTCGTGCACGCCGTACTGTTGCACTGGCGCGAGTGGGCGGAGCGACAGTAGCGGGCGGGCTGTCGCGGTCTGCAGCGTCTTTACTTTCAGGCGGTTCCTTACCGCCTTCGCGTGGTTCCGTTGCGCCTTCGCGTGGCTACGGGCCGTCGCCGGTTGGCTTCCGTGGGCCCGTGCTGTCGCCCTCTTGCTCGACGCCGAACCGCGTGGCAACGATTGGGCACATAACATGACTGTAAGTAGTCCAAAGAACAGCAGCAAGAAACTCCGTTTCATTTTCGACTCTCCTGCGTCAATCGAATTGGCGCCATGTCACACATAACTTGTTCGAAGCCCTCTGCGCCTGACAAAGGGCCGGATTATTTTTCAGCGCAGACTCCAGTGCCGCTGCAGACGCTTGTATCGTCCTTACACACACCAGGCAGTACGAACACTGCCATCTGAACTTCGTCCGTGATCCAGACGCGGTTCGCCGCGCCGTCCACACCAATGGCGTCCAAATGGACCGCGTTCGGAACTGTAATGGTCCCTCTGAGCTTCATCGTCAGCGGATCCAGGACTGCCACCGTGCCCTGTTCAGACACCACGTACACGGCGGAGCGTGAGCTCGTGGCTCCATCAGTCTTGGGGCAGCGCATGAACGCGATGTTGTTGGCCGTGTTCAGGCCGTTTTCGTCGCTGATGGGTGTCTTGATGCATTGGCCAAGAATGGGATCGAGTGGAATCGCGGTCCCGCCGACAACGTCTGCCCCTTGGATCTTCGCTACGCGGGACCTGTCATCGGTGATGTATACCGAATGGGCCAAGCTGTCCCAGCCCACGGCCATCTTGTCCGCTTCATACCGCTTATCGGGGCACGCTAAAGTATTCGGGCCGAAACCGTAAAAAACACCGAGGCTGTAGGGTGGAAGCGCCGGCGAATACGCCGGAGTGTCCGTGACCAGCTCGCCTCCGGTGCCGTCCGGGTTAACTGCACGCGCTATGGTGACCGTTCCGTCATCTTCGTTGGCGGCATAGACCATGTCGTTCGTGAAGACGACGCTTTCAGGATCGTCGCCGGCAGGAATGGTCTTGATTGGGCCGGTTGTAATGTCCGCGCCGTTAAAGGCAACGATGCTCCCAGCCGTCCAGCATTCCTCTTCGCCATCCTCATCAATGAAGAACGTTCCCCATGGGCAGGCCCCGTTCGCGGGCTCAGGGTTTGGCGCCTTGATTCCGACGTAAACAATGTTCCTGTGAACGTCAACGGCAACGCCCTCGGGCTCCACGCCTTCAGGAAACTGATAGGACGCAAGTAACGTATCTGTGTTGCCGTCGATTACGGTGAGCGTGCCTAAGGTAAGGACCGTCGGCTGGGCGGGTGAGGGCGCGTCTCCGGTTCCCTCCTGCTCGAGCCCGTACCGGGTTGAAAGGTAAATGCGGTTTCTGGACGGGTCGACCGTGATGTACTCCGTTTCGTCCGGAATCTGGATCAGCTTGGGTGCGCTCGTCCCGCGACGCGCAGCATCGTCGAAAACCATCACGACTTGCCGGTCAGGGTTGTCAACTTCGGCGACGATGTAAGCTTTGTGCGTTACCGGGTTAACAACCATGCCCTCTGGGTTCTTTCCCGCGGCCAGCTGCCGGACATGGTTTTCAACCGTGTAAGTCCCGGTCAACTTCCAGCTGCCAGTGCTCAGCCCTCCTAGATCGTCAGCGAACAGGTAAATGTTCTTGATTCCCGCCCACGCGCCGCTGAAGGCCAGCACCAGATCCACCGTCAGGTCATTGCCGTTGCGCACCACTGACGACTCACCCACGTTCAGCGTGCATTGATTGTTCTGCAGCGTGGCCGCCGCGGTCCCCACCGTCACCGCCTTGCTCCAAAACCCATCCAGGTAAAGTGACAGCGTGTTCGAGCCCGGGTAGTACATCACATCGCACGCGCCCACTGGGCTCTGCGAGGCACTGAAGATCGCCTGCGCCCGCCGGATGTCGCTTGCGCCATTGGCATCGGAAAAGTGGACCGCGAACGTGTCCCAGTTTCCGCTGCTGTTGCCGGAATGCGTGGTCACTGACAACGCTTGCGGCGCCGCCAGGTTGCCCGCCGCGCGGACCGTGTAATACCCGCGCAACTGCCAGCCGCCGGTGTTCATACCGCCTAGATCGTCAGCGAACATGTAAATATTCTTGACGCCGGCCCACGCGGTGTTGAAGACCAACGACAGGGTCAGCCCCAGATAGTTGCCGTTGCGCACCGCCGACGAGTTCCCCACGTTCAGCGTGCACTGATTGTTCTGCAGCGTGGCCGCGCTCCCTATCATGACCGCCGGGCTCCAGGCCGCGCCCTGATACAACGCCAACGTGTTCGGACCCGGGTAGTAGATGACATCGCAGGAGCCTGCCGGGGTCGGGGAGCCATTGAAGATTACCTGCGCCCTACGGATGTCGCCCGCGCCATTGGCATCGGAGAAGTACGTTACGAACGTCTCCCCAGTGCCGCTGCCGGAAAGCGGATTGACCGTCACCGCTTGCGGGGCCTGGTTGTTCTGTTGTTGCGCAAAGGCGAGAGATGTGAAAGCAAGGGAAACAGCTAGAAGAAATAGTCGCGATACCATGGCACACTCCACTAGGTTAGCTCGTTTGCTTGAGTGGCCTCCAGCAAGCTACGTACACCTAGTCAGGTTAGTGTGCCTTTGCAGCGCAAGCGGTGATTTACAACAACAAGCTTCGTGATGCCGGTCACAAATCACGACCTAACGGTGATTCCCGTGAAAGCATCAACGCGTGCAGCACAGAACACTATTGATTTCAGGCCGTAAAAACGCGGTGCGCAAAGGATTTAGCAATCTTGGCACGCGCGAGCGCACAATTGAAATGAGATTTCTATAAGCTATGGATGATCGACTGCCAGGCAATGATGAAACGAGCGTTTGGACACAGCAAGACGCAGCTTCAAGAAATAGGTTCTAACATGGCTCACACTAGCATGCGTACTC
>Ga0153915_10002283_pt1 | contig 17557 bp, 15 predicted proteins | sample Opewatmetagenome_2_FD_107003 | JGI IMG/M metagenome (GOLD analysis project Ga0153915, IMG submission 107003) | Freshwater wetland microbial communities from Ohio, USA - Open water 3 Core 3 Depth 3 metaG | ecosystem: Environmental > Aquatic > Freshwater > Wetlands | place: USA: Ohio, Lake Erie...
CATCCTGGCCGAGGTCCCTGAGCGCTTCAAGGCCTCCCTCAAGGATTATCTGACGAAGCAGGGCTTGATCATCAAATTCTTCAGCGAGCCCAAGCTGGAAAATTGCGTCCGGATCACGATCGGAACGGAAGAACAAAACCTCCAACTGACGAATGCCTTCCGGGATTTTGCCAGGGACAAGGGATTGATTTGACCATCCTTTCCGATTACAAAAGATCGCTGAAGCTGCCGGAGGTGGAAGAGATCTTCGACCTCTATTTTTACCGGCCGCTGGCTTTTGCCGTGGTTAAAGCGATCTACAGGACGAACATTACACCCAACCAGTTGACCGTCATTTCCATGGCGATCGGAGTCATGGGCGGAGTCTGCTTCGGGCTGGGGCATTCTGAGGCTGTGACAGTCGGCGCTCTCCTCTACGGCCTGTCCATCGTTCTTGACTGTAGCGACGGCCAATTGGCCAGACTCAAAAAAAATGGAACCCGGCTGGGACGGATCTTGGACGGGCTGGTCGATTATGTCGTCAGCCTGGCCGTGTACATCGGAATCGGCATCGGCCTGGCTCCCGAATCCGGGGATGATCGGCTCTGGTGGCTTCTCCTCTTGGCGGCCGGCGTCAGCAACCTGTTCCATTCGGCCGCCCTGGACTACTATCGTAACCGCTATATGGACATCGTCCAGGGGACTGGGCACACAGACGATGATGATTTCCAGAGCTTCAAACTGGAATACGAGAGGCTGTCGGAAGAAAAAGGCAGGCGCTCGCGCAAAGCCGCCATTTGGCTGTACTTGAAATACCTGACTCTTCAGAAGAAATTAGCCTTCAATGGCGATGCTCCCAGGCTCCTCAAAGTCCCCGGCGAAGATTTCTTCCGTAGAAACAAGGCCGCTCTTCGCCTCTGGACTTTTTTAGGTTCGTCGACCCAGGGCACGCTCTTGATCGTCACGGCATTGCTGGATCATATCGATCTCTATTTCTGGGGGATCATCGTCGTCGGGAATATCTGGGCCGCTATCATGTTTGTCGTCCAGACGAGGATCGACCACCGCCTCGAACAAGAAGCCGTCTTATGAAAGGCGTGATCTTGGCCGCCGGGATTTCCTCCCGCCTCAGGCCGTTAACCGATACAACGCCTAAATGCCTGCTCTCTATCGGCGGCGAAACGATCCTGGGGCGGACTCTCAACAACCTCACGGCCTGCGGCATTCACGACGTTGTGATCGTCGGCGGCTTCCTCGAGGACCAGGTGCGGAGCTACGTTTCCGGGCATTTCCCGGGACTGGGGGTCGAATTCCTGACCAATGACGTCTATGCTTCGACGAACAATATTTATTCGCTCTGGCTGACAAAGCCTGCGGTTCTCGAGCACGGCATGATCCTTCTCGACAGCGATATCCTTTTTGAGGATCACATCCTGCGGGCGCTTCTCCGATCCGGATACGAAAGCTGCCTCGCCGTCAACACCGACATCCGGCTCGGCGACGAGGAGATCAAGGTCGCGGTTGACCGCCACAATCGCATCCAGGCCATCAGCAAGGAGGTTCCACCGGGCCAAGCCATCGGAGAATCCATCGGGATTGAGCTTTTCGCGCCGTCGACGCTCAAAACGCTTTTTGAAATCCTCGACCGGAAGATTATCCAAGACAAAGCGGTGAACGAGTTCTATGAAGCCGCATTTCAAGAGGTCGTCGACCGGGGTGGGGAAATCTATGCCGTGGACGTCGGGATGTACAAGGCGATCGAGATTGATACGGTCGAAGATCTGCTGGCGGCCGAGAGAGACATCCTTCCTTATCTCGCGCCTGTCAAGGCCGATCGCACCATCAAAACATAGGCCGCGTCCGGACGCCGTTCATCCTTCGCGGAAAAGCCGATCGAGCTCAAGGGCGGCGTTCTTTGAGGCGGGCGCCTCGCCAAGGCTGGACTCGATCTCCCTAAAGCGAGCCTTCATGCCGGCCTGGATATCCGGAGATTCCAGGATCCTCTTCGCTTCCCGGAATAGGTTTTCCGCAGTGAATTCGCTCTGGATGAGCTCTGGAACGACCCGCTCTCCGGCGAGGATGTTGACGATGCTGTAGTTCTTGATCCTGACCAGTTTTACGCCGAAAACATACGTCAGAGGGGATAGGCGGTAGAAAGCGACGAGAGGCACTCCGAGCAGGGCGGCCTCGAGGTTGGCCGTTCCGCAAGCGGAAAGGATTAAATCGGCGGCCGCCATGGCCTCATAGGTGTCCTGGCGAATGATGGTCAGACTTGGGAAACCGGCGGGAATGAAGCCGCGCAAGAAATCCGGCTCCAGATGGTCGGCCTGGAGAAATATATATTGGGCGTCCCAGGCGTTTTTCATGATTCCCAAGGCTTGAACGAGAATAGGCATGTGGAAGCGGATTTCCGTCGCCCGGCTGCCGGGGAGCAGGACGATCAACTTTTTTTTTGAATCGAGCCCGTATCGGCGACAGAATTCCTCTCGGCCGAAAGCGACCCGCATTCTTTCCAGGAGCGGGTGCCCGACATAGCGGGCCGGAATGTCTTTTTCCTTGTAGATCGCTTCCTCGAAAGGAAAGATGAGGAGCATCTTGTTGACGTTTCGTTTGATCGCCCGGAGCCTTCCCCGCCGCCAGGCCCAGACCGTCGGGCTGATATAATAAAGGACGGGCACGCGGAGTTTTTTCAACTTTTTAGCCAGGCGCAGGTTGAAGTCTGGCGAATCGATCAGCACGGCAGCCTTGGGGTTTCGGGCTTTGACTTCGTCGCGAATCCTGCGCAGCATTTTTCGGATCCGGGGTATTTGGGACAGGATTTCCACGACGCCCACGACGGCCAGGTCTTCCACGGGAAAAAGAATTTCTACGCCCTCGGCTTCCATCCGCTTTCCGCCGATCCCGAAAAACCGGGCTGAGGGCTCGATCGCCTTAAACTCGCGGATGAGTCCCGCTCCGTATGTCTCGCCTGATTTTTCGCCGGCGATGATCAGGATGGAGCTCATCAATCCTTTTCTGTCCGGCCGAAATAAATGATTTCGGGTTTATTGTTCGGGTCGGCTCCGTAGAAGAAAAGCCACTGGTCGTAGGTTTCTCCGTCGTTGTAGATGCGGAAGGATTTTTTCGGGGAGGAGCTGACGACGCCGAGGACACGGGGGTTATCGACCGCCGAGAGATTGTCCTGAGGTACGACTAGGACCTTCATAGCACTGCCTTGCGTTTGGGAACCGCGTCCCACCGAGGCCGACCCACTCTGCGATAGATTTCCGTATTGAAGAATTACGTTCCATTTTCCGTCCTTGGTCATGGGGTCCTTATACAGGCGTCTTAAAAAGCGCTTGCGGAGGAGCTCATCGAGCGATTTAGCAAAGGTCCCCGGATTCTTAGCCTGGTAGAGACGGACGGCCTCCACGTACTGCCGGCCGCGAAAGATAAGCTCCGCTTCTTTTTCTCGCTGGATCTGCGTCTGCCAGACCGGGACGGCGATGAGAAGCCCGACGGCCAGGACAAAAGCCGCCAGCATCAGGATGACGAGGCTGTAACCCGAGCGGATTTTCATCACCAAGTATTATAGAGGGTGCCGTCGAGAGCTTTTTCCGCGGATCCGGAATGGACATCGACGACGCCGACGGTCATCCCCGGCTCGATGTCTTCCATGGTCGGCTGTTCGCGGACTTCGACCCAGGTGTCTACCTTGCCAGTGATATCTGGAGGGATCTTGTAAAGATAATTCTCATCGACAAGCGCCTGGAGCGTAAGAGGATATTTGCCTTTGTCCGTGTAATATTGCTGGATGAGCTGTCTGAATCGGAACAGGTTTTCCTTCAGCGCGCTCTCGCGGGCCTTGGTCATGGATGTCTTGAATTGGGGCAAGGCCAAGCCGACCAAGATCCCGATCATGGCGAAGACGATGATCAGCTCGATCAGGGTGAAGCCATTTTGTTTGGACTGAATCATAGTCCCGTCTCACCAATCTTTGTATTTTGTCCCGTCGAGGGCCGTTTTGTTGCTTTTTGTATAGACGTCAAATACATTTTGACCTCCCCAACTCGAGGAATCAAAAGTATCCTGGGAGGAACGCAACTGCCAATCAAAGGAATTCGTCATCGGGTCTTTCGGGATCCGCCTGAGGAACTTAATGATTTTAGTATCACCGGTTGAGCTCTGCGACTTTTTTGAACCCTGGATCAGGCCCGAAGCCTGACCCCCGGCCGAACCTTGGCCTCCCTCCTTGAGCTGGACACCCTTGACCAGGGTTTCCAGGGTGAGCGGATAGCCGTCCGAATCTTCCTCGATGTCGATCTTTTTCTCGTCCGCCAGCCGCTTGTGCTCGTCGATCGCTTCCCGAATCAAGCGAAGGCTGCGCTGGAGTTCGATTTCCTTCTCTCTCTTGACGGCGATCTTAGCCAGGGGCATCGCCACGCTGGCCAGGATGGCCAGGATCGTGGCTGAGACAAGCAGCTCGCTGAGAGTGAATCCTTTCCTCTGACGGATCATGTCGGCCCTCGTTCAAAAGGACGATCTATCGAATTAAAATCTATTACGGCGGTCCCGATCTTGTCGGCGGATGGGGGTATGTTTCTTGGCGTAGGATTCTCGCTCTCCGTCTCTCTCCCTTTCCTGCGGGGGGCGCGTGTCTTCCTCCAGGGCCTTCATGCTCAGCTTAATCTTGTTATCCTCATCGATGTTGAGAACCTTGACGTTCACGATCTGCCCCATTTTTAGGACATCACGGACGCTCTTGATCCGGTGGTGGGCGATTTCGGAAATATGCATCAGCCCGACGATATTGGGCAAGATCTCGACAAAGGCGCCGTATTCTTCGATGCGGACGATTTTGCCCTGGTAGGTCTTGCCAACCTCGGCCTCGACCGTGATTTCGCTGATCATCTGCTTGGCCTTCTCGGCCGCTTCCACGTCCGTCGAGGCGATGATGATCTTGCCGGTTTCGTCGACGTCGATCTTGGCTTTGGTCGCGGCGATGATCTTCTTGATGACCTTTCCGGCCGGGCCGATGACATCGCCGACTTTCTCGGGGCTGATGAAGAGGTAAATAATATGCGGTGCGTAGGGAGAGATTTCCGGCCGGGGCGCCGGGATGGCCTCTTTCATTTTGGCCAGAACCTCAAGACGCGCGGCGCGCGCTTTGTCCAACGCTTCCCGAATAATGGCCATGGAGATCGAGGAGATTTTCAGGTCGAGCTGAATGGCCGTGATCCCCTTGTCTGTACCGGCCACCTTGAAGTCCATATCGCCGAAGTGGTCTTCGAGACCGGCGATATCCGTCAGAATGGCATAGCGGCCGTTGTCCTTGACCAGGCCGATGGCGATGCCTGCGATGACCATCGAAAGCGGAACGCCGGCGTCCATCAGGGAGAGGACGCCGCCGCAGACGGTGGCCATGGAGGATGAGCCGTTGGATTCGAGAATGTCCGAGACGATGCGGACGGTGTAGGGAAATTTTTCTTCATTGGGGATGGCGGGCAGGATGGATTTTTCGGCCAGGGCGCCGTGGCCGATTTCGCGCCTGCCCGGGGCTCTCAGAAAAGACACCTCACCGACGGAAAAGGGAGGGAAGTTGTAATGGAGCATGAATCTCTTTTCCGTCTCTTCGCCGAGGCCGTCCAGCCGCTGGACGTCTTCGAATGTGCCAAGCGTTACGGTCGCCAGGCACTGGGTCTCGCCGCGGGTGAAGAGGGCCGAGCCGTGCGTTCTCGGCAGCATGCCGATTTCGATGGAAAGCGGCCGGATGTCATCAAAGCCCCGGCCGTCGGCCCTTTTTCCTTGGTTGAGGATTAAATCCCTGGTCAGCTTTTTCTGGATCAGATAGAACAGGTCCTTGGCTTCGGCCCGCTCATCTTCATTGTCCTCGGGGATAGCCTCGATGAGCGAGGCCAGGATGCTTTGAGCGGCTTCTTCGGAGGCTTTTTTGCCGGACGTCTGGATGGCGGCCAGCAGGGACGGGACGATTTTCGTCTCCATTTCGACCAGTTTGACCGGGTCGGGGAGCTTCGGTGTGAATACTCTTTTCCGGATGCCAAGCGTCTGGAAATGCTCTTTCTGGATGTCGATAATCCTGCGGATGGGGTCCTGGGCGGCGGCGATAGCGCCCAGGATCTTTTCCTCGTCCACCTCTTTGGCTCCGGCTTCGATCATGACGACGCCCTCTTCCGTGCCGACGACCAGCATGTTCAGCGGGCTCGATTCGAGCTCCTTGCCGGTGGGGTTGATCACGAACTGATCATTGATCAAGCCGACTTTCACGGCTCCCATGGGGGTCGTGAAGGGGATATCCGAAAAATAAAGGGCCGCGGATGCGCCGATGAGGCCCAGGGTATCCGGTTCGTTCTCCAGGTCTGCGGAAAGAAGGAGGGCGACGATTTGCGTGTCAAAATAGTAGCCTTCGGGAAAGAGCGACCGGACCGGCCGGTCGATGAGGCGGCTGACCAGGATTTCCCGTTCCGACGGTCTCCCTTCCCTCTTGAAGAAGCCGCCGGGGATCTTTCCCGCGGCGTATGTGTTTTCTCGATAATCGACGATCAAGGGCAGGAAGGATTTTAGCTCCCGAACCTCTTTCTTGGACGTCGCTGAGACGAACATAATCGTATCGCCGTAGCGGACCAGAGCCGAACCGTCCGCCTGTTTTCCGACTTTGCCGATTTCGATGGACAAAATGCGTTTGTTGATTTCAAGACTGATTGTGTGTGACATGGTCGATGGGGGTAACGCTTACTTCCTTAATCCTAGCCTTTGGATGAGCTTCTCATAGCGGCCGCTGTTTTCTTTTTTCATGTAGGCCAGAAGCCGTTTTCTCTGACCGACGAGTTTCATGAGGCCTGTCCTTGAATGAAAATCCTTTTTGGACGAAGTCAGATGCCTTGTCAGGAGGTTGATCCGTTCGCTGAGAAGGGCGATCTGGACTTCCGCCGATCCTGTATCCGCGGCATGAACTTTGCTCGTGCTGATGATTTTTTCCTTTTGTTCTTTTCTAAGCACTCTGTCGTTCTCCTTTAAATCGTTGAATAGAATAACAAAATGAGGGATAAAAGTAAATAAGCTCGGAGTCTATCGGATCAATCAAAATCGGTTTTCTACTCCAAAGATTTTGAAGATCTCGAAAAAGGGAATCTAAGCCGTGAGGGCTTTTTTGCGATGGGCGAGTTGCCTGGCGTACCGGGACCTCAAGCCTCCCTGGGATGTCTTGAGCTCGTTGAGCTTGGCATCAATCTCGGCCAGGGTCATTTTATTGATTTTCTTGTTGCTGGAGCCGGGTTTATCCGGTTCGGGAGCGGCTGCCGCAGCCGGTTCCGGCTTGGGCGCCTCTTTTTTTGCTTCTTTGCCCGGTTTTGCTTCTTTAGCCGGCTTTGGAGCTTTTGCCGTGTCTTTCTTTTCGGCCATTCTATCGATCCTTTGATTGATTTTTCCCGAAGAGTTTATCAGATTTCCTGATTCCTGGCAACGTTTTTATTAAATGCCCAGAATCGACATTAGGCAAGCCCGACGGGGCCTATCGGACACTCTCCTGCGAAGGAGCATCCGACGATAAATTCATGGGAGGATTCTCCTTGGAGGGGTTTCCTTCCAAGAGTGTCCTCGCATCTGAGGATACATGGGATGATGCTCCTTGGAAGGTTGGCAGCGAGCGAAGCGAGCGTTGGAAGGAAACCCTAGGAAGGGTTTCCTTCCAAGAGTGTCCGGGGGGCCATGGGCGCTTGAAGGCCGTACCTAATTTTAGTATAGTCCTTTAGACGTGTATCTTCTATACTCCCTCGTTTTCTGCCTGGCCCTGCTCGCTTCGATCCCTGTCTATTTCGTCAAGCTGAAGCTATTCCAGAAGGAGAGTCTGTTTCTCAGGGAAAGACTGGGGGCGAAGCTGCCCCATCGGGAGAGCGACAAACCATTTCTCTGGATTCATGCCGTTTCTGTCGGCGAGGTCCTTTCTCTTCAAAACCTCGTCAAGGAGGCCCGCCGAAAACATCCGGACTGGGAGATCGGTTTTTCTACGCTGACCAACATGGGCTACAGGGTAGCCCTGGAAAAACTTCTCGGCGTTGATCACATTTTTTTTATCCCCTTCGATTTCCCTTGGATCATCGGCAGGGCTTTCAGGGCGCTCCGGCCCCAGCTCTTGGTTCTGGCCGAGTCCGAATTCTGGCCGGGCCTTCTTAGTGAGGCCAGGCGGTCTTCCTGCAGGGTGCTTCTTGTGAATGGCCGCATCTCGGCCCGCTCCTTTAAAAGATTTTTCCGGTTTAGAGGCATGGCCAACAGGGTGTTTAAGAATATCGACAAGTTTCTCGTCCAGACGGCCCAGGACAAGGAGCGGCTCGAAAAGATCGGTGTTCCATCCGGCCGCCTGGAAATTTCCGGGAACTTGAAATGCGAAGTCCATCTCCCTTCGCTCGGCGCAGCAGACCTTCTCCGGTTGAAAAGGGAGCTGGGGATTCCGGAATTCAAAACGGTCGTCGTCGCCGGAAGCATTCACAAGGGAGAGGACGAACGGCTGATCAGAGCCTATAGGGAGGCGCGTACGAGGAAGGATAACCTGTGCCTCGTCCTCGCTCCCCGCCATCCGGAAAAATTTGGCGAGATCGAGAAGACCTTCCAGAACCGAGAGTTCATCGTCCGGCGAAAAACCGCCCTCCAGCCAGGCCAGTCCTGGGATATCCTGGTCCTCGATACGATCGGGGATCTAGCCCGGTTATACGCCCTCTCCGACCTTGCTTTTATCGGGGGGAGCCTCATCCCCTGGGGAGGGCAGAATCTCCTCGAACCTGCTTTCTACGGCAAGCCTATCTTTTTTGGGCCTCATATGGAGAATTTTGCCTCGCTCGCAGAAGAATTTGTCAAGGCCGGCGCGGCCAAGGTCGTCGCCCGGCCCGAAGACCTGGTGGAGATGTTCTCGTTCAAAGACGCCGAGGCGATGGCTGAGATGGGGCGTCGGGCTAAAAAAACCTTGAGCTCTCTCCAGGGGGCGACGGGAAGAACCTTGTCCGCTATCGAGTTTTTTATGGGACATGCGGGATAAGAAGAAAAAAGCATTTCTTTTGGCCGGGGTCCTCTGCCTAGCCTTGGTCTTAAATCCCTGCCAGGCCGCGCTCTGCGGCCAAGAGGCGACGAATTCCAGCCGGTTGAACGGAGCTTTCCTCTGTAAATTTGGGAACGATTTTAAAGACGTCCTTTTATCGCCCGGTCATTGGCATAAAAAAGACGTGCTCACGTTTTCCGTGCTCCTCGGAACGAGCGGCCTAATCTATGCCTTGGATAAGGACCTTTATGACGGGGTGCAGGAACTGAAAAGCTCATCGTCCAAAGATGCGTCAGAAGTCATCACGAAATTCGGCAAGGGCGGGTATCTTGCGGGTTTTATGGCCGCCCTCTATGTCTCGGGGGAGGTTTTTAACAGCGTCGGATTGCGCAAGACGGCGCTCTTGAGCCTGGAAAGTTTCTTAACAACATCCGCCGTCGTCCTGAGCATGAAGGCTGTTTTCGGCAGAGCTCGGCCGGGAACGGGCAAGCCTCCGAACTATTTCCGGCCGTTTTCGCTGAGGACGAGCGAAACGTCTTTTCCGTCAGGAGATGCGGCCGGAGCGTTCGCCGTTGCGACGACGATCGCCCAACAAACGGATGGGTTCGCCCTCGATATTTTGGCTTATGGTTTAGCCGGTCTGGTCAGCTTTTTCCGCGTCCACGACGAAAAACACTGGCCCTCGGATGTATTCGTCGGCTCAGCCCTCGGCTATTTTATCGCCCACAAAATATCCTCCCTTAATCGAGAGACGTCGGCGGGCCAGTTTCATGTCGGGATCCAACTGTCGTCCCGAAGCCGGGGCATCACTCTGTCCTTCTCTTTTTAGTTGCGCGTTTCGCAGATATCTTTCATGAATAAAGATACTTCCTTGAACGCGCAGCCGCCGGGGAGCTTGAGGGGGCGGCGTGGCCCCCCTCAGGGGTTCAGCGAAGCGCCGAAGGGGGAGCTTGACTCCCCCTTAGAAGTGCCCCGGCTCTGCGAAATACTGGAACAAGCAACTTATGAGCCGGGGCACTTGCCGCCGGCGTGTAACTCTAGACATTCATAATCGTTTAGAAGTAAGATGAGCCCGGTCGACTAAACTCGAAGGAGATGATCCCATGACCGACCGGATCAAACGTCGGGATTTTCTGAAAAAAGCGGGCCGGGCCGTCGCTGCAGCTTCTCTGGCTGGCAGCGGCATCGCTCTCTCTGGATGTTCATCCAAAAAGGACTATGACCTGGTCATCAAAGAAGGACTCGTCCTTGACGGGCTGGGCAGTCCCGGGCTGGTGACGGACATCGGCGTGTCCGGCGATACGATAAAATATATCGGCAACATTTCCTCCGGCCGCGGCCTCCGGGTGATCGATGCCCGCGGATTGGCCGTCGCGCCCGGTTTTATAGACGTCCATGATCATACGGACTGCCAGCTTCTGGCCAATCCCAAAGCGGAAAGCTCCATCCACCAGGGAATCACAACCCTCATCAGCGGCAACTGCGGATCGTCGCCGTTCCCCATCGCCGAAGAGATATTCGAGGACGCGAAAGAATCCATTAAAAAGCAATATGATGTGGACCTAACCTGGCGGGAGATCACGGGCTTTTTTGCCAGGCTTCAAGGGCAGGGGATAGCCCTCAATTACGCGACACTCGTCGGCCACGGCTCCGTGCGCGGAGCCGCGATGGGCTTCAACGACAGGGCGCCGAAACCGGAAGAGATGGAAAAAATGAAATCCCTGGTGGCCGAGAATATCAAGAACGGCGCGCTCGGGATGTCGACCGGGTTGGAATATACGCCCGGCAGTTTTGCCCAGGCAGACGAAATCGCCGAACTGGCCAAGATCGTGGCTCAGTGGGGAGGGGTTTATGCCACCCATATGCGCGATGAGGGCGATCTTTTGATCGAATCGCTCGATGAGACAATCCGAGTCGCCAGAGTATCCGGCGTGAGCCTCCAGATCGCTCATCTCAAGGTCGCCTATCCACGGAATTGGAACAAAATCGATGCTGCGCTGGCCAAGATCGAGGAGGCCAAGAAGGAAGGCGTCGATATTTTCTGCGATCGCTATCCCTATATCGCCGGCGCGACGAGTCTCAGCTTCAATTTTCCGCTCTGGGCCCGACAGGGAACAACCGAAGAATTCATCGCCAGGCTCAAGGACCCCCATCAGGATGTCCGGCTCAGGGCTTACCTGGCCGAGCGCGAGAAGAAACTCGGCTCCTGGGATAAAGTGTTGATTTCCTCCGTCGTGTCTGAGAAAAACCGGCCTTTACAGGGAAAGAATATTCTCGAGGCTGCTCAAGAAACGGGCAAAGCTCCCTATGAATTCATGAGGGACCTTATCATCGAGGAAAAAGACGCAGTCGGAATGGTCATTTTCTTGGGGACGGAAGAAAACCTCAAACGGATCCTGGCTCATCCTCTGGTCGGAGTCGGCACAGACGGCGAGGCGCTGGCGCCCTACGGCGTGCTCGGCCGGGGCAAGCCCCATCCGCGCATGTATGGGACCTTTCCTCGAGTCCTCGGCAGGTACGTTCGCGAAGCCAAGCTCCTGAAGCTGGAGGAAATGCTGAAAAAAATGACCTCCTTGCCCGCCGGGAAATTCGGCCTGGACAAACGGGGCGTCCTGAGGGACGGATTCTTTGCGGACCTGGTCATCTTTGATCCGGATAAGGTGATCGACCGGGCGACGTGGAGCGATCCCCACCAATATCCCGCGGGCATCGACTACGTGCTTGTCAACGGGCAAGTTGTCATCGAAGGCGGCCAGCATACAGGAAAGCTGCCGGGAAAAATTTTGCAAAAAAAGATCTCCGTATGAAAAAGCGCGTTTATGTCTCGTTCCTGGCTCTCGGCTTCCTCGGAACGGCTTTATTTCCGTCCGGCACATACCAGACGCTCTCCGTAAACGGGATGCCCGTCGATTTTGTCTTCCGGTCTCTTCAACCGGGCGAGGTTATCTTGGCGGTTCTGAAGGACGAACCGCCGGCCAAATCTGTCCGTTTTCAATTCCTGGGCAAAACGTATGTCCTGAGCGCTTCGCGGCCGGGCGAAAAGCCTTTCGTCCTCATCGGCGTCGACCTCGACGTGAAGCCTCAGTCTTATCCGATCAGGATCACTTCGGAGAAGGAGGATGGGACCAAGGAGGACGCCCGTCAGGAAGTTTTAATCGAGCCTAAGATTTTTACCCAGAAGAGATTTTGGATCAAAGAGGCCCTGATCTCTCCGCCTTCCCAGGAGCTGGAGCGCATCCGCAGGGAGCAAGAACTCCTCCAAGACATCTATAGCTGTATGACGCCGGAGTGGCTGGGGACGGGAAGCTTCATCCCGCCCCTCGACCAGGAGCCGTTTCCCAATTTCGGGCAGCGGCGGATCTATAACAGAAGGCCGCCTTCGATCCACGGCGGCGTGGATATCGGCGCGCCGTGGGGGACTCCGATCCGGGCCGCCAATTCGGGCAAGGTCGTTCTCGCCAGCAATCTCTATTTTTCCGGCAAGACCGTGATCATCGAACACGGGCAGGGCGTTTTCAGTATCTATGGCCATATGTCGAAGTTCCTGGTGAAAAGGGGGGATGAGGTCAAGAAAGGCGCCTTGATCGGAAAAGTCGGCTCAACCGGACGCTCGACCGGGCCGCATCTTCACTGGGCGCTCAAGATCTATGAAAGCCGCGTCGATCCGTTCGCCCTGGTCGGCATGCCCCTCGACTGAAAAGCTTCTTTTCTTTTTTAAGCCTGTTTCCCCAACCGGTCATTACTTAAGGTATTCATCGAGCCAATCGAGGACAGTCTTCCACCACAGCTCGGCATTCTGCGGCTTTTGGATAAAGTGGTCTTCGTCCGGGAAATAGAGAAACTTGGCGGGAACCTTCATCCTTTGCAAGGCGGTGAAGAACTGGAGCCCCTGCTCGAGCGGGACGCGGAAATCGTTCTGGCTGTGGATGACCAGGCAGGGCGTCCTGAAGTTCTTGACAAAGCTCGACGGCGACCACTTTGCATATTGTTCAGGGCTGGTCCAGGGTGTGCCCAGGTATTCCCATTCCGGAAACCAGAGCTCTTCGGTCGCCCCGTACATCGAGCGAAGGTCGAAGACCCCGGAATGGCTGACCAGGCATTGAAATGCGTTCGTCTGGCCTTCGATCCAGTCGACCATATAGCCGCCGTAGGACGCTCCAGTCGCGCCGTTCCGAGCGGCATCGATATACGGATACCGGCCGTGGAGGTAGCGGAGCCCGAATATGATGTCTTGATACGGCTTTCCGCCCCAATCCCCGCTTATCGAATCCGTGAAGCGTTGTCCGTAGCCCGTGCTTCCGTGAAAGTTGATCATGGCCACTACATACCCGGGGGCGGCGAACATCTGGGCGTTCCAGCGGTAATGGAAGTCGTCTTTCCAGGCGCTCTGAGGCCCGCCGTGGATCATCATGACCAAGGGATATTTTTTGGCCGAATCAAAGGCCGGAGGTTTGAGCAGCCAGCCGTGGATCTTATCCTTGGCCGCCCCTTCGAACCAGAACTCTTCGGCGCCGTTCATCGCGAGCTGGGCCAGCAGGTCCCGGTTGATGTCGGTCAACGGGGCCAATTTTTTTGTCCCGAGGTCGAGGGAAAAGAGGTCGTTCGGCCGATTCATGGCCTGCTTGAGGAAAACAAGCGTCTTCCCGTCGGGGAGCAGGCTTATCGAGTTGAACGTGTGGCCGTCCAGGATTTTCTCGGCCTTGAAGCCCTCGACCGAAATTTTGAATAGGGCGTTCCGGCCTTTTTCTTCGGCCGAGAAATAGAGGCCAGTGCTGTCTCGGCCCCAAATGATTTCGTCGACGGAATGATCCAGCGTCTGGGTGAGATTCTGGACCTTCTGCGTTTTTCGGTCATAGAGCATCAAGCTGTATTTATCCGCTTCAAACCCGGGCCTGGCCATGGCTTTATAAGCGATATATTTGCCGTCCGGCGAATACCGGGGCGAGTTGTCGTCGGCCTTGTTGGTCGTGAGGAGCTTGGTTTCTCCGCCCTTGGCCGTGGTGAGAAAAAGATCGTTGTTCGTGCCGAGGCCGAGCTTAAGCTCGGGATCGACATTGCGGACAAAGCAGAGTTCGCTTCCATCGGGAGAGAAGGCATAATCCTGAGATCCGCCCAGGGCGATGGGAGGCGTGTCGAAGTCTCCGGGCGTGACGTCCACGGCTTTTCCTCCCTCGGCGGGAACGATGAGGATATGGCTTCGCGTCCCCTCCGTCCAGGCATTCCAATGACGGAGGAGCAGGCTGTCATAAAGCTTGGCCTTGACCTTGCTTTTTTCCCGGGCTTCCGCTTTTTTCTTGTTGCAGTCGTCGTCGGCACAATCTGGATAGACGGACGAAGCGAAGGCGAGCGATTTTCCGTCCGGAGACCAAATGACGCCCGAGGCGCCGGTGGAGAGAGTCGTCAACTGGTAAGCTTCGCCGCCGCCGAGGTTGATCATCCAGACCTGCGGCGAGCCGCTCCGGGTTGAGATGAAGGCGATCTTTTTCCCGTCCGGAGACCAGCGCGGATTCATATCCGCGAACGGGCTTGAAGTGAGTTGTCGCGGCTCTCCGCCGTTGGCCGGGATGAGCCAGATATCGCTGTTGCCGCGGTTGGCCTCTTTATCCATAACGGTGATGACAATAGCGACCCAGCTCCCATCGGGGGAAGGCTGCGGATCGGTCACCCGCTTGATCTTGATGAAGTCGTCGAACGCGAGCGGCCGGGACTGGGCGGCCGCCGGAATCGCCGAAAGAATAACTAAAAATGCTGATAAGAGGACAATTATTTTTTTCATATGCACTCCTCCTTTGATGGGATAAAGATTTAGGGAAATGAACTCCGGGTTCCAAATCCCGAATCGAAAAAGGATTCCCATAGATAGGAGTCATTATATTTAAAGATTACAGCCTATTCAATGAAAGTGAAAGCGCTCCTCGGCACACGCTTTGTTGCCTTATTATTGGGGAGGGAAGAAGCGGCGCCGATCTTCGGATGGGTGGCGCCGACCGGGGCGCCCCTGCGCCCGGCAGCTCTCTTTCTCGCGCCTAATTCTCTGAGGGCGTTAAGAGCAGGAATAAAGAATTAAGATTTATAACTTATTAAACCCCCTACCCCCTTGGTCAATCAAGGGGGGGTTAAAAGGTCGGAGGACGAAGGGGCTGGTCGGTGACAGGACCCATTGATAGATAGCGCCGCGCATCTGCGAGCTTCGCCTTCATTGACAACGCTTTTCCCGACTTTTATAGTAGAGGCTCATTTTGGCGAAATCATGAACGACCAGAACGAAAAACGGATTTTTTCCGCCATGGGCGAGGCCATCCGGCGGGCGTTCCGCTCCGGCCAGGAGGATGAAGCGCTTGAGCCTTTGATTGAGGTCGATGCCGCCGGACAGCCGCTGGGAAGGCTGGACAAGGGAGACTCGATCATTTTCTATGACATCCGCGGCGAACGAGAAATCGAGATCACGGAAGCGCTGGTCGATAAAAACTTCTCCGCCTTCCCCGTCAAAAAAGACCTGGACCTCAACTTTGTGACGATGATCGAATACGGCCCGGGCCTCGGAGTCAGGGTGGCTTTTCCCAAGCAAGAAAAGCTCAAAAACACGCTGGCCGAAGTTCTTTCGACAGCCGGCCTCCGGCTGGTCAAAATCGCTGAGTCCGAGAAGGCCGTTCACATCGGCTATTTTTTGAACGGAAAGAACGACGAGAAATTCCCCGGCGAAGAGCGGATCATCGTTCCTTCGCCCGGGCATGTCGCCCTGTACGACGACAGCCCCCAGATGAGCGTGAGCCTTGTCGCCGCCGAAATCCTGAAAAAAATCAGGGATGCTCGTGTCTCAGTCATCATCGCCAATTTTGCCAATGTCGATGTCGTCGGCCACATCGAGAACAAAGCCGCGGCCTTGGCCGCGGTCGAGGCCGTCGACCGAGAGCTGGGGCGCGTCGTCGCCGCGGCGCGTCGAGAGAAAGCCGCTTTCCTTGTCACTTCGGACCACGGAACGGTCGAAGAATGGCTCTACCCGGACGGCACGATCAATACCGGCCATACAAAAAACCCCGTCCCGTTCGTCCTGGCCGATTTTTCACTGAAGAATCCCGGCTTGGCCGAAATCCGCAGAGAGGGCGAGCTGGCCGATGTGGCCCCGACCGTCTTGGATTTGGCCGGACTTCGGAAGCCGGCTGAAATGACGGGAGCGAGCCTGCTCATCAAGCCGGCCGCGGGAAAAAAACCTAGACAGAAAATCTTGCTACTCATCCTGGACGGCTGGGGATTGCGGGACGAGAAATATGGAAACCTGATTGCCGAAGCTAAAACCCCCAACTTCGACGATCTCTGGACACAGTTCCCTCATTCGGTCCTCAAGTCTTCCGGGGAAGCCGTGGGAATGCCGCCTGATACGGTCGGCAATTCCGAGGCTGGCCATCTTCATCTCGGCGCCGGACGCCGCGTCCTTCTCGACCGTGTCCGCATCGACCAGGCCATAGCGGACGGAAGTTTTTATTCAAACGAGGCTTTGCTCTGGGCTATGCGAAGCGCCAAGCAAAGCCAAAAACCGTTACACCTCATGGGCATCATCTCTCATTACAGCTCGCACGGGACGATCAGACATCTTTTTGCCCTGCTCCAGATGGCCAGAGACCATGGCCTCGACGAAGTTTTTATCCATGGCTTCATCGGGCGCCGCGGCGAAAAACCGGAGAGCGGCGCCATCTATGTGGAGAAAATCGAGAACAAATGCAGCGAACTCGGCCTTGGCCGCGTGGTGACGGTCATCGGCCGGCGTTGGGCATTGGACAGGGAGATGAATTGGGACCGGGTTGAAAAGACCTACAGGGCGCTGGTCTTAGGCGAGGGCGCGCCTGTTTCCGGACAGCATCCCCGTTAAAGTTTTTCCGACAGGAAATGGAAAAGAATGGCAGGTCGGAACTTTGTTGACGAAATTGCGTAAATTATAGAGAATGAAGACCCGATGAACATCGAGCTCAAGAGTATCCACTTCAATTACGGAAAAATCACAGCCCTCGACGGCGTGGACCTCCAGCTCGCCGAAGGCGCCTGCGGCCTGCTCGGCCCGAACGGGGCCGGCAAGAGCACCCTGCTCAGGATTTTGTTGGGCTTTCTCCGCCCCGACCGCGGCGACGGCAGGGTCCTCGGCTACGACATCCGGCAAGAACAATTTTTAATCCGGCGCTCGGTCGGCTACATGCCCGAGGGAGACTGCCTTATTCCCGGCATGGACGGGGTGACGTTCACGGCCTATTTTGGCGAGCTCTCCGGAATGCCCCGGCAGGAGGCGATGAAACGGGCCCACGATGTCCTTTTCTACGTCGGCCTCGGAGAATCCCGCTATCGTCTTCTCGAAACCTATTCGGCCGGCATGAAACAGCGCCTAAAACTGGCCCAGGCCCTCGTCCATGACCCGAAGCTCCTATTCCTCGACGAGCCGACCAGCAACCTCGATCCCCAGGGACGGAACGAGATCCTCGAACTCATCAAAGATATTTCCTCGAAAAAAAGCATCCAGGTTCTCATCTCTTCCCATATCCTCCCGGACATCGAATACACCTGCTC
>Ga0153915_10002285_pt1 | contig 17549 bp, 12 predicted proteins | sample Opewatmetagenome_2_FD_107003 | JGI IMG/M metagenome (GOLD analysis project Ga0153915, IMG submission 107003) | Freshwater wetland microbial communities from Ohio, USA - Open water 3 Core 3 Depth 3 metaG | ecosystem: Environmental > Aquatic > Freshwater > Wetlands | place: USA: Ohio, Lake Erie...
ATTCATCGAGCAATGACTCTCCACATAGCATTATACTGATGATTGGCGACGGAATGGGCTATGACCATGTGCGATTAGGAACGTGGGTCGAGGCCGGAGAAACGGGCAGATTGTTCATGGCAGGCATGAACAACAGTTTGTCGGCCACAACACACAATGTCGATCACGCAGTGACTGATTCCGCAGCAGCCGCAACAGCCATTGGTACAGGCTTCAAGACATACAACGGGAGACTTGCCATGGGGCCAAGCGGCGAAGTCCTCGAAAGCATCCTGGAAATCGCCGAAGCAATGAACAAATCTACGGGTGTTGTGAGCACAACTGAGATTCAGCATGCAACGCCGGCCGCCTTCTTGACCCATGTCCTGAGCAGAAGCGACTACGGCGAAATCACCAGGCAGATTGTCGAGCAGACGAATGTCGATGTAATAATGGGAGGAGGACGGAGCTACTTCAGCAGTCAACAGCTTGAAGACATGCAATCGAATGGTTTCACGCTCGTCACAAATAGGAGCGGACTCATGTCGGTCACAGACGGGAAGGTTCTGGGGCTTTTCGCCGACGGGCATGTGGGCTACGAGCAATATAGGGACTGCATCAGCACACCCTCGCTTGCGGAAATGGCCGAAAAGGCGATTGACGTATTGTCAATGGACCCCGAGGGTTTCTTCCTCATGGTGGAAGGCGGAATGATTGACCAAGGAGCCCATGCCAACAGCAGAACTGACGTCGCTCTCGAAACAATAGCATTTGACAGGGCCGTAAAGACTGCGCTTAACTACGTCTACACTGATTCTCATGCGATGTTGATAGTGGTTGCAGACCATGAAACCGGAGGACTCTCAACAACAAGTGCAACTCTGAACGATGAGCTGCCGGCGTACGGGAATACTGAAGAGTACAACAGATCACTTCGCATAAGCAGAGCTCTTAATGTCAGCACTTCGTGGTCGACCACGGCACATACAGGCGAGAACGTTCCCATTTTCCAGCAGGGGCGACTGCCCAGAGACTGGATCGGATTGGAAACAATCGACAACACTGACGTTTTTCATGCCATGTCCGCGTACCTCTCATTGGACCTGGCACATGAAGAGACTGGGCCAGTCGTAAGACTCAACAGTCCCTCCAATGGCTCCATCGTCAAGCCATTCTCACTGATTGACCTAAACATTAGTGATCCTGGTGGAGTTGATGTCGTGTTGTACCATTGGGACGTAATTGAGAATGACACTCTCGTTCCTCCTTACGACCTCCTTGCTCGGACTAGCCAGGTAGCACACTGGCTCTATGTTTATGCAATTGACTTCTATGAGAACTGGGCAACCGCAGTCTTTGTCTTCACAACGGATGGCATAGTCCCCTCCGTGGCATTGTTCACCCCGTCTAACAACACTATGCATCATTCGGGTGCCACAGTAGCTGTCAACGTCACGGACGCACACCTCACGGACGTCTTGTACCATTGGGACGCCGAAGCTGCGAATGTGACCTGGTGTTCACCCTACGAAACCGTTCTCCCACTCGGCAACGGATTGCATGTGCTCTATGTCTATGCTAACGATAGCGCTGGAAACCTAGCGTCAAGTAGGTACGTGCTTATCGCCCATGATGGACCGCCCATCGTCTCATTGCTTAGTCCCCTCAATGCGACAGTAGTTAGAAGCGGGCAGACAGTGTTTATTGATGTGGTCGATCAGGAAATGGACACTGTGCTGTATGCTTGGGACAATGTAACGAACTATGCCCAATGGTCTAGTCCGTTTGAGACCTCAGCACCGTCGGGTGATCGGACTCATTCGCTCTATGTATGGGCAAATAACTCACATGCCATCTCTGCTGAAGTCCGTTTCGATTTTGATGTCGACGATACGATTCCTCAATTGACACTGATATCACCCAGTAACCTTTCTGTCTGCATAGCAGGCACCGAAGTGATTGTCGGCGTTTCGGATGAACATCTTGCGGCAGTGCTATTGCGCTGGGACGACGCAGAGTACAATTCGACATTCTATCCTCCATACGTGACTCAGCTGCCATTGTCCGATGGCACGCACACACTGATGGTCTATGCACAGGATGCCGCTGGCAACTATGCAAGCATCAGGGTCTTCTTCATGGCAGACAATACGCGTCCCAGTATGATTCTGATGGGTCCCGATAACGACACAGTGGTGAGAACTGAAGGAGGTATTACTCTCGATATTTCGGATGCTCATTTGTCACATGTTTGGTTCAGCTGGGATGACGGATCCAATGTCACTCTGGAATATCCATTCCGGATTGCCTTTCCTGCTGGTGATGGATGGCACCGCCTGTCCGTCGTTGCCAACGACACCGCAGGGAACTTGCTCTGCCGCACGTTCGTTTGGACCGTGGACGATACTGCGCCAGTAATCGCCAATCAGGAAGGCTTCACCATGCGGGTTGGTGAGATAGGACGAAATGTCTCTTGGAGGGCAGAAGACCTCAGCCCAGCTTACTACCAGGTCCTTGTGAATGGATCTCCATGGTCTTCAGGGCGCTGGAATTCCTCCTCGGACATATTCGTGATCATACTTGACGGCTTTTCAATCGGTGCCTACAATCTTACGCTTGTTCTCGAAGATCGAGCAGGAAACCGAGCATCCAACACTGTGGTCGTTGTTGTCGAGAGTACTGTGACAACAAGTACCACGTCCACATCAACGACCTCGATAAGCAGCAGTATCACAAGCGAAACGCCGACACCCACTACTCCTACGAATGATTCGCTCATCGTCATCATAACACTCTCGATTGGCATTCTCTTCGCAGGTCTTGTCGTCGGCGGATTTGTGCTCATTAGATCGAGAGGCTCAACTTCGGAGCGGACTGTGCTTGGTGCGCTCGGCTCGGTTAAACTGAAGCAGTCCTTTTGTCTTGATTGACAAAAGCTGCTACACGGCCGGTATCGAGCCCGATGAAAGACCGCGATTCGTGAGAATCATGATCAGCGTAGAGTCCAACGACTCCTTGGACGCGTCGGGCAGCGGTTTTGACGAATGAGTCCTGAGAGTCTTCTCAACTCTCTCCCTTGCTCTGGCATAGGCATCGCTTGACCCGGCGTCCTTCCAAGTGTGTACCGGTTGCCTACTTGTGATTTCAGATGGAAAGAACTGACAATGCCGAAAACTGGTGAGTGTATGGTCTGCCGAGAGGAATTCGCCACTAGGTCCTACCGAATCTAGAAGACTCACGATGCTCTCCGTGTTCTCAGACTCAACGCCACGCATCAGCCTTCTAGCCATGCCGCATATCTCGTTGTCAATTACCAGTTTCTCGAGTGACTGGCAGTTCTCGAAAGCTAGCATGCCCGGACCTGATACTACATTGATTCTTGCCAACGATGCTAGCATCAGGCCAATAGCAGATTCGAAACCACTCTGTGCATCTGGTAGCTTCGAATCGCTCAGACCCAAGTAGGCGTGAGTTGGAATTCCGTAGTACTTGCCAATCTGAGAAGCGGCACACTCAGCCATTGCTGTCTCTATTGCGCCGAGGCAGATTACGCCCTGTTTCATGTCGAAGAGCGCTAGTGATCCACCATAGACAACAGGCGTTCCGGGATTCGCCGTTTCTGCGATCACGATGCCAGCGAGTATCTCTGCGTTTGATTGAACAAGAGTGCCAAAGATGGTTACTGGACCTGTCGCACCCATCATCGGAGCAGGGACTATCTCTGCAGGAATCGAACTGGTAGCACAGTCAATCAGATTCTGAGAGCTCACATCATTCCATGTGAGTGGAGATGTCGGGCAGCAGTCGAAAATGGCGTGGGGCGACCGGACTAGTTCTTTTGAGCCTCCCGCTACGGCTTCCAGCATTAGTTTCATGTCGGCTATGCCTTCTTTCGTGAAAGCACCCGTGACTATCGGTTTGTCTGAGTGCTTCAGAACCAAATAGAGACGAAACAGATCTGAGATTGACTCCGGCACATCGGATGTGATTACGGCCGTACTGACGGCATCCATGTAGGGAAGTGCATCCGCAAGTTCAATCAGTCTGACGAGGTCCCTTGATGTTCCTCGACGAATCTCGCCAGTTTCTGAGTCCAGGAAGTCAGAGGCCGAAGAGCCGGGATTGAATATGACTTCATTGCCTCCAACAGTGAGATAGCGATCTCGCTCACGAGTATAGAGTCTGAATGATTTTGGCACCTTTGAGAGACAAGATTCCACAAGGTCAGTTGGGAACCGGACTCGGTTTGACTCAATGCCACATCCTGCATTCTCCAATAGCTGGAGCGCTGCACTGTTCTTCACAGCCAGTCCTGTCTTCTCAAGCAGGTGAAGCGACGCCGAATGTATGCTTTCGATGTCATTCTGAGAAAGAAGTGTAAACTCTCCCATAATGGACGCCTCAGGATCCATGTTCGTGAGAACCCCGCTCCTAATACTGTTGTTGTTTCTCTGACAGCGGCGGCCGGAGCCCTTTCGGTCCTCTTCTGTTCACTTCGAAACCCCGGCTTTTGAAGCTCAGAACCTTCTTATGTTGCATTGCCTTGGCGGAGCTGAGCTGTCGAACCAGCCAGCTTAAGCCAGACAGGATGTGACAGCGGGTAACCAGCTAAAGTCACGCTCTTGACCTGTTCCGGAGGAGTGAACATGAAGGTGCAGAAAATAGGCACGAGGGGCCGCCTTGTGACGTTCACCGAACCCTACGTGACAAACATGTACGTGATCGAGAGCGACCAACGCCTGTTCATTTGTGACACTTCTCTTGGCCCAAGGTACATGGAGGAACTGTTGAAGATTCTGCGAAGCCCAAGTTCAGGGAAGAAACCGGTGGTCATATTCAACTCCCACCACCACTATGACCATGTGTGGGGCAACATGAGCTTTCCTTCTTCGATAATACTGGCTCATGAAGAGTGTCGCAGAAAGTTGACTGAAACCGGCGAGAACGATTTGGTGGAATTCAAGAGCCACTCACAGGGCGACGTGAAGCTGACGCTTCCGAACATGGTCTTCGAAGAGAAGGTTTCATTTCCAGATGATGAGATCCTATTCTTCTACAGCCCCGGTCACACTGTTGATTCATCATCATGCTACGACGAGATTGACAAGGTTCTTTTTGTGGGAGACAATGTGGAGTCACCTCTTCCATATCTAAACGAGCCCGACCTAGACTCATATGAGGCAAGTCTTGAGGCATACCTGGGAGTGGAATGGGACACGATGATCGCTGGCCACGACCCCCCAATTACCGATGACTCCCTTCTATTGAGCAATCTTCTGTATATCAGGGGTTTTCGAGGACACGAAGTTGACTCATCTGTGATCGTTGGTAGAGACATATCACGTCACCTCACAAATCTGACGACTATTGCAGAGAAACTGAAGTCAATGGGGGAGAGCAGGGATGCCCTTGGCTACTTCAATGAGGCTACTCGGATTCTAGAGTCCATGGGCCAATCCCGGGAAGTGGCTGAACAGCTGACTCGTCTGAAGATGATTGTATCTGAGCTGTCGCTCGAAACGGCATGATGGGATATCTTCGCGGGATCGCGGTCGATGTACTAGACAATGGACGCCAATAGGATCTCCTGGTTCGCGCGTGCACACAGGTGTGACACTAGTGGGTCTGAGTCACTGCATTGTGGATATTGGATTGATCGCAGGGTTTCTACTGACTGCAGCGCTCTTCGCCGTGAGAGAAGAGCGAAATGGTCGGAGGGGTCGCATTCTAGAAGGGGCGACAGCACACAGATCACTCGCAGGAATAGTGAATGTCATGGCTTCCGGTCCTAAGTTAGACGCGTTCAGTCTGGGGCAGACAGTGATTACAGGAGCATTTCTGATCCTTCAGACGGCATCCGTCTTAGGGTTCTAGCACTGCGTTTATTAGTTAACAAAGCAAGAACCGCTGAACCACACCTGAGGCAGGCTCATACCGTCGACCCCAGCTACTGAGTAATGAAGGGAACCGTTGACATGACGACGGAAGAAACATCAAAGCAGAACAGCAGCGCCGGACAGACGGAAAGCAAAGTCCCGGCAGCGCTTGTTGTTGGTGGAGGCGTTGCAGGTATGCAGGCTGCACTTGACATCGCCTCTCAGGGCTTCAAGGTCTATCTCCTGGAACAGTCACCATCCATTGGCGGCCGCATGGCAATGATCGACAAGACATTTCCTACTCTTGACTGCTCTGCATGCATACTCACGCCACGGCTCAGCGAAACCTCTCGCAACCCGAACATCGAGCTTCTCACCTATTCCGAAGTCAAGTCGATTACGGGTGAAGCTGGTGACTTCAGAGTCAGAATCCGAAGAAAGGCACGATACGTCAATGAGAAGAAATGTTCGGCATGCGCAGAATGTGTGCCTGTGTGTCCTGTAGAGGTCCCCAATGACTTTGACCAGGGCTTGGGTTTCAGGAAGGCGATTTACTCGCCGTTCCCACAGTCGACGCCCAACGCATATACGATTGACAAAAAGGGCGAGCCGCCTTGCAGGGCAACATGCCCCGCTCATGTGAATGCTCAGGGCTTTGTCACTCTCATGAAACATGGGAAGTACGACGAGGCGCTCGAGATTGTGAGAGATGCTATACCATTCCCAGGAGTACTCGGAAGGGTGTGTATCAGCTTCTGTGAGGCTGAGTGCGAAAGGGGAACGCTTGACGACAGTATGAGCATCAGAAACCTGCATAGGTTCTTAGCAGATTACGAGCGCGAAAACAATCTGGCTAAGCCAGTCGTTCCAAAGATTGACAAGAAGGAGAGAGTGGCAGTCGTCGGAGCAGGACCTGCGGGTATAAGCTGTGCCTACCAGCTTGCAAGAAAGGGTTACCCTGTGACAGTCTTCGAGGCCAAGCCCGAAGCCGGTGGTCTTCTGAGGTATGCCATTCCCGAGTATCGGCTCCCTCGCAACATCCTAGATGAAGAAATCCAACGTGTCGTTGATCTAGGAGTGAAGATTAAGGTGAACACTCCCGTCAAGTCGGTGAGGGATCTGCTTGCCAAGGGCTTCAAGGCCGTGTTTGTGGGTACGGGTGCATCTGTAAGCAACAAGATTGGCCTTCCTGGAGAGGAAATTGTTGGAGTGATTCACTCCGTGGAATTCTTGGAGAAGGTCAACACAGGTCAAGACGTTAAGATCGGGGAGAAGGTTGCCGTGATTGGAGGAGGAGATGCGGCGATAGACGCAGCACGGGTCGCTGTCCGGCTCGGTGCCTCGGATGTCACTGTCATCTACCGGCGATCAAACATTGAGATACCTGCTATCCCGAGTGAGGTCGAAGACGCGAAGAGTGAGGGCGTCAAGTTCATGATGTTGACGAATCCAATCGAAATTCTGTCACCTAGAGGTGTTCTCACCGGCATCAGGTGCGTCCGAATGAGACTCGGTGAACCCGATCACTCGGGCAGAAGTCGGCCCGTACCTATAGTCGGGTCCGAGTTCACAATGGCCGTTAACACGCTGATTCTCGGTGTTGGGCAGAGTGCGAATCCTCGGGGAGTCCAGACTGAGTGTGACTGCACGGAGTATGCTACAGTAAAAGCTGATCCGGTGACCCTGCAGACCAGCATACCTGGAGTCTTCGCAGGAGGCGATGTTGTCTTAGGTCCTCTCACAGTGGTGAAAGCGGTCGGGCAGGGCCGACAGGCTGCTGATTCGATAGACATGTACCTGAGAGGAATCCCCTTTGGACACAGTCCACCCGAGAGGCACCGCGTTCAGTCGTACGAGGTTGACAAGAGAAGAGTCTTGCCTGCAAAGCGTGCAATCATGGCAAAGCAGGGAATTCGAAGCCGCAAGTCAGACTTCTCTGAAGTTGAGCTTGGATTCAGTGAGGAAACTGCACACTCCGAGGCGGAACGATGCCTGGGATGCGCCGTGTGTTGTGACTGCAACCAGTGCGTGAAGGCTTGCCAGCGCGGAGCTATTGACCAATCGATGACGGATGAGTCCGCCGAGCTCTCAGTCGGAGCTATCATTATCGCTACTGGCTATCGACTGTTCGACATCACCGCTTATCCACAGCTTGGATATGGAAGATACTCGAATGTTATTCACGCTATGGAGTATGAGCGACTGATCAATGCGTCCGGACCGACGAAAGGTCACCTCATACGACTAAGTGATGGCAGGATCCCGGAGTCCATGGGATTCATTCAGTGCGTTGGGGCGAGAGATGTGAGCAAGGATGTTCCATATTGCAGCCGGGTCTGTTGCATGTACGCAATCAAGAACGCGGTCATGGCGAGAGAACATAACCCCGATGCAGATGTCACAATCTACTATGCGGACATAAGGGCCTTCGGGAAAGGATTCGAACAATTCTATGATATGGCTCAGACAAGGTTTGGTGTGAAGTTCGTTAGAGGCCGAGTAGCCGAGGTCGCAGAGGACAAGCACACACACAATCTTACCGTCAGATACGAAGACACGGAAACAGGCACGCTTCACGATGTGGAACATGAAATGATAGTCATCAGTCCGGGTATCCAGCCACCCGAAGGGCTTGATGATCTTGCTGTCGAACTAGGCATGGACCTAGCCGCTGATGGGTATGTTGATGTGGCTGACCAGATCGTGACTCCGGTGGACACAAAGATCGCTGGCGTGTTCGTGTGCGGCTGCGCAGATGCGCCCAAGGATATTCCCGACTCTGTGTCAGCCGGGAGTGCCGCAGCCATGAGAGCAACCATTATTCTGAACAACATGAGGAAGAAAGTCTAGGGATGCGACACTTTCAGAAAGCAACCCCCATGTCTGATGTTGTGACAACGGGGCCTACTTCGAGCTCACAGCCCACGAAATGTGCTATGGTCCGTGGTATCATAGTAGGAGATATCAGGTCTCTTTCACCTGGTCGCCATCCTTTGGGTGATTTAGAGTCCTCCTGCCATCATCACCACAGATATAACCGAAAATCGGACCTCGCAGTCGCCCGATTCCTGCTCACAACAAACCATGTCACACAGCTGTGCTCCGCGAGTCGCACAGCAAGAGGATGAGATGAAATGTCCGAAACAGCTCATGAACCCAGAAACAAGATTGCACATGAGCCCAAGTCCACATTCTCTCAAGAGATTGCGGCACAGCCCGGCGGCGAGTATATCAGGAAATGCATTCAGTGTGGACTATGCACGGCAAGCTGTATGGTAGCCAACTACACTGACAAGTATAGACCCCGCAAGATGGTCCAGAAGATACTCATTGGTGAACGCGAAGAGGTCCTAAGTTCTGAACTCCCTTGGCTGTGCATGACATGCAGACTCTGCGAAGAGAGATGCCAGGAAGGTGTGAGCCTTGCTGAGATATTTCACGTTGTTAGAGACATAGCCGCGAGAGAAGGTCATATCCCTAAGGTCTTCAAAGACACCGTCAATTTGGTGATGAAAGACGGTTGGCTGCTAAAGGGTTCCTATACTGATTTCGAGCAGGACGACAGAACTAGTCTAGGGCTAGACCCAGATCTTAACTGGAATGAGGAGTTCATGAAGAAGGTCAAGGCTCGCTATTTCGGGAAAGAGCCTGTGGAAGGAGGCGAACAAGAATGAAGGAGTTCGTGCTCTATACAGGATGCACCGCCCCAGTCAGGCTGCCCGCATATGAAGCAGCCGTGAAGGCAGTCTTGGACAAAATGGGTATTAAGCTCATCGACATGAAGGGTGCCAACTGCTGCGGCGCTCAGTATGTGGAGTCCGTCAACCGACATGCATTCGCTGCCATGAGCGGGCGTATTCTTGCTCTCTCCGAGAAGTATGGTCATGATATTCTTGCTATATGCGGAGCGTGTTCGGGTTCGCTCAAGTGGGTCAAACACGAGCTCGATGAAGACTGGAAGCTCAGAGACGAAGTGAATGCCCTTCTGGCTGATGAAGGGCTGGAGTACACGGGCAAGACACAGGTGAAGCACCTACTCCAGATATTCCACGAGGACATAGGTTATGATGCGATAAAGGCCGCGATTGTGAAACCGTATTCAGGGATTCGTCTAGCTGCCCACTATGGTTGCCATGTTACAAGGCCTTACGACATCGTCCGTGTTGATGACCCTGAGAACCCGACGATCATCGACCGGCTAATAGAGATTGCAGGCGGCACACCAGTTGACTATACAGGCAAGACACGGTGTTGCGGTGGCCCAATGCTTGCGATGGACCAATCGCTTGCCGTCAAGATCGGCTTGGACAAGATTCGCAACATTCGGAATGAGAAAGCGGATGGCATTGTCACTGCGTGTGTCTTCTGTGATATCCAACTGACACAGGTTCAGTTTGGTGAAGGTGTTGGTGAAAAGGAACGCATCCCGGTACTAACTCTGCCGCAGTTCCTTGGTCCAGCGCTAGGCATAAGCCCGGCGAAGCTAGGAATCAGTTTCAATAAGATCAGTCCCAGCAAGATTCTTGCGGGCGTCATGGAGGTGTAGCCATGCCAGCAGCAGCAAAGCCCCAATCGAGCCGGAAAGTCGCCGCGAGGTCAAGTCGAACCGCTGCCAAGCCTAAACCAGCTGCTAAGCAGGTGGCACAAGCTGCCCTTGTGGTCGGCGGTGGTGTGGCAGGTATGCAGGCATCGTTGGACCTGGCCAACCAAGGGTTCAAGGTATACTTGGTTGAGAAGTCACCTTCTATTGGCGGCCGGATGGCAATGCTTGACAAGACATTCCCGACACTTGACTGCTCTGCTTGTATTCTCACACCAAGACTGAGCGAAGTAGCTCGTCATCCCAACATCAAACTATTGACATACACGGATCTGGAGGGTGTTATCGGGAAGGTCGGAAACTTCAAGGTCCGTGTCATAAAGCGGGCCAGGTACGTGAAAGAGGAGTTGTGTGCCGGATGTGGTGCCTGCGCCAAGGAATGCCCGGTTGAAGTCCCAAACGAGTTTGATCAAGGTCTCGGGTTCAGGAAAGCGATCTATGTCGGGTTTCCTCAGTCAACGCCAAGCACCTACACGATTGACATGGAATCATGCATCAAATGCAAGCGTTGTGAGAGAGCCTGCGAGCGCAAGGCCATAGACCTCGAGATGGAAGACGAACGGGTTGAGTTCGATGTTGGCGCGATTATTATCGCGACGGGGTATCGTCTGTTTGATGTGAGAAGGTACTACCGTCTGGGTTACGGACGGCTTCCTGACGTCATCAACGCTATGGAGTACGAGCGATTAATCAATGCGGCAGGACCCACACAAGGGCACCTCATCCGCCTAAGTGATGGCAAGACTCCGCAATCGATTGGTTTCGTGCAGTGTGTTGGTGCCAGAGATGTGAACAAGGGTGTCCCATATTGCAGCAGAGTATGTTGCATGTATGGGATCAAGAACGCAGTCATGGCCAAAGAACACAATCCCTCTACCGATGTGACCATTTACTATGCGGATATCCGTGCCTTTGGGAAGGGCTTTGAGGAGTTCTACGAAATGGCCCGCACTCGCTTCGGTGTCAAATTCCTGAGAGGGCGAGCTGCAGAGATAATCGAGGATGTCAGGACCGGCAAACTGCATCTCAGAGCAGAGGATACTGAGACTGCTCAGCCGCAGGAGTTTGAACATGACATGGTTGTGATTTGTCCCGGGATTCAGCCTCCTGACGACTTGGACAAGATTGCCGAGAAGCTGGGTGTGGCGATGAGTAATGACGGCTACGTCGATGTCGTGCACCGTTACTTCGGCCCTGTCGACACAAAGATGCCAGGGATCTTCGTGTGTGGTTGCGCAGACGGACCCAAGGATATCCCTGACTCGGTAACAGCAGGAAGTGCAGCAGCGATGAAGGCATCTATTATTCTTGCAAAGGGAGGTGCCGCATGATGACCGAGAAAGCAGAGCCGAGAATTGGAGTCTTCGTTTGCCATTGTGGTCACAACATTGCTGGAGTTGTCGACGTGGCAAAGGTCGTTGAGTCGGCAAAGTCGCTGCCCCATGTGGTCCTTTCGACAGACCACATGTTCATGTGCTCAGACGCAGGTCAGCAGTTGATTAAGGATAGAATCAAAGAGCAGAAGCTGAACCGTGTTGTGGTGGCGAGCTGTTCACCGCGAATGCATGAACCGACATTCCGTCGGGTCGTGGAGGATGCAGGTCTAAACCGTTATCTCTTTGATCAGGTAAACATACGGGAGCATGTTTCATGGTGCCACATGCGTCAGCCAAAGGAGGCTACTGACAAAGCCATTGACCTTGTCAGAATGTCTGTGGCCCGAGCAGCAGAGCTTGAGAGTCTGCCCATAAAGTCGGTCAGTGTTACTCCGCGGACACTTGTTGTCGGTGGAGGCATTGCTGGGCTGAGGGCGTCCCTTGACATTGCAGACAGAGGTTTCGAGGCTGTCTTGGTAGAAAGGATGCCCGAACTCGGAGGCCATGTGAGGAAGTGGACACACCTCTTCCCGGCAGATGAGTCAGGAGAGCAGATAATTGCGCCGCTTGTTCGACAGGCTGAGCATCACAAGCTTGTCAGAGTCATGAAGGACAGTGAAGTCGTTGAGTTCGGTGGATACATTGGCAACTTCACTGCGAAGATCAAGAACCACAAGACTGGTATGGTCAAGGAAGTCGATGTTGGTACTGTGATTGTGGCGACCGGTTTCGAGCCATTCAGGCCATTCGGATATTACGAATATGGTCAACACCCTGACATAATCACGCTTGCAGAGCTTCAAGAGATGACGCCTAGGGCGGACCTAATCCGACCCAGCGACGGCAAGAGAGTCAAGAAGCTTGCATTCATTGGTTGTGTCGGATCTCGAGAGGCGGGCAAACTGGGCCACGAACATTGTTCTCGGCATTGCTGTTCGGCTGTTGCGAAAGCGGCGGCAGACCTGAGAGACAGGGTCGACGAAGTCGTAATAATGTACCAAGACATCAGGACCTATGGAAGGGGCCACGAAGAGCTGCATCGGCTCGCGAGGTCGAAGCTGGTCATCTACAGCAAGTTTCCCAAGGAGAAGAAACCGGTTGTGCAGATTGCTAGCGGCAGGATAAGAATCACATGGTATGATGTACTGTCAGGTGACAATCTGGAGTACGAGCCGGACCTGCTAGTGCTGGCCTCAGCGATGATACCTCCTGCGGATGTTGCTGAGACTTCAAAGATGTTCAGTCTCACGAGGAGTGCAGACGGCTTCTTCAACCCAGAGCACATCAAGCTTGCACCTTTGACCACACACACCGCTGGAGTCATGATTGCAGGAGCGGCCCAGGCGGCAAAGAACGCATCTGAGTCTGTTGTCGATGCCAGCGGCGCGGCAGCCAAGGCTGTCGGGCTAATGGCAAGAGGAAACGTGGAGATCGAGTCTACGGTTTCACATGTGATTCCGGAGCTGTGCTCATCATGTCACACGTGTGTGACTGCCTGCCCGTATGGAGCAATCGCAATGGACACGAAGAAGAGCCCACCAGTGGCCTTGGTGACAGAGGCCAAGTGCAAGGGCTGCGGCACATGCGCGGCATCATGCCCGAGTAGTGCGATTATCATGTACCATTCCACGGACGAACAGATCCTGACAATGGTGGAGGCATATCTCTGTCCCTCGACTCAGACTACGGGAGGTGTCGCTTGATGTCGACCACCACTGCCGAATCGAGCCCCGCAGTGAACTGGGAGCCCCGAATCATTGCATACTGCTGCAACTGGTGTTCGTATGCAGGTGCCGATCTTGCAGGGACAAGCAGGATCCAGTACCCACCGAACGCGAGAATTCTCAGAGTCAACTGCACGGGACGTATCGATCCCGAATTCATTCTCGTTGCTCTTGAGATGGGAGCGGATGGCGTGCTTGTGTCAGGATGCCACCCAGGCGACTGTCACTACACTTCTGGGAACTTGAAGCTCCGTGCCCGATGGGCTCTCATGCAGAAGACGATTGAACAGGCAGGCGTTGACCCCCGAAGAGTACGCCTGCAGTGGGCTAGCGCCTCAGAGGCGCAGATTTTCGCAGATGGAGTCAAAGAGCTGACCGAGCAAGTAAGAAAGCTTGGTCCGATAAGGAGTGAATGGAAATGAGCGCGTTCCAGAGGTTCTTCAGTCAGAAGCGCGGAGATGTACGGAAGCAACGACAGGCTATCGAAGAGTCCTTGAAGGCAGGTCCTTCCACTGTCACCAAGATAGCGGAGAAGACTGGTCTGGCCAAGGACCTGATTGTGTGGAATCTGGTTGGCATGCTGAAGTGGGGCGCCGTGGAAGTCACTGGCGAACAAGACCACGAGCTTGTTTACACACTCAAGGAGGCGTAATGTTGGCAAAGTCGGTACCGGTGGCCATGGCGCAGGGGAGTTCTTGCTGGGGTTGCTTCCAGAGTCTAGTAGACATACACCTGAAGCTCGCAGACGTGCTCCCACTGTTGGACATCAAGTACTGGCAGGCTGTGGTTGACTACAAGCTTAAGGACTTGGAAGGTTATCCCGACAAATCCATTGCAGTCGGTTTCTATGAGGGTATGGCTCGCACTGAGGAAGATATTCACCTTCTGAAGGTCATGCGTCAGAAATGCCAGACCCTGATTGCATTTGGCTCATGCTATTGCTTTGGAGGCATTCCCGGCATGGCCAACTTCTCGGACATCGAGCAGTGCTACGACGTCAAGTTCAGACACAACAAGACAGTCAACGGCGGTAGTGTACCATCGGTCAACGTCCCAGCAATCACAGATGTTGTGAAACCTAATACCGACTATGCAGCCTTCGACGTCTATCTGCCGGGATGTCCCCCAACATCGAAGCTCATCCTGACTGCTGTGACTGCATTGCTTGAGGGTAAACCACTCGAGTTACCTCCCTACACCGTATGTCATTACTGTAAACGTGAGAAGAAAGAAACGCCCATCTCAGAGATCCTTCGACCTTATGTAGGCAAGGCTGATGTCCAGAGATGCCTCCTTGAACAGGGCTACATCTGTATGGGCCCATCGACGTGGGGTCTCTGTGAGGGGCAGTGTGTCAATAAGGGTGCGACCTGCAGAGGTTGTTTTGGTCCTTCGCCGCCCATAATGAAGGATCACGGTGCCGCTACCATATCGATGCTGGGGACATATGCTCCGATTGACCCGGACAAGCTCATCGCACAAGTAAAGGACCCACTGGGTACGTTCTACAGATTCGATTACCCTACAAGTCATCTGGGCCGCATTCGTATCAAGCACGAGGAAGCTGAGAGGAGGCGCAAGTAGAGTGCCGGAGGAGAAGACAATCCACATCGACCCAGTGACTCGTCTTGAGGGTCATGGTGCTCTGACCATCAAGCTGGGCCCTGGAAACAAGGTGAAGGATGTTCAGTTCAACATTGGGAGCACGCGCTTTTTCGAGCAGTTTCTGGTGGGCAGGCCCATGGAAGAGGTCCCAAGGATTGCCCCAAGAATCTGCGGCATCTGTCCTGAGCCTCACCATCTTGCATCAGTGAAAGCTGTCGAGGCCGCGTGGGACGTGAAACCACCTCCAGCCGCCATAAAGCTGAGGCGTCTACTTATTGAGGCGAAGCAGCTGTCATCACATGCTATCCATTTCTACGCATTAGCTGCGCCTGACTTCGTGTTCGGACCATTTGCTGACCCAAGTGTGAGAAATGTGGCCGGTGTCCTGAAACACCTGCCCGATGTTGCAGTACAAGCAATCAAGCTCATGGAGTTTGGTCAGGAACTGTGCAGAGACATTGCAGCTAAGGCAATCCATCCCGCGACCGCTATCCCGGGTGGGATGTTGAACTCACTCAAGGAGGAAGAACGCGACAAGTGGCTCAAAGCTGTTCCTGCCATGCTTGAGAACGTGCAGAAGACCGTCGACCTTGCAAAGAAGGTCGTCAACCTCTACTTCGACGTTATCACAAAAGTAGCTGTGACCCCAACTTACTATGTGGGTCTGAGCAACAAGGGTGTGCTCGACATCTATGATGGTACCATCCACGTTATGGATCCTAGCGGGAAGATGGTTGCTGACTTCGAGCCTAAGGATTACACCAAATACTGGGGCGAGTATGTGAGCGATCATTCATATGCGACCCACATCTACTACAAACTGGCAGGATATCCGGCAGGTATCTGGCGGGCCAACACGCTCGCACGATGCAACATCGCTGATAGAATGGCCACTCCCCTTGCTGACGCTGCCCTAAAGGAGATGCGTGCATTAATTGGTCGGCCATCGCACCACACATTTGGCTACCACTACGCAAGGATAGTTGAGATGGTTCAGGCTGCTGAGTCGATCAAGAAACTCCTTGAAGACCCCGATATAGTAAGCACGGACGTGAAACTATCGGACGTGCAGCCAAAGGCTGGAGAAGGAGTCGGGGTGGTAGAGGCACCGAGAGGCACATGCCTCCACAATTACGAATGTGACGACCAGGGGATAGTCACCAAGGCTAACATCATAGTTGCCACAAACCACAACATCGGCGGTATTGAGAAATCTCTCACGGATGCTGCCAAGATGATCTTCGAACAGGACGGCCTCAAGAAGCTGAAGCTGCCAGAACCCCTAGTGAAGACCTAGACAGGAACGAATGAACATGACAGACGAAATACCTGAAGGCGTACTCAATCTCCTTGAGATGGTTGTACGCTGCTATGACTGCTGACTCTCTTGCGCCGCTCACATCGTCATTGTAGACGAAGAGGGACGCGAGATAGTCAGCAAGGAGCTCGTGACCAGCAGCGAATGAAGGCGCGGTCGCAAAGATCTGAACTGCGCTCGACAACCCTGCGAGGGTTGCTGGTCATGCTCCTTCTTCCGCTTCTGCTTGGCAGCTAGCTACGCGTGTAGTCTGTCATTTCAAAGGTCGGTCCGTGGAAGCCGGGACTTCCGGGATTATGTCCAAGGCTAGGTGGCCGAATTCCTTGTTCGCATTCGGCAGGTGTCGAGTTGAGATACGGCAATCTGGAAAGTATATATGTCACGCGTGCCGCGAGCATTGAAAGCCCTGAAACTCTGCCGACTTGGGTGATAGAATGAGTAGCTACCTCAAGACCAACAAATTCATTGTGGCAGTCCTAGTTCTCTCCGTGATTATCGGAGGACTCACTTTCAGCAATCTGCCCGGACCAGCGACGCCCACGAGTGTCCAGACCGTTAATGGTGTGACCTACAACTTCGCAGACTACAACTCCTTGACCCATGAACAACTCGCCATTTTCAACTACTTGAACACAATCGTCAGCCATGAGTATCAGCCATATGGGTCGTGGACTGGTTGGAATGCCGAGAACTTTGTAGGACTGCACCATTACGCCTTGGCGTTCATGGCTTACGCTACTGCTAGCTTTTTTGAGTCAACTCCTGGATATCGCAGTGACTACTACAGGAATTTCGCTTATGACCTGATAGAGAAGATGAATACGACCGAGGCACTGTGGCATAATGACTCTGTCGAGTTCAGAGAATGGGCTAATCCCGCCTATGGCTTCACTCAGTATCACTATCCAAACGCCACGAATTCTTCTGATCTGTATGTTGGCGGATTTCGTGGCCCGGCAAACATCATGTGGACAGGCCACTATGCTCTCATGATGGAGCTCTACGAGAGGAACTTCCTCCTGGGGAATATGACTAGCGAGATAGACTGGTTCGTCAGAGACTGGAACAACA
>Ga0153915_10002286_pt1 | contig 17543 bp, 17 predicted proteins | sample Opewatmetagenome_2_FD_107003 | JGI IMG/M metagenome (GOLD analysis project Ga0153915, IMG submission 107003) | Freshwater wetland microbial communities from Ohio, USA - Open water 3 Core 3 Depth 3 metaG | ecosystem: Environmental > Aquatic > Freshwater > Wetlands | place: USA: Ohio, Lake Erie...
CTCACATCACCTCCAGGATGACGGCCTCTCCCTGCCCGCCGCCAATGCAGGCGCTCGCCAGGCCAAACCGGCCGCCCCGGCGTCGCAGCGCGTGCATGAGGTGCAGGGTGAGGCGGGCACCGCTCGCGCCCAGGGGATGCCCGATCGCGATTGCACCACCGTCGATGTTGGCACGGGCCCGGTCGAGGCCCAGTTCCTTTTCCACCGCGAGGTACTGGGCTCCGAACGCTTCGTTCACCTCGACCAGGTCCATCTGCGCCAGGGTGAGCCCGGCCCGGGCCAGCGCCTTCCGGGCGGCGGGGGCGGGGCCGATGCCCATGATCCGCGGCTCCACGCCGGCGATGCCCCACGCGACGATGCGCGCGAGCGGCTTGAGACCGCGGGCACGGGCAGCGGCCGCGCTGGTCACCACCAGCGCAGCGGCACCATCGACGATTCCGGAGGCGTTCCCCGCCGTCACCACGCCGTCCTTCTTGAAATAGGGCGGCAGCTTCGCCAGCCCTTCGAGGGTGGACTCCGGCCGCATGTGCTCGTCCTGCGCCCACGGCTCCGCTTGGCGCGTCTTCCGGTTCTGGATGGGCACCGGAACGATCTCGTCGCGGAACACTCCCGCTGCCCAGGCGTCCCTGGCCCGTTGCTGGCTCTCGAGGGCGTAGGCATCCACCGCCTGGCGGGCGATGCCGTAGTCGCTCGCGAGGTTTTCCGCGGTCTCCGCCATGGAGAGGCCACACTGGGTGTCCCGCAGTGCCTCCCACAACAGGTCCTCGAGAGGCGCCGGCGGCCCGAGCCGGAGGCCCCACCGCGCACCGCGGACCACATGCGGCGCCTGGCTCATGGACTCCGTGCCGCCGACGAGCACGCTGGTGGAATCGCCTAACAGGATCTGCTGAGCCCCCTGGATCACCGCCTCGAACCCGGAGCCGCACAGGCGGTTCACCGTGAGCGCGGGAGTCTCCACTCGGCAGCCCGCCTTGAACGCGATGTGGCGGGCGAGGTAGATGGCGTCGGCGCTGGTCTGCAGCACATTGCCGAACACCGCGTGATCGATATCTGTGGCTGCGAGACCGGAGCGCTCGATCGCTCCCCGCGCGGCGATGGCGCCGAGCTCGATCGCGGAGAGGTCCTTGAGGGCTCCGCCGAACGTGCCGAATCCGGTTCGAACCCCCGCGACGATGACCACATCCTGCGCCTGCCCCTGGGTGGGCATGGGGACTCCCTATATAAGGAAAGGGGCGTCGGGGCGGGAAATATGGCCGGGGGGGGAGGGCGAAGTCGAGCGGAAAGGGTAAGTGGTTGGCCTGTGACGGGTTGGCTGGGGTGGGGCCGCGAGCTATGGGCCTGGGCTATGAGCTGTGAGCCGGGGGGAGAGGCCCCATCTCACAGCTCATCGCGCACTCCTCAACCCGCCTGCCCCAACACCTTCTGCCGGCGCGCGGTGCTGTGCTGGTCCCAGTATATCCGGAGTGGCGCTCCTCCCCGGCTGATCCCACCCACCCGGATCTCGTATACCGTGGTCCTCGATGGAAGGAGTTCGAATACCGTGGTGCGACTGGCGCGCGGGAATGATTCGGTGCGTGCCAGGATCGGGTTCTGCTCGCCGGGCAGGAGCGCTCGCACCTGGATGGCGCTGCCATCGGTCAGCTCCACGCGGTAGACCTGTCCGGCGTCGAGAGTCACCCGGACGAACTCGGTGGGCGCGCTGAACTCGTGCGCGAGGATCAGCGTGTCGCGCGGGGCAGTGTCGCGCGGAATCGCCGATGGCGGCGAAAGCAGGGTCAGGGTCAGCGCCAGCGTGCCCAAGGTGTCCAGCATTGGTCCAGCTCCTTGTTGTGCCGGTTGCGCGCTTGCACACCGGCGTCCGCAGAGATGGACGACCGGAAGCCGGCCGGGGTGCACAAGCGGACATGTGGGGCGGTTGGGTGTGTGCTTCGCGCGGGTCAGCGCGTCGCAGGGCGGGCCAGAAACCGTACCTGGCCCCCCGGGTCGACGACAGGGCGATCGTCGTGCCACTCGCTACCTGCTCGGCGAGAAACCGGCGGCTCTCCGGGCCCTCGGTGGACTCGCTCTCGGGCGAGGACGGTCGCGGGAAGGACTGCCGTTGCCCAGACGAGGAGGTGGATGGGCGGAGCCACCGATCGATGGATTATTGGAAGTACCCCAGCCCCATGGTGACCACCTCGCTTCCCACCTTGTGGGTTCCCTCACCGCGATTGCCCACCAGATAGTGGTGCCAGGCCAGGGTGAAGCTCCATCCCTTGCCGCTCTGATTCACCCGGATGTTCCGGCTGGCATACAGACCGGGTGCGACGAGCGTCGGGTTCCGATTCACTTTGCTGATCATCCCGAACCCGCCCCGCAGCAGCCCGCCCACCTCGGTGTTGGACTGGCCTCTGGGCCGCCCGCCGAAGAATCGCACCCGCGGCTCGATGAAGAACCAGAGCGTCCCGTTGGAATGAGGCCGGCTGTCCCAGGCGAGACCGACCGCGCAACCGCTCATCAGGCGGAGCACGCCCGGACCCTCGCGGGCGGCGAAGCATCCTTCAATGTGAGCACCACCCTGGTCGCTGTCGGTCAGTCCCTCCACCGCGGTGTTGAGCTCGAACCCGCTGTGGCCGCCGGCGGCAATTTCACCGCCGATTTCCCACCCGGGCTCCGATAGGACCTTCTGCCGCCTCCGCGAGGATCGGATGTCCCGGTACATGCGGAGAGTCACCACCGGGCCGCCCGAGACCAGGCGGAGCTGATACTCCGCGTCCGCGCGCGGGTAGACCGACAGAACCGTCTCTCCGCTGGCACCGGGGGCGTCCGACTCCTCTCGGGCGAAGAACACCGGTGGTCCCCCCTTAATGGGATAGATCTCGAGCGCGGCGTCTCCGGTGTTCAGGACCGCGCGGTACACCTGGCCTTTCTGCAGGAAGACCCGGGCGAATTCTCCCGGTCCGGTGAAGGCGTGCTCCAGGACGAGCACGTCCGCGGTGTCGCGGGTCCCGGGGGGCTGATGGGTGGAGTCCTGCTGTGCGGCGGCAACGGTTGCGGCGGAAAGGACGGTGGTACAGGTGAGGAATAGCCAGGCTCGCATGCACTCCCCGAGTTGAGGTGGTTATGCCTCTCCAAGCGCGTGACCGCAGTTGATGCAGTGCCGCCAGCCGAGCTCCAGCTCGGCCTGACATTCGGGGCAGCGGGTAAAGCTCTGATTCTGCCCGCAGTGTGGACAGAAGTTGACTGTGCGTCCCCCGGGGAGGTGCCCGCCGCAGTAGCTGCACCGCGGCCCGGACTCGAGCCGCAGAACGGGCGGCCTGTGTGGCTCCGGCTCGGCCGTGATGCGGGGCGGGGGAGGGACAATTGGCGGAACCGGCTCCGCGGTGAAGGGCATCCGCCGGACGGTGTCGACCGGGATGGGAGGTGGCGGCGGCGCTGGGGCTGGCGGAGCGGGTTCGAGGTACTCCTCCTCCGCCGGCGCGAAGGCCTCGTCCGGGCCTGGCCCGAGCGCATGGGCAAGCGGCTCGCCACAGAGCACCAGCTCTGCCTGGCGATGCTCGCCCAGGACGCCGAGATCGGGATTGGGGGTGGTCAATTGATCACGAAAGACCAGGCTTACGTCGTCCGACAGGAGGCGCACGAAGCCTCCTTCGCCGGAACACAGCCTGAGGACCAGCATGTCGTAGTCTTCGGCCGAATCGATGCCCAGCGCGCGGCGGGTGGTGCGGTAGGGGATGACCGAACCGATGAGATCGCCGAGCGCGATGGGACGGTGCAGGCGAGCCGGATCGATGGCGATTAGGTTATCCACCAGGCGGCGGAACAGCCGTTCGAGGTCGGTCATCTACAGGTCAGAGTAGAGCCCGCCTCCCGCACTGTCAAGCAAGGAATGCGCATGCGAGCCCTTCCCCTCACCCTTGGCGCGCTTCTCGTCGCCGGATCCCTCTCCGCCCAGGCGACCTGCTTTCCGGATACCGACTCCCGGGAGGCGGATCTCTTCGGCCACTTCTCAGTCCCATTGGCCTTCAGTGCGGCACAGGCTCCGTGGGTCTATCGGCCGGGATCGATCCAGATCGGGGTCGAGGGCACCTACCTCCCCGACGCCAGCGATCGGATCGCCACACCGACGACCTGCCGCCCCGGGAAGGGCCCCGAAAACGTCAACCTGCTTTCCGCCTTCCCCCGGCCCCGGATCGGCTTCGTGCTGGGCGACGGCGTGGTGCTCGAGGCGAGCTGGGTTCCGCCGGTTCGGATCAACGGAGTACGTCCCAACCTGTGGAGTTTCGCGCTCTCCCGGACCGTCCCGGTCGACCGCAGGGGCACCATGTTCACCGGACGGGCTCACACCACACTGGGCAACCTCAAGGCCCCGATCACCTGCCCCGAGAGTGCGGTGAAGGACGCCGGCAATGTCAACTGTTTCGGTGGAGAGGTCTCGGACGACCGCTACAGCCCCAACATCTTCGGAGTGGAACTGGCCCTCGGCTTTGCACTGAGCCAGGGGCGGATCCGCCCCTATATCGGCTCAGGGTACAACATCCTCCACCCCCGTTTCCGGGTGAACTTCAAGGACTCCGGCGGAGTCGTGGACAACCAGAAAGTGGAAGTGAACCTGAGCCGCTGGGTGCTGTTCGGGGGCATGACGTTCGCCCCGGTCCAGGGCTTCACCCTGTCCACTGAGGCCTACAGCGCGCCGAGTGACCTGATCACCGGGAGGGTGAGGGCTACCCTGATCGTGGGCGGCAAGCGGCGGGGGCGATAATGGCCAGTGGGCGCGTGGGCCCGTGGGCGAGTGGGCCAGTGGGCGCGTGGGCGAGGAGTCGCGTTGGCGGTGCAGCCAGTCAACCAGCCCACTGATTTCACTCAGCCAGCCCGAGACGTTCCCCGGCCTTGAGCCGCTTTTCCAGCTCCGTGAATGCGGCGTCCGGATCGTATCCCTCGTACAAGCCCCGGGCGCGGCGAGCCTCGAGCCAGGCCGGAAACCCCGATTCAACGGCGCCATGTGACGTGATCTGCTCCGTCGCGGCCTTCACCGCGAGGTCGTTGGCATACTCGTTCTTGGGGTGACCCTTGTGGCCCCGCACCCAGGTCCACTGCACCTCATGCCGCCTGGCCGAGTCGACCAGGACCCGCCAGAGTTCCAGGTTCTCGATGGCACCGCCCTTCCGGGTCCAGCCTCGCGCCATCCATCCCGGCACCCATTCCCGCATCCCCTTGATCAGGTACTCCGAGTCGGAGACCAGCAGCACATGGAGCCGCTTGCCCTTGCCCGCGAGCAGTTGTAGCGCGGCGATGGCGCCGGCCAGCGCCATGCGGTTGTTGGTGGTGTCGGGAGCGTGGATGTAGAAATCCCGGCGTTGAATGCCGCCGGCGACACGGACTTCGATCAGGCCGCCGGCGCCGCCGGGCGTCGCGCCCTCGCGGCCGTTGCCGAGGCAGCTTTCGTCAAGGTGCAGGACGGCGGTGGGAAGCGGAGGCGCGGGCACCAGGCGTGGCGGGCTCCAGATGGACCAGGACCGGTATGTCGGTGGCCCGCAAGATAGTCTCGGTGTGGGAGGGGACCAACCATCCCTGATCCTCGCGATGGGCCCCGACGAACAGCGCATTGGCGCCCAGTCTCGCGAGCCCTTCCTTCACCTCGGCATCCAGGTCCCCCTCTACCAGGTGCAGCTCGAAGTCCAGCGGGGCCATCGAGAGTGCCCCGGATGCCCGGGCGAGGACCTGCCGCCCCTCTTCCGCGTTCGTGCCGACGTGCAGCACGTCGAGGTGTGCCCCGGTTATGCCGGCGAACCGGGCGGCATAGGCCAGAAGCGCTTCGCTCATTGGACCGCCAGCATAGGCCACCAGCACCCGGTCCATCGCGGTGGGTTCGCTGCCGGCAACCAGAACGGACCGGGGGCAGCGCCGGATGAGCTCGCGGGTGTCAGGGCCAAGGGGGTCGTGGTTCCGCTGGTTCGCCAACCCGCGTACCCCAGTCCGCCCCACGACCACCACCCCCACCTGATCGGCCAGGTCCCGCAGCACCTCGACCACGTCGCCGGAGCGGCTGACCGTTTCCACCTCGAGGCCCGCCCGGCGGACCGCTCCCGCGCCGTCACTCAGCATCTCGTGGGCTGCGCGCTGCAGCTCACCGTCTGTTGGCGGCACGCTGTCCGAGGACCACTCCATCCAGGCGGCGCCCATCGTCCCCCCGGTCCCTACCGGATCCGGGCGGTATACGTGCGCCAGAACGATACGGGCGCGGAACCGCTGGCCGACCTGGATAGCCTGCCCGAGCGCTACCTGGGCCTGCACCGACCCATCGAGGCCCACGAGGAGGGATGTGAACATGCTCTCAGGGTGGGGCGCGGGACGGGGATAGTCAAGATCCCCGGGCCCGCCGGTCGGGCAAGAACTGGTTTGGGGGCATCAGTGAGCGGTGAGCGGCGAAGGGTGGCTGTTGGCTGGGAATGCGGCACTGGAGCGCGAGGCCGCCCGCGTTGCCCACTGCACAGCTCACAGCTCACAGCTCACCGCTCACTGCCACTGCTTACTGCCCGACCACCTGCATCTCCTCGATCTCCTCCAGCACAAACGTCATCTCCTCGCCGGTCATCGGCACCCGGCCCACGAATGCATCGCGATTCCCCAGCGTGGTCAGCCTGACCGCGATGACGACGTACTCTGTTCCCCTGCGGTTGAGCGCCACCCGTCGGCCGTTCCTGACGGCGCTTTCGAGCTGGTCGAGTCGTTCGGGCGTCCACCGAAGCGGCATCAGTCGCGCTCCACGCTGAGCGTCCCCGCGGGTTCGTCGGTGAGCCGACCGATGATGCCCGAGGCCAGGGTTCCCTCCCGCAGCAGCGCGGCGACCAGAGCCTCCGCCTCGTCCGGCGGGACGGCCAGGAGCAATCCCCCGGAAGTCTGCGCGTCGGTCGCGAGCAGGCGATCCCCTTCGGTGATTCGGGAACCCCAGGCCACTCCGGCGGCGGCCTCGAGATTGCGGCGGGTGCCTCCGGGGATCACGCCCGCCTCCGCCAGCTCCCGGGCGCGGGGCAACAGGGGCAGCCGATCCACCCGGACAGTGGCTCCGACGCCGCTCCCTCGCAGGATGTTCATCAGATGGCCGAGGAGTCCGAATCCGGTCACGTCGGTGGCCGCACGGACTCCGTGCGCCAGCGCCGCGCGCATCGCGCCGTCGTTCAGCGCGGTCATGCTGGCGATCGCCTCCGGCATCTCGGCCTCGGTGAGGAGCTCGCGCTTGAGCGCGGTGGAGAGGATACCCGTGCCCAGCGGTTTGGTGAGCACGAGGAGATCCCCGGGGCGCCCCGCACTGTTGGTGAGCAGCCGGCTCGGGTGAGCCTCACCGAATGCCACCAGCCCGACGTGCGGCTCGAGCGAATCGATCGAGTGGCCTCCCACGATCGGGCAGCCCGCCCGGATGGTGATCTCTACCATCCCTCTTTGAACCTCGCCCAGCAGCTCCAGCGGCAGCTTCTCCCGCGGCCAGCCCACCAGGCTGAGAGCGAAGAGCGGCGTTGCGCCCATCGCATAGACGTCGCTGAGCGCGTTGGCCGCGGCGATCCGGCCCCACGTCGCGGCATCGTCGACAATAGGCGTGAAGAAGTCCACCGTGGCAACCAGGGCGCGGTCCGCGCTGATCTGATAGACCGCCGCATCATCCCGGGTCGCCGCGTCCACCAGGATTCTCGGATCCCCGGCCGCGGGTACGTGGCGCAGGACCTGCGCCAACTCGGAGGGCCCGAGCTTGCAGGCTCAACCCGCTCCGTGGGACAGAGTGGTCAGCCGGATGCGGGGCTTCTGGTCCAGCGGCTGATCGGACATGGCGACGCGGGCCTGTAAGGAGTAAAGAGTGAGGAGCGAGGAGTGAGGAGTGACGAGTTGCCGGTGAGCGGTGAGCAGTGAGTAGTGAGCGGTGAGACGTGAGAATTGCTCCCCAATACCCAACCTTGGACCGACAGCCGACAGCCGACAGCCAATGGCTAACGGCCAACGGCTAACGGCCAAAGGGCCACGCCCCCATCACCAACCCCAGCACCATGCCGGCAAGCACGATCCGGATAATACCCGCGAGCGCGGGCTTCCACGGGATCGAGCCAACGGGGTGACTTCTGAGCCGGGACGGGATCTCCATCAGGGCCCCGACGAGGAAGAAGAGCAGCACGCCACCTCCGCTACCCAGACTCCCGAACCACAGGCCCGCAAACAGGCTGAGCAGCAGTCCTTCGATGGCATTGGTGAGGAGCCCGGCCCGGATCGTGGGGGTTGGCTGCCCGGGGGTCTGCTGCAGTCGCTGTTCCGCTGTTCGCCAGAGGGTGAACAGCAGGGTAACTGCCGCCCAGCCCAGGACCACACGAGTGAACGCCATCGTGGTCCTAGAACGTGGCGCGGAGGGAGTCTGCGAGGTACAGCTGGCCCCGGACCATGACCCGCTCCACCGACCGGGTGTTGCGGATGTCGGTCAGGGGGTTCGACCGGAGGACCACCAGGTCGGCCAGCTTGCCTGGCGCCACGAGGCCGAGGGAGTCGGCGCCCAGCAGCTGAGCGGTATTCCGGGTTGCCGTCTCCAGCGCGTCCTCCGGGGTCAGTCCGGCGTTCACCAGGAGCTCGAGTTCGGTGTGCAGGCTCCACCCCGGCACCAGCATCTGATTGGTCGCGTCGGTCCCGGCGACGATCCTGCCGCCGGCGGACCGAAAGGCGCGCAGGAACAGGTCCTGATTCGGACGGGAGGCCCGGAACGCGGCGAACTGAGTGTCATCCCACCCTGCGCGTGCCTTGAGGTCGGGCAGGTTCCACCGGGTGACCACGGAGTCGGGCACCGACTTGACATCGTCACTGCCGAGTACCGCCGGATCATCGAGCCGGCTGTAGGTCTCGTGCAGCACCAGGGTGGGGACGATCGCCACCCTGCCCTCGGCCAGCGCATTCGCGACCCGGGTCAGGCTGGCGGAATCGAGCGAGGCCCAGCTCTTCTCGAAGTAGTTCCAACCGGCGAAGAAGCTCTTGCGGTGTTCGGCATAGAACTTCTCCGGACTCGAACTGGCCGCCTCCGGAACACCGCTCATGTGCTCGATCGACACCACTCCGAGCTTCATCGCGGTGAGCGCGTCGGTCAATCCCAGATGCCCGGTCACCTTGAGATTGAATGTGCCGGCCTCGTCCAGCAGGGGCTTCAGCAGGTCGGGCGTGATCTTGGTGTAGATCTTGAGATAGTCCACCCCGGCCACGGCCCGGGCATCCACCGCGCGGCGCGCCTGATCGCCGTTGCGGATGCCGGTGGCATCCTCGTAGGTAGGGGGGATGCCGTCGATCATCGCCCCGGCGCTGTAGATGCGGGGCGCCACCCCGCCGCCGAGACCGACCTCCTCCTTGAGGGCGAGAATCGAGTCTTCCTGGCCGTGCACGTCCCGCACGCTGGTCACACCCGCCGCGACATAGCGCCCGAGTGCCCAGCGCTCCGTGTGGGCGTGGCCGTCGATGAGGCCCGGAATGATCCACCGGCCGGTGACATCCACCTCCACCGCGCTCTTGGGGATCTCGAAGCCTTCGCGCGGAGCAACCGTCTCGATATGCCCCTGGTACACCACGATGACCGCATCGCGCATCACCGCGTCGCCGGCGCCGCTGATCAGGTTGCCCCCCACCAGCGCGATCCGGTCCTTGTGTTTCGGGGCGCAGGCGGTCGCGAGGAGGGCGAAGACCATGAGGCCGGCGGACAAGGCGGGCAGGGCGGAAATAGCCTGAGGCCGCCTTCCGCCTTCTCCGCCGGCGAGGCGTGGAGGCTCAGTCACTCGACGTGTGATCATGCAGGATCTTCCACCCATCAGACCGCCGCTCCATCACCAGGGTGAAGGGACCACTCGCCGTCGTTCGGCCGTCCCGGTAGAGCACAAATCGCGCGGTGATCAGCGCCACCGTCGGGGCGAGGGGGCGAGCGGCGAATTCCTCGAATCGCAGGCTGTCACGCGATGCGCCCGGGGCGAAGCGCGGGGCGTAATGTTCCCGGATCCAGCCGAACCCGTGCTGCACGTGGCCGTCGGACACGAATCCCGTCAGGGAGTCAGGCGCGTAGTCACCGACGAAGGCGTCGAGGTCACCGCGGTTCCACGCGTCCCTGGAACGGGTGAACTGCGCGGTGATCGTGCGGGTGAGCTCGGTGCGATCGGGGAGCGCGGGGGGTGATGGGGTCCCAGGAGCGCAGGCGCCTAGCGCGAGGAGAAGGCCGACCGTGCCCGCGACGAACGGGGTGGGAGGTGGAGCGGGAACCCGACCGCAGACCCTTCTGTGCAGCTCGCGAGCGGCCACGAGGACTCCGGGATGGTGATCGCAAGAGGTAAGACGGGAGACACAGGATGGAAGCAGGGATCTCGGAGCTGCACCGCTACGGTCTCACCGCTACCGGTCGTCTCACGTCTCACGTCTTTACGTCTTACGTCTCACGCCCCACGTGCCAGAAACCTGTCCGGCCCCGCCCGGTACCGCAAGATGAGGTCCGGTGGCCCCTTCCGCGCAGCCCGCCGACCGGGGTACCGTTGGGCCATGGGCTTCCTCGACTGGATCCGGCGGTCGCCTGACCATCCGCTCATCCTGGTGAGCAATCGCGAGCCGTTTGTTCATCATCGCACGCCCGGAGGGGAGATCCGGGTGGAAGCGCCCGCGGGGGGACTGACCTCGGCGCTGCAGCCGCTCATGGCCGCCTGCGGCGGTACCTGGGTGGCGTGGGGCAGCGGTTCGGCTGATTTCGACGTGACCGACGGCGCTGATTCTCTGCTCGTGCCGCCGGACCGGCCATCCTATCGTCTGCGGCGGCTCCGGCTCACTCCGGCGGAAGTCCAGGGGTACTATGTCGAGGCCGCCAACCGGGCACTGTGGCCACTGTGCCATTCGCAGCTGGCCCGGTTCGTCTATGACGCGGCGGATTGGCTGTGCTACCGCCAGGTCAACGAACGCTTTGCCGCCGCGGTCATGGCCGAGGCCCGGGGCGCCTCCGCCACGTGCTGGGTACATGACTATCACCTGGGCCTCGTCTCCGGCATGCTCCGCCGGGTGCGCGGCCTGTTTGTCCATCAATTCTGGCACATCCCGTGGCCGTCGCCCGACATCCTCCGGGTCCTGCCCCAGGCGCGGACCCTGATTCAGGGGCTGCTCGGCAACCACCTCCTCGGATTCCAGACCGTGAGCGACACCCGCAACTTCTTCGCGGGAGTCCGGCGCTTCGTGCGCGAGGCGGTGGTCGAGCCGAGCCGCGGCCTGGTTCGGTATCGGGGCCGGCGCACCGTGGTGCGCAACTTCCCCATCTCCATCGATGTTGCCAGCTTCGAGCGCCTGTCCCGCTCCGCGGAGACTGCGATGGTCGCGAGGCGGGTGCGGCTGGAGGCGCTTCCGGGAGATGGCCAGCTGCTGCTGGGTGTGGACCGGGTGGACTATACCAAGGGCATCCCGCGCCGCTTCGAGGCGATTTCCCGGCTGCTCGAGGATCATCCTGAACTGCTCGGCCGGATAGCACTCTTGCAGGTGGCGGTGCCCAGCCGGACCGATGTTCCCGAGTATGCGGCCTACGAGCAGGAGGTGGTGGACTTGGCCACGCAGGTGAATGCCCGGTTCGGACGGGCCGGATGGGTGCCGATCCGGCTGGAGCGACACGTGCTCGACCAGGCGACGCTGTCGGCCTACTACCGCGCGGCCGACGTCTGCATCGTCTCGCCGCTTCAGGACGGCATGAACCTCGTGGCGAAGGAGTTCGTCGCCTGCCAGGAAGGCCGCTTCGGAGTCCTGGTGCTGTCCCGGTTCGCCGGGGCAGCGCGGGAGATGCGCGAGGCGCTGCCCATCAATCCCTACGATATCGGTGCCACCGCCGAGATGCTCTATCGCGCCATCTGCCTTCCCGCCGCGGAGCGCACCAGGCGGCTCGCGGCCCTCCGCCGCCGGCTGACCCGCAATACCCTTCAGGACTGGATGGACGACATCTTTGCCGAAGTTGCCAGCCTTCGGCCCGGCGCGTGAGCGTGCCGCTCAGCCGCGGTCCCGGGAAGGGTGGCGCATTGGAGGTGCTCACCCGCGCACGGCGGCCTCTCTTCTTTCTGGATCTCGATGGCACACTCGCTCCGATCGTGGACCACTCCGCGAGTGCGCGGGTGCCGCCCAGCACCAGGAAGATCCTCCAGCGCCTCCGCGCCACGGGGGCCACGGTAGTACTGGTGTCTGGCCGGGCCGTGGCCGGGGTACGCCACGTGGCGCGGACCCGGGTTGACGCGATCCTGGGCGACCACGGGGCGATACTGCAGATTCGTGGCAGGACCTACGCATGGCTCCCGGCTAGCAAGGCACGCTTCACGCATGCCGCACACCGGCTGGAGCGGCTCATCGAGGGCATGCCGGGTGTGCGTTTCCAGCGCAAGGAGCGCTCGCTCGCCATTCACCTCCGACTGCCCTCACGGGACGCCGGCCGCACCGCCCGGCGGATTGCGGCTCTGCTCAGGGCGGAGGGATTGAGGGTGCTCTTCGGCTACCGGGTGCTCGACGCCCAGTTGCCGGGGGTGAACAAGGGCCGGGCGGTACTCCGCTGGCTCCGGCTTCACGCCGATCACGACGCGGTGTTCTATGCTGGCGACGACACCACCGATGAGGACGCGCTTCGCGCTCTGCGCGGCCGTGCCGTGACCGTGGCCATCGGGCCCAGGGCGCGGTACGCGAGCTACCGGACCTCGACCCCGGGCGCTCTGGCCGCGTGGCTCTTCCGGGTGGTGCATGCCAGAGAGGCCAGGAAGCGCGCAAGGGGCGGGCCCGTGCAGGGTACCCATCCCGTTGCCCGCTCCTCACGCCCTCCCCGCCGGAGAGTCTAGCCGATGCAGCTCCCCATCGCCGACTACGGCCTCATCGGAGACATGCGGACCGCCGCCCTGGTCAGCCGCCAGGGGAGCATCGACTGGTGCTGCCTGCCGCGGTTCGACAGCGGCAGCGTGTTTGCGGCCCTGCTCGACCCTGAGCGGGGCGGCACCTTCAGCGTGCAGCCGGTGGACGACGGCTTCACTTCCCGCCAGCGCTACCGGCAGGGCACCAACATCCTCGAGACGGTCTTCCGGACCGAGGATGGCGAGGCACAGCTGCTCGACTTCATGCCGGTCGGCTTCGAAGGCCACCCCACCGGCCCCCACCCCGAGATCCACCGCCAGATCTCCTGCCTCGGCGGCAGCGTCGCGATCCGGGTGCGGTTCATGCCGCGCTTCGCGTACGCTTCGCGGGCCACCCGCATCGAGGCGCTCCGGGGCGGTCTCTACGCCACCGATCGGACCGACCAGGTGGTGACCCTGGGCTGCACCCGAGCACTCGAATGGAGCGTGGAGCAGGGCAGCGCCGTCGCGACCCTGACGCTGCGCGAAGCCGAGACGGAATGGCTGGTGTTGCGATACGATGACGACGATATCCACCCGGTTGACGAGTACGACAGCGCCGAGAAGCTCGAGCTCACCGCCGCCTTCTGGCGGGTGTGGAGCTCGCGCGTCCGGTATGTCGGCCCGTTCCGCCGCCAGGTGGAGCGCTCCGCCCTGGTCCTCAAGCTGCTCACCCACGCCGATACCGGGGCGATCATCGCCGCGCCGACCACCTCGCTGCCCGAAACCCTGGGCGGCAGCCGCAACTGGGACTACCGCTTCGTGTGGCTGCGGGACGCCGCGTTCACGCTCGCGGCGCTCGAGCGGGTGGGGCACGCCTCCGAGGCCGATCAGTTCATGCGTTTCCTGAAGCGGGTCACCCGGCACGAGGGCGGCGGTCACCTGCAGATCATGTACGGCATCGATGGGCGCCGCGACCTGGTGGAACGCCAACTGGACCACCTTGCGGGCTATCGCGGCTCCCGTCCCGTCCGGGTGGGGAACGGGGCCGCCGATCAACTGCAGATCGACGTCTACGGCGAGGTCCTGGAGACGGCGGAGATGTGGCGCCGCAATCACCAGATGACCGACGGCACGTGGCGAGTCCTTCGCCCGCTGGTGGACTGGGTGAGCCGCAACTGGCACCGGCCGGATTCCAGTATCTGGGAGGTCCGGGGTGAGGTGCGGCACTACGTGTACAGCAAGCTGATGAGTTGGGTGGCGCTGGACCGCGGCATCCATATGGCGGAGGAGCTCCGCCTGGATGGCGACCCGGAGCGGTGGAAGGCCGAGCGCGACCGGCTGCGCGCGGAGATCCTGGACCGGGGATGGAGCAGGGAGAAGCAATCCTTCATCCAGGCCTACGAGAGCCCGACCACCCTCGATGCCTCCACCCTGGCGATCGGCTTCGTCGAGTTCCTGCCCTGGGACGATCCACGGATGCGGTCCACGGTGGAGGCCATCGCCACCGAGCTCACCAGCCCCGACGGCAACCTGGTGTATCGCTACCGGGGGCCGGACGGCCTCGAGGGCGAGGAAGGGGCGTTCTCGATCTGCACCTTCTGGCTGGCCGAGGCGCTGCTGCGCTCGGGCGACCGGCGCCGCGCGGAGCGGATCTTCCGGGGAATGCTGGATCACGCCAACCATCTCGGGCTCTACTCCGAGGAGCTGGACCCGGCGACGGGGGAGTTCCTCGGGAACTTCCCCCAGGGCTTCACCCACATCGCCCTGATCAACTGTGCCGTCGCGCTGGGGGTGGAGGTGCTCCCGCCCGATCAGCGCGACGAGCCCGAGCCGGTCGGATAACGGCCGTACCAGCTGAGCATGTAGAGCTGGGTCCGCATCCAGTTGGACGGCTTGGGACGCGGTGCCGTGGTACTCCCCGTCGAACGGAGCAGCGCAGCAGGCACGCCCCGCTGCTTGAGCGCCGCGAAGTACTCCTCCGTCCGCGGCATGGGAGTGCGCAGGTCGAGCTCGCCCGTCATCAGCAGGGTCGGCGTCTTCACGTTCCCCACGGACATGAGCGATTGCCTGAGCCACGGCGCCGGCAGTGGCATCGTCCTGGCTGCGGGAGGAAAAAGGAGCGCCCCGGGGGGCCGGGGCGCTCGCAGAACGACGGTGCGGGACTCCGCTCCGTGGTGTTACCGCTTCTTCTTGCCGCCCTTCTTGGCCGGCTTCTTCGCCGCCTTCTTGGCGGCCTTCCTGGCGGGCTTCTTAGCCGCCTTCTTCGCGGGCTTCCTGGCCGCCTTCTTCGCCGCTTTCTTGGCGGGCTTCTTGGCGGCGGCCTTCTTCTTGGGCTTGGCGGCCGGCTTCGGAGCGCTCGACGGAGCCGCTGCGGGCGTCTCGGACATCGGTGCGGGCGCAGGCGGCTCGAACGGGGTCGGCGCGGGGTCCATCCATCCGGAATCCGTCCAGCTCATCTCCATATCGTGCAGCTCGGCCATGGCGCTTCCTCCAGAGACTGCCGCGGCGAGACACCCGCCGCCGGTGCACGGGCATCAACGCCCGTCACGAGAGTGGGACGCAGAAAAGATGCACTTCTTCTGCTCTTGTGCAAGGCGTCGCTCGGACATCAATTCGTGGTCGAAGATCACCGCCGCCGCGGTGCCTGACGCGAAGCTCCGGGACGCGCCGGAGCACCGCGCAGGTCGCCTCGACCCCGATCGGCGAACCCTCTCCTATTGCGACGATGCCACCTAAAGCATTTAACTGCAATGCATTACGGCTGTGGTCCTGGCTGATCCCCATGCTCGTCGCCACTCCGGCCGTTGGCCAGAGCATGGACTCGCTGCTCCGACCGGTCACGCCGATCCCCCTCGGCGTTGAGCTGGTCGGCCCCGCGCGACCCGGTGCGTACGTCAGCGCAGTGGGTCGACGCGCCATCGCGATGGGGACCGAGCGCGGGGGCTTCGAGATCTGGGCGTGGCCCCTCAAGCTGGTACACCAGTTCGAGCTGAGCTTCCTAACGCCGCTCTTCAGAGAGCCCATCGCCGGGCGGAGCATCGCTCGCGAGGTGGAGATCACGCCGGCGGGTCCGGTGATCACCTACACCCACCCCGCATTCACGGTACGCCAGCGGATCTTCGCGCCAGCGGACCAGCCCGCCATCGTGATGCTGCTCGATGTCGACGCCGTGCGGCCGGTCGAGATCCTGGCGGACTTCGTCTCCGACCTTCAGCTGGCCTGGCCCGGCGCAGTCGGCGGTCAGTACGTGTTCTGGGACCAGGATTCGCGGGCATTCATTCTCTCGGAGAGCCAGCGCAAGGTGAACGGAATGGTGGGCAGTCCGTTTACCACCTCCGCGACCAACCAGCCCGCCCACGACGTTCCTGACGCGCCGAGCCAGCTGCGGATTGCCGTGGGCGATTCGGCCCGGGTGCCGATGCCCCGCCCCGGCGAGCCCGCCGGCCGGCTGACCGCGCTCCACGTGCGCGGCATTCCCATAGTGCTGGTCGGCGCCGTGGCCCCGCGTGACAGCGTGAAGGCCATCTATCGCCGGGTCCTCGCCGAGATTCCGCGGTTGTATGAGGAGCGGGTCACCCGCGCCCGGACCGTGCTGGAGCAGTCGCTGTCGCTCGAGTCCCCCGATCCCGGGCTCGACCGGGCGCTCCGCTGGGCGGAGCTCAATCTGGATGAGGCGCTGGCATGCAATCCGGACCTCGGCTGCGGGCTGGTGGCGGGCTACGGGCCCAGCGAGCCGCGCGGAGCCCGACCCGGGTTCGCCTGGTTCTTCGGCGGCGATGCGGCCGTCAACTCGCTGGGCCTCGATGCCGCCGGCCAGATCGACCTGGCGCGCCAGGGACTCGAGTTCTTCGCCCGCTACCAGTCGCCTGAGGGCAAGATCCCTCACGAGATCTCCCAGAGCGCCGGACGGATCCGCTGGTTCGAAGACTTCCCCTACGCGTTCTACCACGCCGACACCACACCGTACTGGCTCATGGCGTGGGGCGACTACTGGAAGGCCACCGGGGACGGTGAGACTATCCGCCGGATGTGGCCCGCCATCCTCAAGGCGTACCAGTGGTGCAAGGGAACCGTCGACCCGGCGACCGGCCTCATGCTCAACTCCAAGGGTGGGCTCGGGGCGGTGGAGGTGGGCGATCTTGGTGTCGGTGTGCTGTCCGACATCTACCTGAGTGCGGTCTGGGTGGTGGCGCTGGATCGGATGGCAGGGATGGCGGAGGCGGTCGGGCGGCCGGCCGGCCAGGCGAACCGGAAGCCCGCGGCGCGCGCATCCGTTCAGCTCGCCGCCGAAGTGGGAGCGCTCCGGGAGAAGGCCCTTGCGTCCCTGCGCGATCGCTTCTGGCTCCCGGAGCAGCACATGTACGCCTTCGCACTCCTGGAGGGCGGAGCCATCCGGCCGGAGCTCACGGTCTGGCCCGCGACCGCGATGAGCTTCGGCCTGTTCGACGACACCAGGGGCATGGCGGGCGCCACGGCGCAGGCCGGCGCCGCCCTGATGACCGACTGGGGCGCTCGCTCCCTGGCCTCCGGCAGCACCCTGTTCGATCCGCTGCACTACAACAATGGCACGGTGTGGCCCTTCGGCACGGGGTTCAGCGCTCTGGGGCAGTACCGCTACCACAATCCGGTCGCCGGCCTTCAGGCGCTGATGCAGATCGTGCGGAGCGGGTTCACCTGGGGGCTGGGGCGCAATCCCGAGGTCTTCGCGGGAATGCAGTACGAGCCGCTGGAGAC
>Ga0153915_10002287_pt1 | contig 17543 bp, 17 predicted proteins | sample Opewatmetagenome_2_FD_107003 | JGI IMG/M metagenome (GOLD analysis project Ga0153915, IMG submission 107003) | Freshwater wetland microbial communities from Ohio, USA - Open water 3 Core 3 Depth 3 metaG | ecosystem: Environmental > Aquatic > Freshwater > Wetlands | place: USA: Ohio, Lake Erie...
ATATCGCGATCGCTCCGTAGGCCACGCTCACCGAGCCGGTAAGCTGTCTCCAGGTCGGCGTGGTGAGCCCCGCGCCGACGACGAAGAGGTCCTGCAGCGGCCCCGGGATCGTGAAGGGGATGCTGGTCGTCCCCGCCGGCGTGAGGCCGACGCGGTACTCCCCGTAGGTGTGGCCCTGGTAGCCGACGGACGTGGCGTCGAAGCGGAAGAACTCCCTGGTGAGGCTGACGTTCGGTTGCCACCAGCCCCGCAGGGTGGCCTGGAAGTTGATGCTCTCGGTGCCCTCGATGCTCGGCCGCTGGCCGAACCCGTCGTACGTCCACAGCCGATCGATCCGCTGGAAGCTGGAGTACGTCTCCACCAGCGCGCCGGGAGCGCCGTAGCCGGTGAAGCGGTTGAAGTAGCTCAAGTCCGCAATGCCCGTCCGGTTGACGAACCCGGCCGCGGCCTGAAAGTCGGGCGCAACGCCCGTGCCGCTCAGGTGGAAGCCCCAGTTGCGGCCGGTGCGGTCCCAGACGGCCTGGGTCAGCGTCCCGCGATGGAAGCCCGTGGGGTCGTGGGTCCACGAGGCGACGCCCTGCAGCTCCACGAAGTAGAGCTTCGAGTGCACGATGTGAATGTCCGCCCCCGCCAGGCGCGAGAACTGCCCGCCGTCCTCGCGGGCCGTGCCCACGAACCCGAGGTTCGAGGTGGGGCCGAGGTCGTAGCGCAGGCGGCCGATGCCGAACAGCGGGTGGTGGCCGGTCGCCGACTCCGACGTGGCATCGGAGGCGAAGATGGTGGCGATGGTCCAGGGCCCCGCCTTGCCGGCGAGCTTGGCGCCGCCGTCGGGGCTCACGATCCGGCGCGTGTAGATGAGCTGGTTGGGAGTGTCGTAGAGCTCCAGCCCGTCGAGAAAGAACGGCCGCTTCTCCGGGTAGAACAACGCGAAGCGCTGGTTCAGCGTCACCTGCCCGACGTCCGCCTCGACCTGGGAGAAGTCGGGGTTCACGGTGCCGTCGAGCGAGAGGTTGGGCGTGATGCCGTAGCGGGCATCGAGCCCGATCTGCGTGTTGTCCGAGTAGTGATAGCGCGCACCGGAGGTGTCGCCGTTCACCCGCTCGGTCGCGACCGGTGTCAGGTCCAGCACCAGCCCGCGGTGGAGGTCTCGCAGCCCTTCGAGCCAGCCCGACTGGTTCATGAAGCTGGCGCTCGCGCGCACCACCGGGGCCCAGGAGTCCTGGTAGCCGGAGTGCTGCACCCGCCGCAGCACGTTGATGCCCCAGGTCTGCGGATTGCCGCCGGAATAGCGCAGGCTCTTGAACGGGATCTCGATCTCGACGTCGTAGCCGCCGGGCACCAGCCGCCCGCGCGACCGGAAGACGAAGTCGGGGTTGAGGTCCACGTTGCCGTCGAGGATGTTCATGGCGCCGAAGCCGCCGCCGCCGCCGTAGAAGCCGCCCGCGCCGCCGCCGTAGGCGTCGCTCCGGATGCCGTCCTGCTGTACGCCGAAGGGGTTCACGCCGAACAGGAAGGCGCGCCGCCGATCGTTGTAGGTGTCGAGCAGGATCTGGACGTAGTCGTCGGCGCTGATGTTGTCGCGGTCGGCGTGCGTGGCGTGCACGAGGTCGCCGTGCGCCTCCCGCGCCCGGATCCCGAAGTAGATGGCGGTGGGAGAGTACCACACCAGCACCTCGGTCGGCTCCACAGCTGGCAGCCCGTCCACCGGCTGGTACTGCGAGAAGCCGACCAGGCGCGCAGCGCGGCCCCACACCGGCTCGTCGAGGCCTCCGTCCACCGTGATTGTGGTGTCGACGCGCGGGATCAGGACGTGGAGCTGGTGCTGCCGGCCGTCGAAGACGGGCCCGGAATCAGGCGAGGCCTGTAGCAGCAGCGCGAAGGCGAAGGCCGGAAGCACCGGCGGGAGAATCTAACCTGAGCCTAGCAGAGTTGCAGAGTTACGGTGGCCGGAACAGCGTTGCAGGGAAACCGGCAGTCGAAAGGGCGCATCCGACCTCGATGCGCCCTTCCTTGGTGCTGCCGACCGCTGACCACTACCCCTGAGCAACCCTCCAACGCTTGGATCTACTCGTACCGCAGGGCGGTGATGGGATCGAGCATCGAAGCCCGCCGGGCCGGCCAGACGCCAAAGACGATCCCGACCGTGAAGCTGAACACGAACGCCAGCGCGATGGACATCGGCGAGATCAGCGTATTCCAGTGGAAGATCCTGCTCAGGGCGATCGCCCCGCCGCCGCCGAAGACCACGCCCATCCCGCCGCCCACCAGGCAGAGCACCAGCGCCTCCACCAGGAACTGGAACAAGATGGCGCCCCGGGTGGCGCCGAGTGCCTTGCGAACGCCGATTTCCCGTGTCCGCTCGGTCACGGACACCAGCATGATGTTCATGATTCCGATCCCGCCCACCAGCAGCGAGACGGCGGCGATCCCGGCCAGCAGCATCGTGAAGGTCTCGGTGGTCTGGCTCAGCGTTTGCGCCAGGTCGGCCTGGTTGCGGATCTCGAAGTCGTTCGGCGACGCGGGCTGGATCTTGTGGCGCCGCCGGAGCGCCTGCTCCAGCGAGATCATCGCCAGGCTCGTGTTGGCCTCGTCGTCCACCTTGACGGTGATGGTCCGCACCCGGTCGCTGCCTATGATGCGGTAGCGCGCGGTGTTGAGCGGGATGAAGATCTGCTCGTCGGGGTTCATCCACCCCTGCTGCGCGCCCTTGGCACCTAGCAGCCCGATGACCTCGAAGCTGATGCCCCGGATCTCGACCGTCTGCCCGATCATGGCGGCGACGTTCTGGCCGAAGTCGTCGGCCACGGCGGAGCCGATGACCGCCACGCGGCGCCGCGCTTCGTCGTCGCCGGCGGTAAAAATGCGCCCCGCGACGACGGTGTAACTGCGGGCCTTGAAGTACGACGGCGTGGTTCCGGTAACCTGGATGTTGGAGTTCTGGTTGCCGTACTTCACCTGAAAGGAGCGGTTGATCTCGGGCATCACCGCCACGAGGTGGCGCGCCGTGTTCTCGATCTCGGTGGCGTCATCCACCGTGAGGCCCAGTCGCTGGTCGCTCGCGACGCCGTGCTGGAACTGGTGGCCCGGCATCACCGTCAGCAGGTTGGTCCCCAGCGCCGAGATGTTGTCCTGGACCGCCTTCTGCGCGCCGGCGCCCAGGGCGATCATGGTGATCACGGCCCCGACGCCGATGATGATACCCAACATCGTGAGGAACGACCGCAGCTTGTTCGCGCGTATGGCCGCCAAGGCGACCATCCACAGCTCCCAGATCAGCATGCTAGCGCCCCCCTCCAGCCCGGGCCGCCCCGGTCTGCGACCCCTGCTGCATCCCGGGCACGGCGCCGCCGGCGAAGCGCTGCATCCGACTGCGCATCTCGGCTTGCTGTTGCACCAGCGAGGCCGACGGGAGCAGCAGCACGGTGTCCTTCTCGCCAATGCCGGTCAGCACCTCGCTGTAGTCCATGTCGGTGAGCCCGGTCCTCACTCGCACCGGCGCGGGCTTGCCATCCTTCAGGACGAACACGATGAAGCTGCCGCCGAACTGGTAGTTGTTGCCTTCGCCGAAGCGGCGTCGGCTCTGGCCGTTCGTCCCGCCGCCCTGCTGGAACCGGCGCATCGCCTGCTGCATCATCGCCTGCTCCTGCGAGGTCAGCTGCTGGCCGCTCCGCTGCTTCTGGAAGATGGCGCGCAGCTGCTGCATCTCGGCGCCCGCCCCGTTCTGGTCCGATCCCGGGGCTGCGCCGCCGGCCTGGGGCTGCCCGCCCTGCCCGCTGGCCTGGCCGGCACCCTGCTGCTCGCGCCACTGGCGGATCTTCTGCATCACCGCCGAATCCTGCGCCGTGAGCGCCTCGTTGGCCATCCGCTTGCGCCTGAGCTCGCTCATCTGCTCCTGCGTCACACCCGGCGGGAGCTGGAAGCCGCCGGGCGCGCTGCCCGGGCCGGCCGCCATCTGAGTGGTCCCAGTCGGTCGCTGCGGCGCGCCGCCCTGCGCCGCCCGCGGCGGCTCGGAGGCCCGCAGCTGCGACACGTTGCCGCCTTCGACCTGCCGGTTCGCGCCGGTGCGCGGCGGATCCGCCTGCGGACCGCGGCTGGACGCCCTGGTCGACGCGAGCTGCGGATTCGCGCGCGCGATCGAGTCCTGGACGGCGAGCTGCCGGTCCACCTCCTTGGCATCGAGCCCCAGCACCTGTGCCGCGGAGCTCACGTCACGCGGCGTACGCAGCGCGGAGGTGGGGATGGCCAGCACGTCCTGGCGCTCGCCGATCTGGATCGCCACCTCGGCGTTCATGCCCGGCCGCAGGAGGCCGCCCGGGTTGGGGATCTGGACCAACACGGGGAACATCGTAACGTTCTGCGACACCGTGGATTGCGGCTCGATTTTCAGCACCGTACCCTGGAACGGCCGGTTGGGGTACGCGTCCACAGTGATGGTGGTCTACATCCCCGACTGCACCTTCCCGATGTCGGTCTCGTCCACCAGAGCGCTGACCTGGACCGTGCTGAGGTCGGCCATCTGCAGCAGCACCGTGCCCCCGGACACGTCCCGGACCGCCGACGTGATGACGGCTCCGGCCTCGACCTTCTTGGTCAGGATGGTCCCGTCCACCGGCGCCAGCACGTTGCAGTCCGTGAGGGCGTCCTGCGCGCTCTGCAGGCCCGCCTGGGCTCGGACCAGCTGGGCCCTCGCGTTGGCGTCGGCCAGGGCGGAGTTGTCATGGTCCTGCTCGCTCAGAACGCCCGCAGCGAACATCTCGTCCGCCCGGCGCTTCTGCGCCGCCGCGTTGGCTGCCTGCGCCTGGGCGACCTCGAGGTCCGCCTGGGCCTGGTTGAACGCGGTGGTGGGGTCGCGCCGGTCCACCTTCACCAGGGTGTCACCCCGGTGCACCATGTCGCCGGTCTCGGACCGCATCTCGAGGATCTGGCCCGATGCGCGCGACTTCACGTCCACGATCTGGATGGGCTGGACCGAGCCGTTCGCCTCGGCCGACACGATGATGTCGCGGCGCGCCACCGGCACGGGCTCGTAGAGCTGCACCACCTGCTGCTTCTTGCAGGCGGTCGTGAGTGAGACGGCGGCGGCCGCCGACGCCAGGGTGAGGCGAGAAATATTCATGCCGACTGCCCTTCCGTTCCCGTGTCCCGGTCGATGAGCCCGTCCAGGATGTGAATTTGCCGCCGCGCGTGGGCGGCAATGTCGTGTTCGTGAGTGACCAGGATGATCGTCTGGCCGCCCTGATGCAGCCGCTCGAAGAGCTGCATGATCTCCTCGCCGGTCTTCGAGTCGAGGTTTCCCGTCGGCTCGTCGGCGAGCAGAATCGAGGGGTGGTTGATCAGCGCGCGGGCGACCGCGACGCGCTGGCGCTGTCCGCCCGACAGCTCGGCCGGGCGGTGGTCCTTCCGGTCGCCAAGGCCCACCGACTCGAGGGCGCCAACCGCACGCTCCTTGCGCGTCTTCGCCGGCACGCCCGCGTAGATCAGGGGCAGCTCGACGTTGTGAAGCGCGGTGGCGCGCGGCAGCAGGTTGAAGGTCTGAAAGACGAAGCCGATCTCCTTGTTCCGGATCCGGGCAAGCTCGCTGTCGTTGAGGTCCGAGACGCGCTGGCCGTTGAGCCAGTACTCGCCGGCGGTCGGGGTATCGAGGCAGCCGATCACGTTCATCAAGGTGGACTTGCCCGACCCGGACGGTCCCATGACGGCGACGAACTCGTTGCGGTGAATGGTCAGATTGATGCCCCGGAGCGCCTTGATGACCTCGGCGCCCAGGGCGTAGTCACGGGTGAGGCCGGACGTCACGATGATGGCCCCGTCGGGTGCCGCCGGATCGGCGGCCTGGCGCTGGGTGGCGGCGGCGGTCACAACGCGTGCCCCACGTACGCCTCGATCTGCGCGCGCGCGACGAGGTAGTTGTAGCGCGCCTGGACCAGGGTGACCTCGGCCTGGTTGAGCGAGGTCTCCGCCGTCAGCAGATCCACGATGGTGGAGGCGCCGAGCCGGTAGCGCTCGCGCTGCATCCGCAGGTTCTCCTGGGCCGCCGCGACGGAGGTGCGCGCGACGTCGATCTGGGACCCGGCGGCCTCGAGCGCGGTGATCGCCTGGGTGAGGTTGGCGTCCAGGGCGAGCCGCGCGTCGCGCAGCTTGGCCTGGGACGACACGAGATTCGCGTCGGCCTGCACGATCCCGGCCTCCCGCTGGAAGCCGTTGAAGATCGGGTAGGAGAGGGAGAGGCTGACGCTCCAGGTCCCGGTGTACCTCGGGCTCCGCACGAAGGACGTGTCGCCGGCGGAGATGACCCGGTTCAGCGGCGCCGCGGCCCACGGCAGCTGCGCCCCGGCCCACGTCTGCCTCGCGCCGAGACTCAGGGTCGGCATCAGCGGCGCGTGGCTGGCCGCGAGCGACGCGCGCGCCGCCGTCACGCCCGCCTGGGCCTCCACGACCGCCGGCGCTCCGCCGAGCGCCTCGCTGCGCAGCGTGGCCGTGTCGAGGACGGGCACCCGGACCTCGAGCGTGGTGTCGGGGACGGCGGCGACCATGCCCTCGACGCCGGCGGCGCGCGCCAGGTTGGCTTGCGCGGTCAGGGCGTTGGCCTGCGCCTGGATGAGCTGGAGCTGGGCATTGCCGTGGTCGACGCTGGCCGACAGCGAGTCCGCGCGCGTGGTGGCGCCCAGACGGAGCTTCTCCGAGATCAGCTTGAGCTGCTCATCGGAGCGGCGGAGGTTCGACTCCGCCACGCCGACCAGTTCCTGGGTGGCCAACGCGTTGAAGAACGCCTGTTTCGTCGCGAGCGCGGTGGCGTAGTCCTGGCCCACCAGCGCGGCCTGGTTGAGGTCGGCGTTGGCCTCGGCAGCCCGGCGGTTCGCCCCGCGCTGAAAGCCCGTGAACAGGTTCAGGTTCGCGCTCAGCCCGAAGGACGAGTTGTCGGTGCTCGAGCTGGACTGCGGGATGCCGAACTGGTTCACGCGTTGGCTGCTGTTGCGGGACGCGCTGCCGCTGCCGTTGATCGAGGGCAGATAGGCGCCCCACGCCTGCAAGGTCGCCATGTTGGCGACGCGAATGTTCTGCTGCGCCTGCACCATCGCGGGATTGTTGTCCCGGGCGAGGCGCAGCGCTTCCGCGAGGGTGATGCGCCGCGGCTGCGGCGCCGTCTGGGGTGAGGGCGCGGCCTGCTGCGCCGCGGCGGTGCCGGCGGCGCCGGCCGCCAGGCCGAGAGCGAGGATCCAGGTTCGATACAGAGTCATGGCTTCTTCACCTGCGCTTGCGCTGCGCTGTCGGCGCGGGCGCGTTCGGCCCGATCCCGATCCAGCAGCTTCTGGTACGCGGTCTGTTGCTCGGGTGTGAGGATGCGGCGGATCTCGTCCGCGACGCGGGCGCGCGCCGAGTCGATCTGAGGCCGGATCGTCAGGAAAATCGCATGCATCTCCGGCCGGTGCCGGCGCACGAGCGCGGCGATCGAGTCGTGCTGCGCGGCGCTGAGCTTCAGCTCTCGCGTCAGAAAGCCCGAGTACCCGTCCGGTCCGCGGCCGTGGTGTGTGATCCAGCCCTCGGTCGCGGCGCCCGCCGCGAACCCCGCGACGGCCACGGCGATCAGCAAGCCGACAGCCCACGCCTTTGACTTATTGAACATCCTCGTGTCCTAGTTCCCCAGCGTTTCGGCGAGGACGTACGCCGTCCCCGTGCTGGCACCCACCAGATCGGCCGTGAGGGTCGGGGCCGTCGAACTGCCGGCGGCGTCGGCGTTCTGAAGACCCGGGAGCGCGACCGCCAACGCGAGCACCACGATCGCGGCGATGAGCCAGGGCCGCGCCCACGCTTCCAGCCACGACCACGCCGGGCTCTCCGTCGTCTCGTGCGCCGTCCGCCGCCGGTGCAGCGCGCCCGCCGCCCGCATCAGCACGGCGTCGGTGAAGGCGCGGCCGTCGTCCTCCGGCGCGAGGTGCATCTTCAAGAGGTCCTTCATGGCTCCTCCGTGCGGGCGCGCGGGTCGAAGGCCTCGAGGGCCACCCGCAGCGCGCGTCGCGCGTGAAACACGTCTGATCGCACCGTTCCCTCGGGGATGCTGAGCACTCCCGCGATCTCCGCGTGCGAATACCCTTCGACATCGAACAGCGTCACGGCGACCCGCTGCCGCTCCGGCAGCGCCGCCAGCGCCGTGTTCAGCTCTCTCCTGACCTCGGCCGACTCCGCGTCGGAAGCCGGCGACGATCGGCGCGAAGGGGCGCGCTCGTCGAGCGTGTCCGCCTTGCGCACCGCGCGCCGCCGCACGAGGTCGATGGCGGCGTTGGTGGCGATCCGCATCAGCCAGGGCCCGAACGGCCGCGACGGATCGTACGTCTCGATCCGGTCGAGCGCTGAGAGGAACGCATCCTGCGCGGCGTCGTCGGCGTCGTGCGCATCGCCGGTCACGGCGCGCGTCAGGCGGCGGACCGCCGCCTGGTGGCGCTGAACGAGCGCCCCGAACGCGTCCCGATCGCCGGCTGCGGCGTGCACCGCGAGCGCGGCATCGGCCTCCAAAGGTGTATTACGCAGAGGACACGGGGCGCGTTGGGAGGACGCTCATGCAGTGGCGCCGAGCCCCAGGTCACGCTCGATCGGCCGCAGGGCCTGGATCACAAAGAGTATGTGATCGTCGAGCGGCAGGCCCAATTCCTCGGCGCCCTGGCGGATCTCGTCACGGTTGACGTTCCGGGCGAACGCCTTGTCCTTGAGCTTCTTCTTCACCGACGGCACCTCGAGGTCGGCGAGGCTTCGGCTGGGGCGCACCAGCGCGCACGCCACGAGAAACCCGCACAGCTCGTCCACGGCGTAGAGCGTCTTCGCGAGCTGGCTGTCGCGCGGCACCCCTGTATAGGATGCGTGACCCAGGATCGACCGTCGCAGCGGCTCGGGGTAGCCACGCGCGGCCAGAATCCTGGAGCCCTCCGAGGGATGCTCCTCCGTCGCGCTCCGGTTCGGGTTGGGGTAGCGCTCGTAGTCGAAGTCGTGGAGCAGGCCCACCACGCCCCAGGTCTCCTCGTCCTCCCCGAGCTTCTTCGCATAGGCTCGCATCGCGGCCTCGACCGCGTACATGTGTTTCCGGAGGGCGTCGGAAGGCGTGTACTCATGCATCAGACTCAGCGCATCGGTGCGGTTCATAGCCCACTGGAGTGAAGGGAACGGGTTGGATGATGGGTGATAGGTGGGGGGTGATGCGGGGAGAGCGCAAGGGCGGCGACCACCGTGCCGCCGCCCCTGCCCGGCGCGGACGCGGACTGACGCGCTAGGGTCGCTCCAGCGCCAGCTGGCGCCTCTCCCGGTCGGCGCGGACCATCAAGGCGCGGTACTCCTGGCGGAGGCGCTGCTCGGCGGCGTGATCGCCGGACATCCGCGCCGCGCGGATGGCCCCGGCCAGACCGCGGCTGCGTTTCGGCGCGCGCGTGAGCGAGGCTTCGTACGCCGTGAGCGCGTCGGCTGGCCGCCCGACCTCAAGCAGCATGTCCCCGTATAGCTCCCGCGCCGGAAGAATCGCGCCGGGGGTCACCGGGTGTTTCTCGGTGTGGTCCTCGAGGTCGGCGGCATCGCTCGCGGTCTCGACCGCCGCGGCCGTGTCGTGCACGGCCAGGGCGAGCCACGCGGCGGCTGCCAGACGCTCTGCGTGCACGGTGCCTGCCCAGATGGGGACGCGTCGCTGCGCGAAATCGCTGTCTATGACCGCCAAGGCCGTGAGCGCGGCGCGTGCCGCGGCCGTGTCGCCGCCCCGCGCGGCGCCCAGCGCCCGCGCGAAGTGCGTAACAGCCAAAGACGCCGGCTCGTTCAGGTCCGATCGCACGGGGAGCGCGGCCGCCTCTCCCCACCGCCCGCGCTCGAGCGCGTAGCGGGCGGGAATGGCCGCGAGGGCGTACGTCGCGGCGACGCTGTTCGCCGGGCTCCACGCCTTGATCCCCGCCGTCTCAATGGCCAGGCGGCGCGCGGCGGCGTCGCGGCCCTCCTGGAGGTACGCGTACGCCATGTAGTCCATCGCGTGCAAGCGCTGGTCCCACACCGTGTGCATGCGCTGCTCGGCCTCATACTGCCGCGAGGCCGCCGCCGAGGACGTGTTGGACGCGATCGACGCGTCCCACATCCCGAGGCGAGTGTAGATGTGTGACGGCATGTGGCGGGCGTGCGGGACCGACGGTGCAATGCCCGCGTAGCGATCGGCCGCCCGCACCGCGCGATGGGCCAGCAGCGGAGAGTCGTAGGCGTGAATAAGATAGTGGGCCAACCCGGGGTGGTTGGGCTGGACCCGGAAGAGCGGGTCGAGGATGTCGCCCGCCTGGCGCTGAAGCGCGTAGGTCGTGTCGGGAGGAGAGTTCTGCGCGACTGCGATCAGGCTCAGCGCGTAGAAGATCGCCGCCTCCGTATCGGCAGGCTGCGCCTCGTGCACCCGACCGAGCCCCGCCGACCAGGCCTTGATTCGGTCCAGATAGCCGGCCGTGGCCCAATCGTGATAGAAGGCGCCGATCGCCTCCACGTATCCCTGCTCGCGGGGCGTCGGCGGGCCCGCGGCCCGGGCGCGCTCGACGAGGGCTGCGCCGCGGCGCTGGTCGTCGGCAGTGGGCGGTTGCCAGAGCGGGTGGAGCAGGCTCGTCGCCTCGCCCCAGTACGCGATCGTGCACGTCGAGTCGCGGGCCGCCGCCTCGCCGAAGGTCTTTCGTGCCTCTTCGTACCAGAAGGAGTGCAGCAGGGCGACGGCCCGCTCCACCCGCTGTTGAGCCGCGGCGCTGCACGAAGTCGGGAAACGCACACGGCCAAGGTGGGCGGGAGGCGTGCCACCGTGCTCGCCCATGTCCATCTGGGCCGCGAGCGGGTGGGCGGCAAGCAACAGGGCAAGGACGAGGGCCGGCGCGCGTATCGTCATACACGACTCCCGCTATCGGAAATACTCTGATTCTGGGATGACGCGGAGACTAGGTCAAGTCAGAACTGATGGGTGATGCGCCGCGGGCCAGTGCAGAAACGCCAATTCTGCCGCCACGATGTAAGGACGATGTCTAGTTGATGGTCGGCGGTGTCGGCGGCATGGGTGGCGGCGGTGCTGGGTGGGTGGAGGAGGGCATCTGCGCCACCGTGATGGGCACGGACGCGACGCTCGCGCCGTCCACCGCAATCTCGAAGGTGTAGATGCCGGCCTTCTCCAGCGGCACGTCGAACGCCAGGACGGCCGCGGCCTCGATGTCCAGGATGCCGGCTGGCGGCTCGCCGATCTGGACGTTGCCCTCGCCGCGCAGGATCTCGCGCCCCGCGTCGTCCACCAGCTGGATCAGGACGGTGTGATCGCCGATCTCGGTGCGCCGGCCCTTGAGCCGCAGGACCAGGTGGAGCCGCGGGTGGATGGCGGGAAACCGCTCGACCCAGATGCGGTCGAAGATCCCCAGCACGGAGAGCTTCCCGTGCTGGTCGATGATCGCGTGGTCGCAGACCAGCGCGAGCTGGACGTTCACGCGTCCGCCACTCGGATGCTGGTGACCACGTCGCCTTGCTTGATCTTGTAGACCACGTCCATCCCCGTCTCCACCTTCCCGAAGACGGTATGCACGCCGTCGAGGTGCTTGAGAGCGCCGTGGCAAATGAAGAACTGCGAGCCGCCGGTATCCTTCCCCGCGTGCGCCATCGAGAGCGACCCCGTCTCGTGCTTGTGCGGGTTGCCCTGGGTCTCGCACTTGATGGTGTAGCCGGGTCCGCCGGTGCCGACCCGCGCGTTCTTCGGATCCTTGGACAGCGGGTCGCCGCCCTGCGCCACGAAGTTCTCGATGACCCGGTGGAAGCGCGTGCCGTCGTAGAATCCGCTGTTCGCCAGCTTCTCGAAGTTGGCGACCGTGCCCGGCGCCTCCAGCGGAAACAGCTCGGCCACGATCCGGCCGGCCGCGGTCTCGAACACCGCCTGCTTCTTCACTGCACCTCCTCCTTCGCGTCGGCGAGCTGCTGATGGAACGTCACCAGCTGCCCCACCTTGAGCTTGCGCGTGCCGCTGTGCAACTGCACCACCGCGACCTCACCGACCTGCCGGTTGAGCAGGCCGCGCCCCAGGGGCGAGGCGACCGAGATCTGGTTGCCGTCAAAGTCCATCGCGTCCGGGATCACGAGCTCGTACGTCTCGCGCGCCTTCGTGGCTGCATCCACGACCACCACCCGCGAACCCAGGCCGACCCGGTCCGCCGGGATCTTGGAAAGGTCGATCTGCGATAGCTTCGAGAGTCTGGATCTGAGATGGGTCAGCCGCGCGTGGATGAACTGCTGCCGCTCAAGTGCCGCATGATAGTCGCCGTTCTCCCGCAGGTCCCCGGCCTGCAGCGCCTTCTTCAGCGTATCCGGAAGCGTGATCGACAGCTCGTGATTGAGCCGCTCGACTTCCTGGGAGAGCTTCTGTCGGATTTCCTCGATCATCGGCTAATGCTACTCCGGCCGGCCAAAAGTCTCCAGCGTCGTCCGCAGCGCCCCTGGGTCGGTGACCGGGCTCGCACAAGCGGTGCCGACACAGACCAGCGCCACCGGAGGGCTCAGACTCGCCACGGGCGAGGCCGCGGCGTGCACCAGCACCCGCCGCGGCCGATAGGTCGCCAGCGCAGCCGTGGACAATGGCGATTCAGTAGTAGTATCAGCTACTACTATCCGGCACGCTCCATTCACCAACAGGTCCAGCGCCCGGAAGCCTGTGGCGGCGAAGAGCCCGAGCTCCCCCAGGCTGCCCGCGAAGGCCCGTAGGGTCCGCTCGGCGACCTTGGCGTATCGGTCGTCTTCGGTGATGGCAGCAAGCCTCGAGTAGTCGAGCGCGGCCACAGCGTTGGCGGCGGGAGTGGGAGCGTCCTGGACCGGCTTGGCTCTCGCACCGAGCAGATCGGCGCCCGGCTCACCCGGGGTGTCGAAGAACCCTCCACCGTCATGGTCGGCGAAGTGGCGGAGGACTAGATCCGCGAGGGCGCGCGCACGGTCCAGCCAGACCGGGCTGCCTGTGTGCTCGTAGGCGGCGATCGCCGCCGAAGCGGCTTGCACCTGATCGTCCAGGAGCGTGGGGCCGCCAGGGATGTCTGCGCGGTGCCGCATCAGGCCGGTCTCGTCCGTTCCCGCGGTCCACAGGCGCTCGAGCGTCCGGAGCGCGAACGTGGCGCACTCCGGGCGCGAGAGCACCGCCGCCGCCTCCAGGAACGCCTCCGCCATCATAGCGTTCCAGGCTACGTACACGGCACGGTCCACGAACGGGGCGGGGCGTGCGTCCCGCGCCCGCGCGAGCTTCGCCTTCGCGCTCTCCAGCAGCCGCCTCACCTGCGACTCCGCAGCCTGCACCTCCGCGGCGATTGCCGCCTTGCCGCGCGCGACCCACAGAACGTTGCGCCGCGGGTCGTGGTGCATCTCGCCTTCCGGGTAGACGTCCCACCGGCGCCGCGCCGCGGTCCATTCCTCTGCGGTGAGCGCAGAGCGCGCCTCGTCTTCGGTCCAGGTGAAGTAGTCGCCGTCATCGTCGAGGCCCACGTCGGCGTCCTGGGACGCACCGAAGCCGCCATGCTCGAGGTCGGCCAGCACATGGAGGCCCCAGGCGACAATGCCCTCGGCCGTCGAGCGGTACAGCGGGTCACCCAGCGCCGCGGAAGCGTGGAGGTAGACCTTGAGCAGCTCCGCGTTGTCGTACGCCATCTTCTCGAAATGGGGCACGATCCAGCGCTCGTCCACCGAGTAGCGGTGGAAGCCGCCGCCCAGCTGGTCGTGGACGCCGCCCAGGGCCATCCCAGTGAGTGTCTTCTCGACCATTTCCTTGAGCCACGCCTCGCCCGTGTCCCACCAGCGCCCGAGGAGGAAGTCCACGGCGGCGGGGTGCGGGAACTTCGGCTGGGAGCCGAAGCCGCCATAGCGGAAGTCGAACAGCTTGGCCATCCGCTCGGCGCCCTCAGCGAGGAGGGCCGGCGAGAGCTCGCCCGGCGTGGCTTCCAGCAGCGCGTGCGCGACGTGGGAGCGGACCTCCCGGCCGCTGCCGTCCACCTTCTCGCGCTGCGCCTGGAAGATGTCGCGCACTTTCTCCAGCACCGTCCGCAGCGACTGGCGTCCGAAGCGGTCGGCGGGTGGGAAGTACGTGCCCCCGTAGAAGACGTCGCCCGCCGGCGTCAGGAACGCGGTGAGCGGCCAGCCGCCCTGGCCGGTCAGCGCTTGCACGGCTCGCTGGTACCGCGCGTCGACGTCGGGCCGCTCGTCGCGGTCCACCTTGATGCAGACGAAGTGCGCGTTGAGGTACGCGGCGAGATCGGGATCCTCGTACGACTCGCGGTCCATCACGTGGCACCAGTGACACCACACCGCGCCGATGTCGAGCAGGATCGGCCGGTTCTCGTCGCGCGCCCGGGTGAAGGCGGTCTCGCCCCAGGGGTGCCAGTGGACGGGCTGGTGCGCGGCGGAGGTGAGGTAGGCGGAGACTTCGCCGCCCAGCAGGTTCAGCGCAGGTACTCCCGCGCGACCCGCTCCAGCAGGTCGACGCCGATCAGCATCGCGTCCTCGTCGATGTCAAACCCCGGGCTGTGGTGTGGGGCGTCATACCCCTTCACGGCGTTCTGCGATCCGACCCAAGCGAAGCAGCCTGGCACGCGCTCGAGGAAGAACGCGAAATCCTCGCCGCCCAGCGTGCGCGCGGACGTCAGGACGGACTTCTCCCCCACCAGCCCCGCGGCGACTCGCGAGACCAGGCGCGTCATCGCCTCGTTATTGATCGTCAGCGGCGTCTGGCGGACGTAGTCCACCTGGGCGCTACAGCCGAGGCCGCCCGCCACGCCGTTCACGATGGCGGTGAGCCGCTGCGGCGCCTCGTCGTACAGCCGGCCACCCATGCTGCGCACGGTCCCGCCCAGCTCGGCCTCCTCGGGAATGACGTTGAACGCGTCGCCCGCCTTGAACTGCGTCACGCTCACGACGAGCTGGTCGAACGGATCGGTGGCGCGGCTCACTAGCGACTGGACCGCCGTCACGATGTGCGCGGCGGCGAGCACCGGATCGACGGCCTCGTGGGGCATCGCGGCGTGCCCGCCCTTGCCGTGGATCCGGATGGTGAACCTGTCCACCGAGCCCATGATCGGCCCGGCGGTGGCGGCGATGGTGCCGATGGGGATGTTGTTCATGACGTGGAGCCCGAACGCGGCGTCCACGCTCGGGGCCTCGAGCGCGCCGTCCTCGATCATGGCGAGGGCGCCGTTGCCGCCTTCCTCGGCCGGCTGGAAGGCGAACTTGACCGCCCCACGCCACGCGTCCCGCGAGGCGGCGAGGCGCCGCGCCACCGCGAGACCGATCGCCACGTGCGCGTCGTGGCCGCACGCGTGCATCACGCCGGCGGCGGTCGAGCGGTACGGCACCTCGTTCGCCTCGGCGATCGGGAGCGCGTCCATGTCTGCTCGGAGCAGCACCGTGCGCTCCGGCCTGTCGCCCGGCGGAGCGGCGGCGCCGCGCAGCAGTCCCACCACGCCCGTACGGCCGACGCCGGTCTTCACGTCGTACCCCAGCGCCGCGAGCCGCTCGGCGATGATGGACGCCGTGCGGTGCTCCTGGAAGCCCAGCTCGGGGTGGGCGTGCAGGTCGCGGCGGGTGGCAACGAGCTCAGTGAGCTCTGGCGGGCTCGGGGCGGTGGGGCTCATTCCTCGCTCACCGGCAGGATGCCCGGGTAGTCGCCGCTCTCCAGGCCGAGCCGCGACATCGCGGCGGCGGCCGCGCGCCGCACGCCCTCGTCCGCCTCCGAGCGCAGCGTGCGCTCCAGCGCCCCCCGCGCCGCGGGATCCCCGATCTTGCCCAGCGCCTCCGCCGCCGCGCGCCGGACCGGCGGCGAGGCGTCGTCGGCAAGCACCTGCATCAGCTCCCGCACTCCCTCCTTGAGCTTGGTCGCTCCGATCTGGCGGGCTGCCTGGCGGCGCACCACGGCGTCGCGGTGGCGCAGCTTCTCGAGCAGTTCCTGCGCGGGCTCCGGCATCATGCTAGACCCTCGCAGAGGGACAGAGATCGGCGACGGGGCACGCCTCGCAGCGCGGCTTGCGGGCCACGCAGATGGCGCGTCCGTGGTGAATGAGCAGGTGCGGGAACAGGGTCCACCGCCGCTTGGGAACGAGGTGCATCAAGTCCTGCTCGATCTTGTCCGGGTCCGTCTGGTGGGTCAGGCCGAGCAGCTTGGCGATGCGCCCCACGTGCGTGTCCACGACGATACCTTCGTCGCGATGGAACGCATTGCCCAGCACGACGTTGGCGGTCTTGCGGCCGACGCCGGGGAGTGATGTCAGCGCCTCCATGGTGTCCGGGACCCTGCCGCCGAAGCGCTCGACCAGCTCCTGGGCCATCCCGATCACGCTCTTGGTCTTGTTCCGGAAGAAGCCCGTGCTCCGGATCTCCTGCTCGAAGACCGCCGGATCGGCCGCCGCGTAGTCCGTGGCGCTGCGGTATTTCCGGAACAGATCCCCGGTGACGATGTTGACCCGGGCGTCCGTGCACTGCGCCGAGAGGATGGTCGCCACCAGCAGCTCGAGCGGATTCTCGTGGTCGAGCGAGCATTTCGCCTCGGGGAAGCGCCGCCCGAGGCGCCGGACGATCTCCCCGATCCGCTCCGGCGCGGGCGCCGCCGCCGCCCGGGCGGCCCGCCGCGACCCTGTGCCGCGCGCCCGCGCCTCAGCGCGCCCGCGCGCCCCTCCAGTCGCGCGGGACCTTGAGCCGCGCGCGTGGGCCGTCGCCCCGCGGGCCCGTTTGCCCTTCCTCGATCGCGTAGCCGTACTTCCTCCTTCGCCGTCCTGCTCCCGGCGACTCCCCGTGAGTCTTCGACGCTGGGCGACTAGCGTCGCGCGCGCGCGTACGCGATGAAGCCGTCGGCGTCCCGTGTGTTGAGGACGTCCCCCGGCTCCAGCCAGCCTTTCCTGGCCACGCCCACTCCCAGCTCCGCGTTCTCGAGGCCGGCCAGGCTGTGGGCGTCGGTGCCGATGCCGAGGGCGACGCCGGCGTCCCGCGCCTCCGCGCACAGCCGCCAGTCGAGGTCCAGCCGATGCGGGTCGCCGTTGATCTCGATGGCGACGCCGCGCTCGGCGGCGCGCGCGATGACGGCGTGCACGTCGATCCTGAATGGGTCACGCGACAGCAGCAGACGGCCCGTCGGGTGTCCCAGGATGGTGAGGTGCGTATCGTTCATCGCCTGCAGCACCCGCCGCGTCATTGTTGCCTCGTCCATCTCCATCCGCGAGTGGATGGAGCCGATCACGAAGTCGAAACGGTCGAGAACGTCCGGCCCGTAGTCCAGCGCGCCGTCGGCCAGGATGTCGGCTTCGATCCCCTTGAGGATCCGGAAGCCGCCGTCGTCGCGGTTCAGCGCGTCGATCTCCCGGTGCTGGCGGGCGACATCGTCCTCGCTCATCCCCCCGGCATAGGCGGCCGCCTGGGAGTGATCGCTGATCCCCAGGTAGCGATACCCGGCCGCGCGACCCGCGCCGGCCAGCTCGGCCACCGTATTCGCCCCGTCGCTGTACACGCTGTGGCAGTGCAGCAGGCCGGCCAGGTCGTCCCGCTGCACCAGCCGCGGGAGCGTG
>Ga0153915_10002288_pt1 | contig 17540 bp, 16 predicted proteins | sample Opewatmetagenome_2_FD_107003 | JGI IMG/M metagenome (GOLD analysis project Ga0153915, IMG submission 107003) | Freshwater wetland microbial communities from Ohio, USA - Open water 3 Core 3 Depth 3 metaG | ecosystem: Environmental > Aquatic > Freshwater > Wetlands | place: USA: Ohio, Lake Erie...
CGTGACCCCGAGATTCATCGCGTCTTCTTTGCTAAGGACGCCGACCCCGACGTTCCTCATCATGAAGACCTTGGATCCCTCGTACAGGTCGTAGTACTCCCGGATCTTCTTCTCCATGTAGTCGCACGCGCGCAAGGAATCGCGCTCGAAGTCCTGCGGGAGGTCGTGGGCGACCCCACCAATCCTGCAGAAGTTGTAGGTGAGTCTAGACCCTGTGAGCGACTGGAGGAGGTCTATGAATATCTCCCTGTCCCGCATCGCGTAGATGAACCCGATCATCATCCCCAGGTCGGCGGCGTATGCCGCCAGCCACATAAGGTGGGACGCGATGCGCTGCATCTCGAGGACCGCGACCCGGATGTACTGCGCGCGCTCGGGCACCTCGATTCCCATCAGGTCCTCGACGGTCCGGCAGTACAGGTGGTTCCAGCTGAGGGATGCCCCGTAGCACAATCTGTCGGCAATTGGCAGAATCTGCGTATACGTCCGGTTCTCGCAGATCTTCTCAATGCCCCTGTGGAGGTATCCAACCTCCGGCTCGGCATCAGTGATGGTCTCCCCGTCGACCTTGATCCTGAGGTTCCAGAGTCCGTGGGTCATCGGGTGCTGGGGGCCCATATTGATCCACATCTCCGCCATTCAGGGCCCCTCCTTGTACTCCTTTCTGAGCGGATGGAACATGAAGTCCTTGGGCAGGAGTATCCGCTCGAGCTTCGGATGGTTGTTGAACTTGATGCCCATGAGGTCGTACGCTTCGCGCTCCTGCCAATTCGCCCCTCCCCACACGGCTGACACTGAATCCACCGTGGGGTCCTCCTTCGGGGTTGTGGTGATGAGTTCGAGGAGCATGCACGAACCGTAGCATGCGATGTGATAGACGAGCTCGAACCTGTCGGCGTACTCCACCGCGGAAATCATCGAGATATGTTCGAAACCGAGCTGGTCCCTGAGCACTTTGCAGGCCCTGAACAGGTCCCTGCGGTCGATCCTGGCCCTTAGCACACCGGCCCGGACCTTCTGGAAGTCCTTGACGGTCGTTGGGAAGGCGTTGAGGAACGTGCGTATCACTCTCTCATCGGGGTCGCCATCCACCTTCATTGGTGGCCGCTCCATGCCTTCGCTCGGGCCTCCCTGCCTGCTCGTTACCATCCTATGGTTCTCCCCTGACGCTATCTCCCCGTCAACAGCCCCTTCTTGTTCTCTTTGATGAGCTTCTGGAGCTTGAGGAAGCCATCTATCAGCGCCTCTGGCCGCGCTGGACAGCCTGGGATGTAGATGTCCACGGGGATGAATTGGTCGACCCCTGGGACGATGCTATAGCTGTTGTAGAATGGCCCTCCAGATATGGCGCACTCGCCCATCGCGATAACCCACTTCGGCTCCGGCATCTGATCGTACAGCCTTCTGAGCGCAGGCTTGAGCTTCTTGCTCACAGGGCCGTTCACGAGAAGGACATCGCACTGTCTAGGAGTCGAACGATAGATGACCCCGAACCTCTGCGCGTCGAATCTTGGAGCCGAGGCCACGGCCATCTCCAGGGCGCAGCACATGATGCCAAAGTGGAGCGGGTAGATGGAGTTCCGGGTCGCCCAGTTGAAGAAGTCCTTGGTGATGTAGTCGAGGCCGCTCCCCACTGCCGAGCGCCTGAGGATCCCCTCCATCACTCCATCGGACCACTTCAGGAAGTCCTTGGACCGGAAGGTAATCGCTTGTCCCAGGGTCGGGTCCTCACCTTTCCCAGTCATATCCAGATGACCTCCTCCTTCTTCAGGGCGTACGTTACGCCGACGAGGAGTATCCCGAGAAACAGGAACAGGTAGACCTTGGCTAGGTCGCTTAGTTCGGAAAACACGAGAGCCCAGAGCATCACGAACACGGTGACGAGGTCGAATGCGACAAATATTATCGCATACATATAATACTGGAAGTGGAACTGGATCTGGGCATCTCCGATGGGCACTTCGCCACACTCGTAGGTTGTCTCTCCACGCGGGTCGTGCCTATCCCTCCTGAAATATCTGGAAAGGAAGAAAGCGAGTGCCGGGAATAGCAGGGCTATAATCGCAAAAACCGCGACACCCATGTATTCCTCTGAAAGCATTGGTCGGGGATTTGCTATAAGGTATAAAGTGTTTTTCGGTAGCCCGCTTACGAAATGCGTTGGTCAGAGTCGAATGATTTGCGAATCTTGTCACGGCCGGGCGCACTAGCTTCAAGCACGGTCTGTCCGGATGGGAACGCGTTCTTCCGAACAATCGACGAAAGAGACCCTTCGAAGACGGAGCGAACAATACAATGTAACCGGACATCCTTTTATACGACACCCAAGCTGTGCATCAGCGATGAGCTCGCCGGACCTCGTCCTCCTGCATCCTCCGAGCGTGATGGACTTCAGGAAGAGAACTCTCCTCCTCGGCCCGGTGAGCGACCTTATTCCCTCCACGCCAGTCTTCGAGATGTACCCCGTCGGATTCGTCACCCTGGCGTCGTACCTCGAATCCAGAGACTTCGAAGTCCGCATCGTGAATATCGCTTCAAGGATGCTCGGGTCCGATGGATTCAATCCCGAGAAGTTTGTGAAATCCCTTGATGCCAAGATGTTCGGGATCGACCTCCACTGGATGCCACATGTCCAGGGAGCACTTGAGCTTGCCCGGATGGTTGAGAAACATCAACCAGACAGCCCCATAGTCCTCGGCGGGTTCAGCGCGTCGTACTATCACGAGGAGTTGATGAGGACTCATCCCGAGATCGACTTCGTGCTCAGGGGTGACTCGACGGAGCGGCCGATGGAGCTCTTGTTAGCCGCGCTAGCCTCCAACAAGCCCCTCGAAGGAGTTCCGAACCTCACGTGGAGGGAGAATGGAAAGACCAGGGTCAATCCGCTCACTCATGTCCCGGAGAATCTGGATGACATCGACCTGGACTACGGCCTGCTGGTGCGCAAGGTCCTCCGGTACCGTGACCTTCAGGGCCACCTACCGTACGGCAATTGGAAGTCAAACCCGATGTCGATCGCAGTCTCGGTCAGGGGCTGCGTTCACAATTGTGTCAACTGTGCAGGCTCATGTGACTCCTTTGCTAGGAACTTCGCAAGGAAGAGACCCGCGTTCCGATCCCCTGAATTGCTAGCAGAGGACGTCGACAGAGCAGAAGACTACCTCAAAGGGGCCACGTTTCTTGTGGGGGACATCAGGCAGGCTGGCAAGGACTACGCTTCGAGGTTCCTGACAGAATTGAAGAGGCGCAAGGTCACGAACGAACTCGTCCTCGAGCTGTTCTCCCCGGCAGACAGAGAATTCGCATCGGAGGTCGCGAAGAGCGTCGAGAACTTCAACATCCAAATCTCCCCCGAGACGCACGATGAGACTGTGAGAGATGCCCAGGGGAAGCACTACACGAACGCCGCACTTGAGAAGACCGCCGAGTCGATGTTGGACGTCGGTTGTGGACGGTTCGACATGTTCTACATGATTGGCCTCCCCAAACAGACGCAGGATTCAGTCGAGGGAACAGTACGGTACGCGGAGAAGCTTTTTGAGAGGTTCAAGGGAAAACGATTGTTCCCGTTCATCAGCCCGCTCGCCCCATTCCTTGACCCTGGAGGGAACGCTTTCGAGGAGCCAGACAGACACGGGTTCAAGCTGTTCGCGAGAGGTCTGGAGGACCACGCACGGCTCGCGATGATGCCGTCCTGGAAGCACGTGCTGAACTACGAGACCGATTGGATGACCCGCTCGCAAATCGTCGGATCGACCTACTCTGCGGGACTTGCCCTCAACGCAGTGAAGAGGCGCATGGGATTGGTGTCCGAGGAGGTCGCCGGGCGGACCGAGGCACGAATCATCGCTGCGAGAGACTTGATGAACAAGATAGATACGTTGATTGCCCGAGGGAGCGCCTCAGAGACTGACATGGAGGCGTTGAGGGAGGACGCGAAGGACCTGAGTGGGTCGACCGTGTGCGACAAGGAGGAACTCGACTGGTCCGAATCGTCGATCTACTCCAGCATCCCGCGGATGATCTCCGCGCTCATACGCGGCAGATGACCGCCATCTTATAATCGGTCAACCGTCATCAGGAAGGCGCATGATACTCGGGATCTACGGCTACCAAGACTCCGGGAAAACCACCACGGTTGAGGGGCTCGTTTCAAAGCTTGTCAAGAAGGGCTACGAAGTCGCCTCCGTCAAGCACTCGCCGCACAGGAAGAGCGTCGACTGTGAGGGGAAGGATACCTGGAGACACTGGAAGGCCGGGAGCGACCCTGTCATTTTCTCGTCTGAAACGGAGACCGCGATATTCAAGCACTCGAAGATGCCCGCGCAGGCAATCGCGGCCATGATAAAAACAGAGTTCGACCCTGACGTCATCATCTTCGAGGGGTTCAAGGAAGGGACATTCCCCAAAGTCGCCATCGGCGGCGTCTCGCCTAGGAAGGGCACGGTCCTTGTCAACCCGGAGCTCGAAAGACTAGTAGATTACGTTGTGAAAGAGGTTGCGGTCGAAAGGACCCTTGCGCAGTTGCCTTGCCTTGACTGTGGCAAGTGTGGCCTTGATTGCGCGGGGCTCGCGAGGGCCATCGTCGAGGGGAAGCGGAAGATCTCTGATTGCGCAGAGCTGTCAGACATCAAGGTGGACATAAGGGTGGACGGAAAGACCGTCCCGACCGGGCGGTTTGTTTCCAACATCGTTGACAGCACTATTAGGGGGATGCTCGGCAGCCTCAAGGGGTACGGGCCCGACGGAAAAGTTGATATCCGTCTCGAGGGTAAGAAGGCGAGACCAGGTAGGCACCAGAAGAAGTGATGCCAGAGCGACCAGAAAAGGGTGCTTTACGCTAGGTTTATCAACATCCAAGGCATCATGAATTATCTGGGGGAGTTGGAACACCATCCCGCCGGCAAACCGGCTGGAACAGCTACATTGACTCCGGTGAAAGCATGAGGAAGATCAACGAGATAGAGAAGGACCTGTATGCGTGTCTGCAGTGTGGATACTGCAGGGAGACCTGCCCAGTCTACAAGAGGCTCGGGTGGGAGTCCTCAACGCCCAGGGGCAAAGTCTACTACCTGAAGCAGATAGCCGGCAAGACCCCGATGGACAGGCTCCTGAGGAGGAGCCCAAACATAACCCCCGAATTCGTAGAAAGAGTCTTCCAGTGCACATCCTGTGCTGCATGCGAGCACCAGTGCCATGTCGAGATCGAGTTCCCGAAGCTCTGGGAGGAGGTCAAGGAGTGGCTCATCTCCGAGGGGTACGGACCGCCAGCCGCCCACAAGAACATCAAAGAGCGCGTCCAGACCAAGAGGAACCCCTATGACGAGCCAAAGGAGATGCGCCCCGCATGGCTCCCTCAAGACATCAAGTTGTCACCCAACCCAGAGATCGTGTTCTTCACTGGATGCACAGAAGCATACAGGATGCAACCGCTCGCCGCCGCGACCGCGAAACTCCTCGACAAAGCCGGCGTCAAGTTCAACATACTCGGAGAGGACGAGTGGTGCTGCGGCTCGCCCCTGCTAAGGACCGGACAAAAAGGGGTCGTGAGGGACGAACTTGCACCGCACAACGTCCGCGAGATGGAGAAGCGCGGATGGAAGGCTATGGTCACCGCGTGCGCGGGATGTTACAACACGATGCGCGGAGCCTACCCGAAGCTCGTAGGGAACCCGCCCTACAAGCTCTACCACATATCAGAATACCTTGAGAAGCTGATCAAAGAGGGCAAGCTCAAGTTCACCAAGGAATACAAGAAGAAGGTCGCCTACCACGATCCGTGCCACCTCGGCAGGCACGCCAAGGTCTACGACGCCCCGAGGAACGTCCTTACCGCCATCCCGGGCCTGCAGCTCATTCACATCAAGGAGGAGCGCGAAGACTCGCAGTGCTGCGGTGCGGGCGGAGGGTTCAAATCCGCATTCAACGACCTCGCCGAGGACATTGCGGCCGAGCGCGTGAAGCAGTTTGTCAAGGCCGGGGCTGAAGTCATAGCAACCTCGTGCCCGTTCTGCCAGGTTAACCTGAACGCCGGCGCCAAGAAGGCAGGACTGGACATCAAGACAATGGACGTCGTGCAGATAGCACTGCAAGCTACGTGAGTCGCTCTTCGTACCTGACGAATCCTGTTGCTGCGCCTTCCTCAGATGCCTGTCCACGGGACGCCCTTGTGGGCCCTCATCACGATTTGCGTGTCCGTCTCCCTGATGCCGTCCATCTTGAGGAAGGTGTCTATGAACTCCTGGAGCTCGGTCATGCCGACGAACAACGCTACGACCAGGAGGTCGTACTCACCCGTCACCCTGTAGACCGCGACGACTCTGTTGTGGTTCGTGAGGTGTTGGACCACCTTGTCGAGTTTGTCCGTGACGGTCTTGACATGGATGTAGGCCTTTACGGTGTTCTCGATGAGCCTGTAGTCAATGTGTATCGAGAACCTCATGATTATGCCCTTCTCGATCAGATTCTTGATGCGCCTTCTCACTGTCGCTTCCGTGACGCTGAGTTTCTTCGCGATCTCCGAGTTGCTCATCCTGGCGTTGTCCCTGAGCTCGCAGAGTATCTTGATGTCCGTCCTGTCTATCGGGAGCATCTTGAGGTCGAGGCCCTTCCATCGCTCATACAGCTCGCAAGGCATCTCGGTCATGGTCGATGTCATCTGATTTCCCAAATCCCTCATACAGGCAGGTCATACTTAGAACTAACGGAATCCATACAAAAAGCCGCACAATTAGCACCCGTTTCGATTCGATTTCGGTCCTCTGCGACGATTGGAATCAAGCGGCCCGCCGAATTGCCGTCAAGTTCCGTAGCGCCTCTTCCGGAGCTGGTACGCCCGCACGGCCCTCAGGAAATCGATCTTCCTGAACCCCGGCCAGTACACATCGGAGAAGTACAGTTCCGAGTACGCGAGCTGCCACAGAAGGAAGTTGGAGATGCGTTCCTCGCCCGAGGTCCTGAGGATCAGGTCTGGGTCAGGCATATCCTTAGTGTAAAGATACTCCGAGAATGTCTTCTCCGAGATGGCGTCGAGCCCCAAGGTGCCCTCTTTGACGGCTTTCGCGATATCCCGGATCGCGTGCATGATCTCCTCGCGCCCGCCATACCCAACTGCGATGTTGAAGAAGTAGTCGCTGTAGTTCTTCGTCCTGTCTTCTGCGTTCTTGATTGCCCTCTTCAGCTCCTCTGGGAGGACCTCCTTCTGGCCGAGGACCTTCACCCTGATCTTGTGCTTGTGGATCCTTTCGTCTTCGGCCAACTTGTCGAAGTTCTCGACGAACATGCGCATGAGGTCCTCGACCTCCTGCTTCTCCCGGCCCACGTTCTCAGTCGAGAACGCGTAGACGGTAAGCATCTTAACGCCCAACTCGAGGCACCACTCAAGGATGTCCTCGAGCTTCTTCCGGCCACGATCGTGCCCCTCCGAGATGCCGAGTCCGAATTCCTTGGCGTATCGCCGGTTGCCGTCCATGATAATGGCGACATGGTGAGGGACTGGCCGCGCGAGTACCTCCTTCATGAGCCGCTTCTCGTACGTCCCGTATGCCGTTGACGAGATCGCCCTTGTGATGTCGCCTGCCATACGTCCAACCGTTCTGGGGCAACCCAATGTGAGGACCGGATTTATAGTTTGAGTACCTGCGTCAGGACTGTTTGAAGTCCTCTGGCAGGCCAGCGCTGTACAGCCCGAGGTCAAAGCAGCCGATGGCCGCAACCGCCCCGATACTGCCTCTCCTTCCGGTTATCTCGTACAGTCGTACGCCCGATTCCCTCGACTCGTGCTCCGCATCGTGAATCGACAATATGGTCTGCTTTGCCTGTGTCCCGTACCGCACGAGCTTCTTCGGGATTGTCAAGCCTTCGAGGACCGCCATGCAAGTCTGGTCTGAGAGCGTGTTCTTCGCGACAAAGTCCTTGGACCAATCGACCGCCTTGTTCAGATTTTCTGGGCGGACAGCGAAGGCCACCGCGGTCGCCGCGCAGTTAGTTGTTTTCTGCGGCGCGTGTGGGTTGAGCTGGACGATTTTGTGTGACAGGAAGAGCCCGTGTGGCATCTGCCTCGCAAGGTTGAGCCCGAGGACCCACGTTGCCCCCTTCTCCTTGGTGTCGGTATCGTCGATCCCGATGACGAGCCTGTGATGAACTGGCGTCGTGAGCCTTATCTCGACCTGTCTGCCACCTCCAACCTGCTCATCCGAGAGGTACTCCACCTTCTCGACACCATCCGCCTGGGGAAGGCACGCCCCAACGCCCACGCTCGCACCGGCAAGGCCAATCCAGACGGTCTCGACTCTCGGGCCCTTGACGGTCAGTGATCTTAGGGCTTGTCCTCCAGTCTCTCCGGAGGCTGGCCCGAACCTTACCTCGCCCTCGCCTATTCTCGCGTCCATGATCAAGGTGGTGCCCTGGACCTCGACATGCTCTACAACTCCTCTCGCCCTGAGCCGGTTAACGGCGTCCCATTCTACCGGGCCCTGGGCGCAACACTCCTCGTATATCTTCGCTCTTCCAGCCTTCTCATCCACCATCGTGATGAGTCGCTTGGAAAACAGCCTTCCATGTCGCTGCCTTACGTCTTCCGGCGTGAGGGAAGTGACCATGCGAATCTCAGACTTCCAACGACTCACCGGGCTTAAGGATAACGACCTTCGCCTTGGACTGCTTCTTGACGAGACCCTCGAATGTCTTCGGGTCCTGATCGATGACCGGGTAGGTTCCGTAGTGCATCGGCATCACGAACTTCGGCCTGATGAGCTTGGTCGCGACGGCTGCCTGCTCTGGCCCCATCGTGTAGAAGTCCCCGATCGGCAGCATCGCGACAACCGGCTTGTATATGTCCCCGATGAGTTTCATGTCACTGAACAAGCTGGTGTCGCCCGCGTGGTACACTGGCTTCTCCGTGTCTATGATCATTCCAACTGGATTCGCGACCATCTGCTCTGAACCGGCGAACTCGATCGACGAGGAGTGTATTGCAGGGACTAGCGTGATGCTCGTCTCAAGAACCTTGGCCGTGCCGCCAATATTGAACCCGACAGTTTTCGCCCCGGACTTGGCCAAGAAGTTTGATATCTCCAGGATCGAGGCAACCGTTGCGCCTGTACGCTTCGCTATGGCAACTGTGTCGCCGAGGTGGTCCCCGTGACCATGCGTGACGCATATGATATCGCAGTCCACCCTGTCCGCAGTTGTCGCCGCCTTCGGGTTGCCCGTCAAGAACGGGTCCACCAACACCTTGTTCCTGCCCTCGATGAGAAACGCAGAATGACCCAGCCAAGTTATCTTCGTACGAACCGTCTCCGCGGAATGCGGAAGTCTTGGAGGATATTTCTGGTTTTGGGCTGTGCTGATGGTCACGCCAGACGCCTGGCAAGGAACCGGGCGGGCACGTCCGCAAGGTTCAGGGCTTTCAGGCCCTCTGACTCGAAAATCAACCACCGGCCCTTGATCCCGACGAGGTCACCCTTGTGCGAGCCCCACGGGTCCACTAGCTTCGGTGCGTCCCTTAGGGGAAGCTCGACCGGATACTTGTCCAGCCACCCGAGAGGTTCAGGATCGAGTCTGTACCTCTCCCCGAGGGTCGCTCTCAGGGCGTTGAACCGCTCCTCGATGCCGCCCGCGTCTACCGGTCTCGAGAGACTCTTCAGGAGGAGCTCCTGTCTGTGGGACTGCGGTATCCTGAGCTTGTCAGAGAATTCCTTCTCCGCTTCCCTCGCCCTCTTGCGCGTCGGCCACTTGCCGATGATAGAGAACGCGTCCGCTCCCTGCTCAATAAGCCTCTGTTCTATTCTTCGGGTCGAGCTCATCCCAATCTTCATACGTGTATCATAGAAGGCGACGTAGAGCACGTGCTCCCTCTTGCAGAACTCCAGGTCACACAATTCGCCGTCGCATTTCGGTTCGAAGATACATTCTTGATGGGGAATCCAAGACTCCCCGGCGCACTCCGAGCACTGGCTGAATCGGGAGACCGGGATGCTCTTCGCACACGGGACGTATTTACCATCATCGTCAAACAGGCCGATGCAGGTCTTCTTCCTGCTTACCGAGAACCTCACGTCCTCCAGATCGAACTCGGAGACCTGCGACTCGATGGAGTCATGACAGACGAGGTGCGGATGGAACCCCTCCCAGTGAAAGTCGATCGCGTGAAGGGTGAACTTGTCCTGCAATTGCTCGACGAGAAGCTGGTCCGCCCTGGTGAACATGTGATACACTCAGGTCGCCTGCGTGATATTAAGAGTTTATGCACGACAGCACGAAAATGGTCCTGAGAGAACTACTCGTCTTCAGGGGGCAGTTCCTGAGGGGGAGTGGACTCCTCAGGCTCAGCAGGCTTCTCGGCCTCCGGCTTCGTCCTCGGTTTTTCCTCCGGAAACTCTGTGAGATCCACCTCGATCTTCGTCAGGTACTTGGGCGGGATCTCCGTGGTTAGATAGACCGTTTTCCCCGCCTTTTGGATGACGATGCTGTCCTGGGTAGCAGCCCTGGCGTCCACCTCGAGTATGACCGGGCTAGGGGTCCTCACCCTGCCAGCGTTGACCGCGTCGCCGATCCCCCTGCTCAGGTGCACCATCTTCCGGTCCGAGGGCTTCAGGCCGGTCTCGAGCACATGTCCACTTCCTCCTGAGTCGTGGGATAGTAGAGCTTGTCGGGCGTTCCTCCGGCCGGGAGATCCAAGTCCACCTCGAACGAGTGGGCGTAGGTCGCCCGTATCTTCCCGTCCCGGAACTCGTACCGACCCTTGTTGTCGGTCTCGATGATCGCGACGACGTGATGGGGCCTCAGCCAGTGATACCTCTTCTGCTTCCTCTGGAGCGCGTTGACGAAATCGCGCAGGTCCACGAACCCGTGACTGTCCATCTTAAGGTCGAACCTATCCGGGAAGTGCCTGAGGACACCGGCCATTGTTCGGCTTAGCCTGTCGAGTTCGTCAGTGTTCATGAGGAACCGTCCCTCCTCGCCACAGACGGGGCAGGTCTCCGCCCTGAAATAGCCGTGCTCTCTACACTCCCTCAGCATGAGAAATACCCGTGTTCCCGGGTTATGGCTGTGCCCGATAAAAGCTTTCTCCTGCCAGAGTGGCCTCTCGACGCGTACGCTGGCCCCAATCAACCTTGATAACGCGCCTAGCTCTCAAAATGATGACAAAGAATTTGAGTAAAGGGTTTGTGCGCATCCTCAGGCAGCGGACTTCGCTTCCTCAGGAATCACTGGTGGCTTCGTCAGATTCGCTATGATGAAGGCCACCAGAGAGCCGATGCCCGTCACGATGAAGACCAACTCGAATCCGCCCTTTATGATCCCTGGCATAAGGCCGCCGACGACACCGCCAACAGCGTACGAAGTGAACACGATGCCGTAGTTGGATCCGAAGAACTTCGTGCCGAAGTACTCCGAGGTTATTGGCGGGAACAGTGCGAAGTTTCCACCGAAGCAGAACCCGACCCACGAATCGAAGATCGCCAGTCCCGCGAACTGAAGGTTCTGATCGGTCGGCTTCGACAGCACGAATGCGGCAGATGCAAATAGGCCGACCGCCTGGACGAGGAACATAATCTTCATGGCCTTGGTCCTACCCAGCTTGTCGGAGAAGAATCCCCAAGCCACCCTGCCGGTCCCGTTGAAAATAGCGTATATGCCCGCGAGCAACGCAACGCTTTCGGCCTTTGTCGCTAGTATGTCACCACTGCCGACTCCCGGGGTGAATTCCTTGAAGCTGTTCGCGACGTTGGATATGTTGCCGACCATCATAAGTCCGCACGTCGCCGAAAGCACAAACATGATCCATATCATAATGAAGCTCTTTGTGTGGATCATCTCACGCACATTGAACTGCTTCTTCGCCGTGCTTCCTGCGCCTTGAAGGGGAGGTGTCCAGCCTGCCGGGCAGTACCCGCTAGGGGGATCGCATAGCAGCATTGCTCCAGCGAGGACCATGGCCAGGAAGATCACTCCTAGAATCAAGTAGGCCAATCCGAGGTCCGCGTAGGGACTGCTGCCAATGATCAACGTCCCGACCTGTGCGAATATGAATGTGCCCGCGCCGAAGCCTGCGACCGCAATGCCGCTGATTAGGCCCCTCTTGTCGGGGAACCACTTCACGCAGCACGCGAGCGGACAGCTGTAACCGATCCCAACCCCTACCCCTAGAAGCGCGTACGCGACATACATCCCCGGCAGGCTCTTGACCATCTGCCACGACAGAATGTACGCGACTGCATAGATGACTCCTGCCAGCATCGCGATGTTCCTCGGTCCGTACCTGTCCTGCAGCCTTCCACCGAGTGAGACGAACAGACCGAAGCCCGCTAGGCTAGTCGCGAATATCCCGAGTATCGCCAGTGACTTCGCATTCTCGTCCAGGTAGTCTGCGCTCGCCAGCGGCTTGTTGAAGATCGACCAAGCATAGATTGAACCCAGCGCCAGCTGGATCAGCACCGCTCCGATTACCCGTATCCATCTGTTAGGCAGTCTCTCTTGACTTGCTTCTCCCATGTTGACCTCTCCCTGTCTCACGGTTCTCACAGGAACCTCACGCTGCCTGTCGCCAGGTCATACATAGCGCCCACCACTTGGAGGGTGCCTTTGTTGACTGCGTTGGCTATTGGCAGGCTACTGTCTTCGACAATCCTGAGTTGAAGTCTCACATTGGTCTCGGCGATCGATTCGACGTCCTTTGCCATATCCTGCGGGACCTTGTCGCGAGCGCGCTCCATGTCGCTCATAACCTTATCCAGTCCGTCTGGAGCTTTGCCGTCCAGCATCGCCCTGACCGCGCCGCATCCCGTGTGACCCAGGACGAGTATCATCTTAACATGAAGGTGTTCGACCGCATACTCGAGACCCCCGATGACGAACGGATCGGAGGCGCTGTTGCCGACGACGCGAATCGCGAATGCATCCCCGATGGACAGGTTGAATATCCTTGATGGGTCGACTCGAGAATCGGAACAAGAGAGTATCGCAACAAACGGCTCCTGAGCCTTTGTGTTGAGACGAGTCAAAAGCGCTGGGTCGGCTGCCTTGCGGAACAGGGCGTTACCATCCATGAGCCTCTTCTTGGCATCCGGCCCGTTCACTTCTAGCGCCCCCGTCGTTCTACATGAGATTCTATTGGAGGGGGGATGCCCCCCTCCTAGAAAAGGATATTGGTTTCTCGCTCAGTCTTCAAGCGTGGACGTATCGCCGATAGGCAGGCCCATTTCTCTGGCCCTCAGGAGCCGCCGCATGATCTTCCCGCTCCTGGTCTTGGGCAGGGTCTTGACGACCTCAATCTCCCTCGGGTACGCGTGTCCGGCCAGCTTGCTCTTGACGAATTTCTGGATGTCCTCCTTGAGCTTATCGGACTCCGTGTAGCCCGGCGCGAGCACGATGAATGCCTTGATGATGTTTCCACGCAGCTGGTCCGGCTTGCCGATGACTCCGGCCTCCGCGACCGCCTCGTGCTCGATCAGAGCGCTCTCGACCTCGAACGGCCCGACGCGCTCACCTGACGTCTTGATCACGTCGTCCGCGCGGCCGACATACCAGAAGTAACCATCCTTGTCGATTTGGGCGGTGTCGCCGGTGTAGTACCAGCCGTTCCTGAAATACTCGTTGTACCTAGCGGGATTCCTCCAGATCTGCCTCATCATCGATGGCCAACCCGGCCTAAGTGCGAGGTTGCCCTCCTCGCCTTGCGCAAGGACCGTGCCCTTCTCGTCTATGACAGCCGCCTCGATTCCAGGCAGTGGCTTTCCCATCGAACCCGGCTTGATGTCCATCTCAGGGAAGTTCGTGATCAATATGCTCCCCGTCTCAGTCTGCCACCAGGTGTCGTGGAACGGCTTGTTATCGAACACTTCCTGGGCCCACTTGACCCCCTCGGGGTTGAGCGGTTCACCAACACAGTACAGCGCTCTCAGGCTCGACAGATCGTACTTCCTCGGTATGTCGTCGCCCTTCGCCATCAGCATCCTGACGGCAGTCGGTGCTGTGTACCAGATGCTGATTTTGTAGTTCTGGATCGTCTTGTACCATCTGTCCGGGTCGAACCTCCCACCGAGACCGACCTGAGTGGTCCCGTTGGACCACGGTCCGAGCACGCCGTAGACGACACCAGTGACCCATCCCAGGTCCGCGCCACACCAGTACACATCCTCGTCATGGACGTCCAGGACCCAGTTCGTGGTCAGGTGCGCCTGCACAATTCCCTTGTGTGCGTGTACGACTCCCTTGGGTTTCCCAGTCGTGCCCGAGGTGTACAACATGTACATGAACTCCTCAGGATCCATCGGGACTGACTCGAACTTGTCCGGTGCCGCAGCCATCTCCTTCTCCCAGGAGGTCTCATTGCCAGCGACATCCTTCCCGACGATTATCATGTGCTTTAGTTCCGGCAGCTGGTTCTTGACTTCGTAGACCCTCTTCTTCAAGTCGCTGTCGGTGATGAGCGCGACCGCGCCGCTGTCGAGGAGCCTGTCCTTGATCGCATCCGGGCCGAACGCGGGGAACATCGGGCTCGCGATCGCGCCGTATTTTATCGCCCCGAGGAATCCCACGTACAGCTCTGGCGACCGCTGCAGGAAGAAGAACACTCTCTCCTGCCTCTTTATCCCGAGCTTCTTCAACAGGTTCGCAAACCTGTTGGTCTGCTCGTACAACTCCTGGAAGGTCACTTTGGTCGCGTGGCCCTCGCCGTCGTCGTAGATGAGCGCCACCTTGTTCTTCTTCGGGCCCTTGACATGTCGGTCGACCGCATTGTATGCGGCATTGAGTTTGCCTCCCGGGAACCACTCGATCATCTTGTCCGCGTCCGACCACTTGAAGGTCTTCAGGAGCCTCTCGTAGTTCTGGAGGTTCGGTTTCAGCCTGAGTTTCGCGGGGTCCTTCTTCACCAGTTCCCCGTGTATAAGCTCGGTGCTCTTCTCTGCCATTGGTTCACATCCATCCGAATTTCAACAACACGTCTCTCTGAAAACCTATCCTCGCGGCGCTTCGTGCGATTGATGGCAGCCGCCCGAGTTCGGTTTCTGTCGAAGGGCATCCCTGAGGAGCCTATAATGCTTTTCGTTGGAACCACGCCGATTCCTAGCATGGATGTTGAGGAAGGATTCCTTCGAAAAAGCCATCGACGACGAGTTTCGACATGATTCGGCAGATATCGACCTGAAGACGATTGTGGGATGGGGCTAGGAAAAGCGCTTTCTGACCCCAGATGCCCTCAGTCCGTCCAATTGTGGTGGATCTTGGCGGCATGCACCGTGTTCTGCATGAGCATCGTGATCGTCATTGGACCCACTCCGCCGGGCACGGGCGAAATAGCCTTCGCCTTGAGGCTAACCTTGTCGAAATCTACGTCGCCGACGAGCCTCGTGCCGCTCTTCTTGGTGGCATCGGGGATTCTGTTGACACCAACGTCGATCACGACCACACCCTCTTTGACCATGTCCGCGGTGACGAACTTCGGCTTGCCAATCGCGGCGATCAAGATGTCGGCCTGCCTTGTCAACTCTGGTATGTTCTTCGTTCTTGAGTGGCATATGGTGACAGTCGCGTCTGCGCCTTTGGCCTTCTGGATGAGTATGCAGGACACGGGTTTCCCGACGATGTTGCTCCTACCAAGCACGACGACGTGCTTTCCGGCTGGATCGTTTCCGCTCCGAATCAGAAGTTCCTGAACGCCGTTCGGGGTGCATGGGAGATAGCAGTCCGCGCCGATGACCATCTTGCCAACATTCATGGGGTGGAAGCCGTCAACATCCTTGCTCGGGTCAATCCTCAGCAGGACCTTCTCCTCGTTGATGTGCTTCGGTAGCGGCACTTGTACCAGCAGGCCGTCGTATTTCGGGTCCTGGTTGTATTTGTCGACGAGCTTGAGGAGCTCAGTCTCAGTCGTGCTCGCTGGCAACCTGACAGTCTCAGAGCAGATGCCCATGTCATTGCAGGCCTCTCCCTTCTTCCTCACATAGACCTGCGATGCGGGGTCTTCACCGACGATGATGACTGCGAGCCCTGGCTCGATGCCCTTCGCCTTCAGCCTGTCAACCTCGGCCTTGATCTCTTTCCGAATCTCCTTTGCGATTTCGTCGCCGTTGATGATCTGAGCGGCCATTGAGAACTCCTCCAAAAATCTGGATGCCGACTCCGTACTTAAGCGTTCTCAGAAGAGCGCTACGAAACCTGGATCTCGCTCCCCACTGGAAGAATCGTGATCGGGGCGCTGATCGTCCCTGCGTGTCTCGCAATGCGTCAAAGACAAGCGCGGTGACGAATTGCCTGCAAATGCCTGACGAATTGCGAATGTCTCATTTATGGATTCGCGATTTTCGACGAATTTTAGAAAAAGCTTTTTAGGTGCGCACAATACCCCCCTCAAGGAGGGCTGAAGACATGGCTCCCATGCCAAAGGATATTGAGATTGCGCAGGCAGCGAAGGTGCAACCCATCGAGAAGATTGCCGAGAGGATAGGCCTAACTCGAGACGACCTCGAATTCTATGGAAAGTACAAGGCGAAGGTGCCTCTGGACGTCCTCAAGAAATTCGACAAGAACAAGGATGGCAAGCTCATCTTCGTGACTGCCATCACCGCTACAAAGGCAGGTGAGGGCAAGACCGTCACATCGATCGGACTGTGCCAGGCGATGGGCGTGCTTGGCAAGAGGGTCATGTTGTCGCTCAGAGAGCCCTCGCTGGGCCCGACATTTGGGATCAAGGGAGGGGCGACCGGAGGCGGGTATTCCCAGGTCTATCCCATGTGGGACATCGACCTCCACTTCACTGGCGATATTCATGCGGTCGGCACGGCGCACAATCTGCTTTCCGCGCTCGTGGAGAACCACGTGACGAAGAAGAACCAGCTCAACATCGACCCGACAAGGATCGTCCTCCGGAAGGTCATGGACATGAACGCCAGAGAGCTCAGGAACATCGTCGTGGGGCTCGGTGGAAGGAGTGAAGGCGGCGTGCCGCACGAGAGCGGTTTCGACATTACAGTTGCATCCGAGATCATGGCGATACTCGCGCTCTCAAAGGACATGGCGGACCTGAGACAGAGACTGTCCAAGGTCGTCGTGGCGTACACCCAGAAGAGCGAGCCAATCACCGCAGACAAAGTCAAGGGCATCGGCTCGATGTGCCTGTTGCTCAAGGATGCGATCATGCCGAACCTGGTGCAGACACTCGAAGGCCAGCCTGCGTTCATCCACGGGGCGCCGTTTGCGAACATCGCACACGGGAACAGCTCGATCATCGCGACGAAGTACGCGCTCAAGATGGCGGACTACGTCATCACTGAGGGAGGCTTCGCGGCCGACCTCGGGGGCGAGAAGTTCTACGACATCGTTTGCCGGATCGCGGGATTGAAGCCGGATGTAACGGTGCTCGTTTCTAGTGTAAGGGCACTCAAGATGCATGGAGGCATGGACGAGGATGATATCGGGACTCCCAACCTCGAGTATCTCGAGAAGGGCTTTGCCAATCTGGACAAGCACATCGAGAACATGAAAAAGTTCGGGGTGCCGGTCGTCGTCGCACTAAACAGGTTCCCGACCGACAG
>Ga0153915_10002289_pt1 | contig 17528 bp, 13 predicted proteins | sample Opewatmetagenome_2_FD_107003 | JGI IMG/M metagenome (GOLD analysis project Ga0153915, IMG submission 107003) | Freshwater wetland microbial communities from Ohio, USA - Open water 3 Core 3 Depth 3 metaG | ecosystem: Environmental > Aquatic > Freshwater > Wetlands | place: USA: Ohio, Lake Erie...
CAGGCTCGGAGGCCCCAGCTTCAGCACCGTCCACGTCTGGCGACTGTTGGGCCGGATGGGCTTCAGTCCGCAGCGGCCGGTCAGCCGGGCTCGCGAGCGCGATGAGGCGGCGGAAGCGCAGGGAATGGCAGATTTACCGAAGCCGCTGCGTCCGCCGGTATCTCGAGAAACACTCCGAGCGCATCGCCATGGCTTAAAGCGCATCCGCCGCCGGCCCAAGCGGGTTCAGCTCATCGCCGCCTTCTGGCGCCAAGCAGAACTCTTTTGACTCAATTGGCACTCCGTTAGGTAAGTCTCAGTAATTGCGGACGAGACCGAGGCCCATCACCCTGCGGTTCTCCAGGAGCTGGACAGATCAGTGCGGATGCATCTTGTGGAAGCAGACCTTGTTCCCGTCGGGATCCGAGACGACGGCCATGTGGCAGACCCCCGTGTCGACCGGCCCGGCGGCGAAAGGCACCTTGGCGGCGCGGAGGACGGCGACGGCGGCGTTGAAATCGACGATCTCGAGGGCGACGGCCGGGCCGTTGTCCGACGGTTTCCATTGGTCGGCGTTCATGTTCGAGAGAGCGAGGGTTCCGGAGCCGATCTCATATTCGATCCATTCGTGGCCCTTGTGCTCGAAGGTCATCGAGGGCTTGAGTCCGATCACTCCCTCGTAGAACGCGCGCGCGCGGACCATGTCGGTGACGGGGTAGCCGGTGAATGCGATCTCTTTGATTGCGATCATGGGGTGAGGTGTTCGCCGGCAGAGTAGCGGAGCCTGATGGTTTTGCGAGCGCGTTGAGCGAGCTGGAGATGCTGCCGGAAAAACGCTGCGCATGGAGCCACGCGCTCCCGGTGGGAGGCATTGCGCCTTGGCCTCGACGCCCCGGTCGCCGCGGGATCATTTGCCCTGGATGGCGCCGTTGTGGCAGTCGCTGCAGAGGAGATCGGGATCGAGTTCGCCGCCTGGGTGTTTGAATTCGACGCCCTGGGGCGCGAGCCTGCCGAGTTCATCGCCGCGGCCCTGAGCAAGGATCGTGTGGCAGGACTGGCAATCGCCGGCGCGGATGGTCGACTTGCCGTCGGCCGCGAAATGCTTGTCGTCGTGGCAGCGGAAGCACCCGGGCCAGTCCTTGTGGCCGATGTTGCTCGGATACACCTTCCAGCTCGCCTTCATCTGCGGGAAGAAATCCTCGCGGTAGATCCGCTGCACGGCGGCGATCGCGGGAGCGGCCTCGGGCGCGTCCGGATACTTCTGATGCAGGAACGAGGCGATTCCGTCGGCTGCCTGGGCGTCGTCGGCATACGTGCGCGTGAGCGCCTCAACGGCAGCGCGCTTGATGTTGGGCAGCTTCGTGCTGATGCGGCCGATGGCCATCTCGGTCTCGACGGCCTCGTTCGGAGTCCGGTAGGCGTGCGCGGGGCGGTTGTGGCAGTCGATGCAGTCCATCACGCGGATGGCGGCGGGCGGCGGATCGTCCTTGAAGTCCTTCGCGCGGAAGGTGCGCACGGCACCGGTGTCGCGCGCGGTGATGCGTACCCAGGGGATCGTCTGGCGCTGCGGATCGGAGGCGAAGTACTCGACCCGGTTGGCGACGTTCATGTGCCAGTGGATACCGCCGAAGAAACCTTCGCCGGGCCGGCCGCCGCCGACGCGGAGCGAGAGGCGGACGGTGTAGGGCGTGTTCCTCTTGTCAGAGAGGTAGTGCGGATAGCTGCGATCGAGATTGCCGGTGAACTTCTCGGGCCAGTGGCACTTCTCGCAGGTTTCCTGGGCCGGGCGCAGGTTGCGGATGGGGGTCCGGATCGGGCGCTCGTACTTGTTGAACGCCGTCGAGTACACCTGGTAGGCGCCGCTGATCTTGGATTTCACGTACCAGGAGGCGCCGGCTCCGATGTGGCACTCGGCGCACGAGACGCGCGCGTGGGGTCCGTGCTGGTACGTGGTGAACTCGGGCTTCATCACGCCGTGGCAGGTCTCGCCGCAGAAGGAGACCGACTCGGTGAAGTGGTAGGTTTGGTAGCTTCCGAAGGCAGTGAGCAGGAAGAAGAGCAGGGCGCCCGAGCCGAAGAGGGCGAGCCAGCGGCGGTGGCTGGGCAGGGAGAAGTCGATCGCGAGGGAGGCAGGGGCGGCGCCGGGTGCGCGGGCGTCGCGGCGGCGCTGCCACCACCAGCCGGCGAAGATGAGGACGAGGCCGGCGATCAGGAATGCGGGGGCGACGATGTAGGTGAGGATCCCGATATAGGGGTTGTTGGCCCGCGAGAAGGTGTCGATTGCGACGAGGAAGGTGAACGCAAACAGTCCGCCCAGCGCAGTGATGCTTCCAGCGAGACTCAGCCAGTTGTGAAAGGGGGATTGGCGAGCGGGCATTGCGGGATCCCGGCGGCCGGGAGCTGAGAAGCGGCTCTCAGTTATCGGCTATTGGTTGTTGTGGGGGGGCGAAGAGCACGGGATGCGGGGATTGCAGCTGCCGCCGCCACTGCGGCGGGCCACGGGAGAAGCTGATGGACGGCGCCGACAACGCGGCACCCTCCAGGACCGGAAATCGAATGACCTGACCAATATGCGGCGGCTTCCGGAGCGGGCCACAGGGCGCATCGCGGATCCGGCGGGCCGGATCATTTCTTCATCTTGCGGATGTAGGCCACAAGATCGGCGACCTCGGTGTCGGACAGCTCGTCCTTGAAGCCCTTCATCTTCTCCTTACCGCCCTCGGACACGCCCTCCTTGATCGCGTTCGCGAGGTCCGCGTCCTTGAGGTCGGCCTGCACCTTGGCATCGGTGTAGTCCTTCAGCTTGTACTTCTTTCCGAGCTTTGTGTTGCCCGTGCCGTCGGCGGCATGGCATTTGGCGCAGCTGTTGTCCCAATTCTCCGCGGCCGTGGCGGCGAATCCCGCGGACGTGCCGACGACGAACGAGACGGAGAGGAGCGTGAGGGCGAGGGATTTCTTCATGGGAACAGGTTCGAGCGATGTTGGGGGAGTGAAGAGCCCGGGCTGGAACGGAGGACCGGGAATGGTCAGAGTTTATATTCGAGGGCCATGCAGGCGAGCTTGGCCTTGTAGTTGGCGCGTCCGCCAAGGGTGTCGTTGCGGCTGTTAATGTAACCCACCTTGAACGATCCCACCAGAGAATCGCTGAATTTATGCTTCAGGCCGAGGGTGACGGAGTCTTCGCTGACGCTCGTGCCGTAGGGCATCGTCGTCGCGGCGAGTGCGGGCTGGAAGTTGTCGGCATGGTAGCCGGTGTACTGGAGCTGGGCGTCGGTGCACTTGTCCACGGCAAAGCCGGCGATGACGCTGCCGGACCAGTAGTCGTTGCTGGCGTCGTGGAGGACATCGTTGGCCGAGCCGCCGGCCCGCGGATAGGAGGTGCTGATGGTGTCGAAGACGATGCTGGCATTGGCCTGCATGTAGAACAGCTTGGTTGGGTTCCAGTCGACGGTCTCGGAAATCTGGTAGTCCTTGCAGTCGCCCGCGCTGTACTTGTCGCTCGTCGTGGCGGTGACGTTCACCTTGCCGAACTCACTGATGTAGCGGGTGGTGGACGAAAGTGTCGGACACGGCTTCACGACGGCGGAAAGGCGGGCGCCCTTGGTCCCGTAATCCAGGACGAACCGCGATCCCCGCGAGGAGCCGTAGCCGTAAAAGGCGTCGCGGTGCTCCCTCTCGAATCCCTCGGCGCGCAAGGTGATTTTCGGGGTCACCGTCCAGTTGGCGCCAGCCTTGATGTTGCCGTGGTTTTCGGAAGTGTTGGCGTAGCCTGAGGTCGTCGAACCGGATACGGTCAGGCCGGAGGCGCTCGGGGTGACGCAGACGGCCCACTCATCGCCCGGGGCGTAGCGGAAATCGCCGTTGAGATAGAGCGTGACGTTGCGGATGCCGGTGTATCGGACATTGAGCTCCTGGACCCAGGAGGTCTCCTTGGTGCGGGAGTTGTTCTGGACGGCGAGGGGAAGGTTGACGACGACGCCGGTCGAAGTGGTGACGCCCTGGTTGATATAGGCGAGCGGATTGGCGGAGCTGGTGGTCGACTCCTCGGCGCGCGTTGCGAGCTCGACGGACAGGTTCTTCGCCAGCCTGAGGTCGAGGCCGACATTGCCCGTGTAGACCAGCTGCTTCACCGAGCCGGCGAGACCGACGTAGGAGGAGGTAGGCCGGCCGCCGGAGGCGAAGCCGCCGACGAGGGTCTTCGTGCCCGCCGCGGTGGCGACGCCCAGGGCCATCTCGCGGTCGGAGGTGAGCCCGGACATCGTATGCTGGACGGTGGCGCCGATGTGGAGCGTGACGCGGTCGGAGAGGATGGAGTCGACCTTGGCGAGGTAGCTCATCGTCTTCGACTTGATGCCCTGCTGGTCGTAGCCCGAGATTGGATTGTTCGCGAGGGAGGGGGAGACGAGGGTCGCCGGCGTGCTTGCGATCGCGGGGTAGGGCTTCAGCTCGCCCGGATACCGGTTCATGAAATGCCTGTCGAGATTGGAGGTGTCCTCGCCGATGACGGCCAGCCTGACCGTGGTTTTGCCGACGGTGTGCTCCAGGGAGGCCTCAAGGGTCTGGTGGCGCTCGCCGATCTGGATATAGGAAGGCACGATCTTGCGGGTGGCGGAGACCGGATTGAGGCTGCTGAGGCTCCAGATCGAGATGCCGGTGAAGTCGCTGTCGCCCCAGATCGTGCTCGGCTTCTCGCCGTTGCGGAGTTCGTTCACGTAGCGGACGCGGAAGACGGGCTTCTGGGGAAGGTTGACCGTGGCCTCGACCCAGAGCTTGGAGCGGTCGAGCGACAGGTAGGTATTGTTGAGCATTACCCAGGAGTTGTTGGTCGGGAAGAAGCCGCCGAAGCCGTCGTAGAAGGTGCGGAACCGCTGGTAGCCGAAGTCGACCGAGGCGGTCTCGGACTTCGAGATGTTGACGTGGGCCAGGTAGTCGGCGGTGGAGGCGAGGGCGTGGCCGTCCATCTTCATCGTGACATCCTTGGAGAGATCCTTGGAATAGAGGAAGTCCTCGATGCCGCCGGCGCCGCTCTTGGATGTCCAGTTCTGCGCCTGGAAAGCGGCGCCGTGGCCGTCGGTCCAGACGGCCTGTCCGGAGAGCTTGAGGTAATCCTCGAACGTGGGGAAGGCATCAGCCTCGGCGGCGGCCCGGGCAAACGGGACGGCGACCAAGATGCCGGCGAGCAGGAATGCGGCGCGAGTGGGGGAGGTCATTGTCGCTTTCATGTTGGCGGGCTAGTAGCGGAGGGGCTTGCTGGCGTTGGAGCCGTGGACGGCTTCGTGGCAGCCGGCGCCCCAGCAGTTGGTGGTGACGAGGCGGGAGCGGTGGTCGCCGCCGCCGGCCATGATAACGCCGGAGATCGAGGGGGCCTCGAGGTGGCAGCGCAGGCAGAGGTTGGAGTCGCGGGCGACGAGCATCTTGTCGTTGATCGAGCCGTGCGGGTTGTGGCAGGAGGTGCAGCCCTCCTTCATGGCGTTGTGGACGAAGACGAAGGGGCCCTTCTGGCGGGTGTGGCAGGCGGTGCAGGTCTCGTTCTCGGCCTCGAGCGAGGCGCCGGAGCCCTTGATCGCGTTGCCCTCGTGCGGGTCGTGGCAGTCGCCGCAGCCCATCTTGCCGGCGAGGACCGGGTGGGAGTGGGGCAGGCTGAACTGCCCGCGCTTGTCGAGGTGGCACTGGAAGCAGGTCTCGGGGGACTTCTTCGGGTTGATGATGGTGCTGGCGCCTCCGCCGGCCTTCACGTGGAGGCTGCCGGGGCCGTGGCAGTTTTCGCAGGCGGCATCCTTGGCGCCGTTGGCGGCGACGCGGGCGTGGGTCGCGGTGGCGAACTTGGCGGTCACCTCGGCGTGGCACTGGGCGCACTGTTTCGAGCCCACGACGGTGGCGCCGGGGATCTGCGCGGGGGCGACCACCGTGCGGTCGACGGTGACGCACGAGACGACGAAGAGCACCCACGCGGACAGGGCGGGAATGAGTAGCCAGTTCCAGACGGTCTTCTTGCTGGGAGCATGCATGGGGAAAAGAAACTACCAGGAGGGCTGCTGGGGACTAGGTGGTGGGACAGTGATTGAAGCTTGGAGAATTCTACAACATTGTAGCCGTTATAACTCCGCAGATTTTGATGAAGGGTGTGCAGATCTTGCGATATCATTCATCTGGATCGCATTCCAGATCTGAACAGCTCCGGCGGCCGGCCGGGAGGGAGACGCCCGACCGGCAGGCACGCCCCCGAGCTTTTCTGCTTTCATTTGGCGGCGGGTTTTTTCAGTCTCTCAACCCTTCTTCAACGGAGAGGTGACAGAGTGGTCTATCGTACCTGACTCGAAATCAGGCGTGCCGAAAGGCACCGTGGGTTCGAATCCCACCCTCTCCGCCATTTGCCGCAGCGGGACAATTAAAACGGCGACCGATGAATCCGGGACAATTGGAGATGTCCTCAGACCTACCCCGGCGGCACTACGTCGTCGGCGTGCTGTAGGGGGAGCGGTCGCCTGCAGCCGGACACGATGTCCCGAACGGGATATTTATCAAGAGGGAAACAGGTCTCGATCTCTTCGACCGCCGCCGGTCGTTTTTGGTCGAACCCGGTCAGTGCCGCGGCAATGCTCGCCGCCGTCACCTCATGCAGACTCGTCGCGGTTTTCTGAAACAAGTGGCTGGCTCCGGAGCGGCCTCGATGGCGTTCGGGACTCTGGCTGAGGGCGGCGTTGTCATTCCGGCCCAGGATGCTAAAGCGCCGGCCGGCACCGGCCGGGATTATTGGTGCGGGATGGCCGAGCGGCTGGCCGCGCCCGTGCTCTCGGCGCTGGCCGGGCGGAGACTGCGCGAGGTGATGCCGGTCGAAGCCTCCAATCCGAAGGATCGGGCGGAGTTCGCGCATCTCGAGGCGCTGGGCCGGGTCCTCTGCGGGATCGCGCCGTGGCTCGAACTCGGACCCGACGCATCTTCCGAAGGGGCGCGGCGCGAGCGGATCGGGGCTCTTGCGCGCGCAGCGGTCGATGCGGCCACCGACCCGGCATCGCCTGACTTCGTGAATTTCACGCGGGGTCGCCAGCCGCTGGTCGACGCCGCATTTCTCGCGCAGGCGATGCTTCGCGCCCCGTCCGCGCTTTGGGCGAAGCTCGAGCCGAGGGTCCAGCGAAACGTGGCCGCCGCGCTGGTGTCGACGCGAGCGATCGAGCCGTACGAGAGCAACTGGCTCCTGTTTGCCGGCGAGATCGAGGCGTTCCTCCATCAGGTGGGGGAGAAGCGCGACGAGGCCCGGCTCTTCAAGGGGCTCCTGAAGTTCCGCGACTGGTATGCCGGCGACGGGTTCTATGGGGACGGGAAGGCGTTTCATGCGGATTACTACAACAGCTTCGTCATCCATCCGATGCTGCTGGACATCCTCGACCGGGTAGCGGCGGAGTCGGCGGAATGGGAGAAGTCGCGCGCGCAGGAGCTGGTGCGGGCCGGTCGGTACGCCACGATCCTGGAGAGGGTCATCGCTCCCGACGGGACGTATCCGGCCGTAGGGCGGTCAATCACCTACCGCTGCGGGGCGTTCCACCTGCTTGCGCTGGCGGCGCTGCGCCGCTTCCTGCCGAAAGAGGTCAGGCCTGCGCAGGCGAGGGAGGCTCTCGCTGCAGTGATCAGGCGCACCTTGGGGGCGCCGGGCACCTGGGACGGGAACGGCTGGCTGAGGATCGGGCTTTCAGGAAGCCAGCCGGGTCTCGGGGAGCCATATATATCTACCGGCAGCCTTTATCTCTGCAGCACGGCGCTGCTTCCCCTGGGCCTGCCGGCGACGGATGCTTTTTGGACGGAAGAATGTGCGGGAGGGAGTTGGAGGCGGATCTGGGACGGGGAGAACCTAGCGGCGGATCACGCGATCAAGGGGTAGCGCTTCGAGACCTCACCAGTGACGCCAATGGAGCCGCGACGCCCGATTGCGTGGTGCCTTAGCGCGACAGATAGACGAAATGGTCGACCGGTCGGTCGGTGCCGACTTGATACTGAACTCGGAAGACTTTGCGCCGGCCGGGCGCGGGAAACTGGTCGGGTGGAATGACCAAGTGTAAAAGTCTTTCCTCGCCGGGTTTGAGTGAGAATCCGTGCAATGATCTCAGCGGGAGGAGTCTCTTCGTCTCGAAGGAAGTGAATCCGCGTCTGACGCCGGCGCCTGCCGCATCGGGAAGTCTCCCGTCAGCATCGAATCCGAACCGTTTGTGAATGAACTCCGAAGCCACGGTTTGGACCGGCCATAGCTCATCAGGGACGATCTGCGGAAGGGCCATTCCACCGATCATGAAGTTCCTGCCTCCGATGGTGTTGCAGGCACGGATCAATCCAGCGGCTTCAGAGATGCGGGTGGTATGAGCCGCAGCAAAGTATTTGTCGGGGACGAACGGCAAAGGGAAGAGAGCCGCGGGCGGCTTGACATCGGGACGGCTCGTATGCTCCGACACTAAAACGCGAATCTTGGTCTTGAAGTTCTTGGTCCAGTTCTTTGCAGCGTAATGGACAGCGATGGACCTCGTCTCGTCTTGGATCGGGACAAGGGTTACATTTCGGTTTCCTGCCTGTGGGTTGACGTAGGAATCCCACGATGTGTTCCGCTCCGAGTGGTACATCAGCGAATACAGATCGATGACCCTCGCATGCAAACAAGCATGTGTCGATTCGGTGTCGGGAGGGGTCCAATTGACCTCTGCTGTCTGAAAGCCCTGGACCGGAATGACCGGCAGGAGAGCGGTCGAGAACGTCACCATGCCTTCCGGATCATTTCCGATCCAAAGGTTGTAGGCGACTTCCAGGGTTACTGTGCTGGCATCCATTGTACCGAGATTCTTGATGCCGATCCGAATCTTGGTCGGTTCGAGAGCCGGGATGGGGTACTGGGAAAAGTCGAACGCCGGACTAAGATAGCCCGGGCATCCGCAAGTAAGCGGGCGGACGCCTAGGTCGTGCCCGCAATTGGCGATCGACAGGCGCGTGAACATGTCAGGACCAGAGTCCCCCTTTTTCTCAGGTTGTCGCGTGGGCATCGGGTTTCTCCGTTGAGGTCAGGGGTGTGAGAATTCCGGCTTATAATTGACCGGACCCGGCTCCCAGCTCTGGAATCCGTAGCCCATGTCAGCATCCAAATCAAACGAGCCGAGTGGATACTGTCCGTTTATCAGCATGACGGCGAAATCCGGTGCGTTGCCCAATTGGCTGGATTGACAGGTCGCGCGCTCGGAATCGAGCGTCTTGTCCGGTGTATCTGCCACGGCGAAGCGCCGCAGGATAGCGTTGTGGAGCATGTCGTACGGATTGGTCGACATGAAGGTGTCCGCAAACGGTGGCGCCTTCGCATAGGGACAGCATTCAGTACCCCGGGAGGCCAGCCCGGACCGCTCGACCGTAAGGTGGGAAAACCCAGGGTCGGCCAGCCAGAATCCCGGCGTATTGTGATCGACGGCTCTCTGCGGGTAGCATCTCATGCCGGCCAAACCAGTGCGTTGGGTAGGCACGCGGAAACAGACCTGTGCATAGGCGCGGCCAAGATCGTCCGTCGAGGGTTTTCCCCATCCTCCAAGCACGAGTTGCCAGCGCAGATCACTGGCGAGTTCGTACAGCGCGAGTTCAATCAGGTAGATCAGCCATCGCAGATCGCCGGCGGCCATTCGTGCGATGACCTCTGCCGGGATCGTTGCGATCTCGAACAAAGTCACGAGAGCCCAGGCTCCGGCGAGGAACGGGGCGAGCAGCCATTCCCACCACGAATTGTCGCTGTCGAACTGCTCAGTGATGTTCCAGAAGGACCCGCTGACGTGGTTGACGACCTCCCGGATCACCGCCCCGGGCGAGGCCGGAGGGGGAGTTGGACGCTGAAGGTCGATGTCGGTGGAGAGCGCAAGAAGCGTACGCATGAGATCGTACGCCCTCTTTAAGTCAGCTTCCGAAGGAAGTGAGCCCGGGAGCAGGTGAGGCACGATCCCGTGATCGGTGTACACCGCTTTCATGGTCTTCCGGAGGTGTTTGACGATGGCTCCGATCTGGTCGCCGACGTCAATTTGCTCATGAAGCTTGGACTTCGTCAGGTCGCCATTCGTGTAATGGTTCCAGATCCAGGCATCCAAGAGGTTCTCGATCACCAGATGCCGCAGGGCGTGGGTGCGATAGGGGCCACCCACGACACCGTTGACAAACGGATGCCCGCAGATGTCGCCGGCGACATGGGTCATGTAGCCCGTGGCGTAGGCTTTGAGGACATCGCCGCGCGCCGTAGAAAGGAGCTTTTGGGCAAACACGCCTGTGCGACGATAATGGAGCAGGTCTACCCACCACCAGTTGTCATAGCTCCCCGGAGGCTGAGGCGTGATGAAAGGGGGATCGTTTGAATAGGGATGGCCGAAGTTGCGAAGAAGCCTGGATAGGTCGGTGGCTTGGATCGGGATAGTGTTGCCATTCGGCATGCCGGGGATGTCCATGCCGGCAAAAGGGTTCGGAACCTCGGTCGAGGTTCCCGGCAACATCGTTATCTCGATTGATGTCTTGAGGGCTTGGAAACTCAGCGAGATCAGTTCGGTCAATTGGGTGGACAAGCCTGCAGTGAGCCAATCCGCCATCTCTTCGGCGGGGCCCTGGATCTTTTGTGCCGCCTCAGAGAGTTGCTCCTTGATGCCGTGGATTGTCTCGTAGACCGAAACGATCTCATCGAGCAGGATCTCCATGCCGGCCCGATCGAATACAAGCAGGGCCAGGTCCGGGCCGATAGCGCCGAGGTGATATGCCTCGATATTGCGCCTTAGGTAACCGGGGTCGCCGAGTTTGGCCTTCGTCTCATCTGAGATGAGGATGTGTGCACCCACCTGTGGCATGTGACCTCCAATATTGGGCCTTCCAACGAAGGCCGGCTATCTGCGGAGTGTTTCGGGATGCGCCACAACAGCTCGTGGGAAGACTGCCCCCGGAGACTGCGGGACGCTTGGCCAGGCTGACTCGTCAAAGAGAAAGGCCCATCCAACGGGCCTGAACTTACTACAATGCTTGGGGAGGACTGCGCCCGCGGACTGCACACCTCGTATTATGGATCCGGTTCCTGACGCGGGCGAGTTGCGAGGCGATTCGAAATTGATGAAATCCTAGAGGTAAAACTAGATAAAACAAGAATATAGATATGGCGCCGATCGGAAAACTGAAAAACGACGGCGCAAGGGACAGGCCAATTAAGAACCCGTTTCTTGCCTGTCCCTTCGAAGGGAGCATGGCCTCCGGCCTGGGGATTCGGCTAAGAGGCGGGCGCCGTCTCCGAGAGAGGCGTCCTGGCCGCGGCGGTGACGAAAAATGCCTGGGCAGAGAAAAGAGGAGCGTTGTCGGGGCGGGGCACCGGCAGGTAGGAGCCGTTGCTGTGGAGCTCGCGGGCGAACTTGTTGTCCTGGAACTCGGGCGGGAGCAGGAACGAGAGGATGCGCCGGCGCAGTTCGGGGGCCTCGATCGGGAAGAGGACCTCGACGCGCCGGAAGAAGTTGCGGGGCATCCAGTCGGCGCTCCCGGCGAGGAGCAGCGGTTCGCCTCCGTGGTTCTCGAAGTAGTAGATGCGGGCGTGCTCGAGGAACCGGCCGACGATGCTGCGGACGCGGATTGTCTCGCTGAGGCCCTTGACGCCGGGGACGAGGCCGCAGATGCCGCGCACGATCAGGTCGATCTGGACGCCGGCCTGCGAGGCTGCGTAGAGATTGTTGATCGTGGTGCCGTCGACGAGGCTGTTCATCTTGGCGATGATCCGGGCGGGCTGGCCCGCGCGGGCGCGGGTGGTCTCGCGGGCGATGAGCTCCTGGAGGCGCGCGTGGAGGTTGAAAGGCGCGACGAGCAGGTGGCTGAACGACGGCGAGCGGCTGAATCCGGTAAGCGAATTGAACAGGTCGGCGACCTCGCGGGTGATGTTCTCGCGGCAGGTGAAGAGGCTCAGGTCGGTGTAGATTCTGGCCGTCTTCGGATTGTAGTTGCCGGTGCCGAGGTGGACGTAATGGCGCAACCCGCCCGACTCGCGGCGGACGACAAGGCTGCACTTGCAGTGGATCTTGAGTCCGACGACGCCGTAGACGACGTGGACGCCCGCCTCCTCAAGCTGGCGCGCCCACTGGATGTTGTTGGCCTCGTCGAAGCGCGCGCGCAGCTCGACCAGCGCGGTGACCTGCTTGCCGTTGGTGGACGCCTCGATGAGGGCGCGGATGATCGGGGAGTCGCCGCTGGTGCGGTAGAGGGTCTGCTTGATGGCGAAGACCTGGGGGTCGCGGGCGGCCTGCTCGACAAAGTCGATCACCGGCGCAAACGACTCGTAGGGGTGGTGGAGCAGGACGTCCTGCTCGCGGACAGAGTCGAAGATGTGCTCCGGGGGCTGCAGGGCGCTGGGATAGGCGGCGGTGAACTGCGGGTACTTCAGGTCGGGCCGGTCGATGAGGTCGTAGAGGCTCATCAGACGCATGAAATTGATCTGCCCCTGGAGCCTGAAGACGTATTCGTGGGAGAGATTGAGGTGGCCGCAGAGCGCGGTGAACGTGTGGTCGTCGACTCCGGCCTCGATCTCGAGGCGAACGGCGGCGCCGCGGCGGAGGTTGCGCAGCTCCTCCTCGATCTTCTTGAGCAGATTCTCCGATTCCTCCTCGTCGATGTACAGGTCGCTGTTGCGGGTGACGCGAAAGGCGTGGGCGCCATGGACCCGGTAACCGGGGAACAGGTCGCTTGCGCAGAGCTTGATGATTTCGCTAAGGAAGATGTAGCGCTGCGGCCCCTTGCGCGCCGGCTCGAGCCGGACGATGCGGGGGAGGATGCGCGGCACGGGGAGCACCGCCATGAAGCCGTCGAGTTCGGGAGTCTCGGGATCGTCGAGCGAGACGACGACGTTGAGAGTCTTGTTGCCGACCTGAGGGAACGGGTGGGTCTGGTCGACGGCGAGGGGAGTCAGGACGGGATAGATCTGCTCCCGGAAGTAGGTGCGCACCCAGGCGAGTTCGGACTGGTTGAGACGCTCGGCCGACCGGAAATGGATGCCCCTGGCGGCGAGTGCGGGCATGAGCTGCCGGTGCCAGCACTGGTGCTGGTCGGCAACGAGCGCGGCCACGACGGAGTGGATGCGGCGGAGCTGCTCGCGCGGGCCGAGGCCATCGAGGCTGGGCTCGGTCACTCCGCTGTCGACCTGCTGGATTAATCCGGCGACGCGGATTTCAAAGAACTCGTCGAGATTGGAGCTGACGATCGCGAGGAATTTGACTCGTTCGAGGATCGGATTCTCCTCGTTTTGGGCTTGGTCGAGCACGCGCCGGTTGAAGGCGAGCCAGGAAAGCTCGCGGTTGAAGTAGGCGAGGCGCTCCGGCCCCCGCGCCCCGTTGTGGCCGTTTGAAGCCAGAGCGGGATTTTCCGGCGCTTCCATCGAGGCGGCGGCGGCCTTCGCTCTGGGCTTCTTGATGCGTTTGGCCATGGATTTGCGGAAATCAGGCCGAGGAGCCTACCAGCCAATTGTGACAAAACGATGACGAAGTGGCAGAATCCGAACGAAGACTTGGAATCTGGCCGCAGATGCCGCCAGGGGGGGGGCGATACAGCGGCGCAGGCTTGCTGCGTCCCATCTGGATTCAGAACAGGCACGACAAAATCGTGCCTCTGCGTGACTTATATCCGTGTCCCTTGGTGCAGGCGGCTTTCGCGGTCTCACCGCCTCCGGAGATGGATGCGCTAATTATTGGATGTCAGGCGTTTTCGATGATTTTGTAGATCCGGGCGAGCATCTTCTGAGGATCGTCGAGAAGACCGGCGGAAATGAGAGCATTGTCGAGCACCTGTTCGGCAAGGAGGCGCGCCACCTCGGGTTTGGACTCGCGGACGGTTGCGAGATGCCGGACCACCGCATGGCGCGGATTGAGGTGGAGCTCGACGCGCGCGGGCGTATCGGCGGCGCCCTCTGCCTTCATGGCCCGCATGATCCGGCGGGTATGGGCCGTCATGAACTTGTCGGCATTGAGCGCCAGGGCGGGGGAATCGATCAGGCGGTCGCTGGTTTTTACCTCGGCGACGCGCTCTCCGAGAGTCTCCTTCATCCACTTGATCAGGTCGGTGCTCTGTTCGGGCGTGAGGGCAGCCTCGGAGGGGGGAAGCGGGACCTCCTCGAGCTTCACGTCAGCGTTGTCGGCGGCTTGGAAGTGCTTGCCGGCAAACTCGTGCGCGGCCGACATGACGTACTCGTCGACGTTCTCGTAGCAGAAGAGAACCTCGAGGTTGCGGGCGCGGAAGCCTTCGAGATAGGGGCCCGCTTCGATGGCGGCGCGGTTGGGTCCGACGAGGTAATAGATCTCCTTCTGGTTCTCCTTCATGCGGCCGACGTAGTCGGCGAGGCTGGCGGACTCGCCCACCTTGGTGAGCGAGGATTCGTAGCGGAGAAGCTTGAGGAGCTCGTCGCGGTACTTGTCGTCGAGCGCGACGCCTTCCTTCAGGTATACGCCGAAGCGCTTGTAGAACTCTTTGTAGCTGTCGACCCGGTCCTTCGCCTCCTCCTCGAGGAACTTGATGAAGCGGCGCGTGATCACGCGGGCGAGCTTGTCGAGGAGCGTGCGGTCCTGGGTCATCTCGCGCGAGACGTTCAGGGGGAGGTCGTCGCTATCGACGACGCCCTTGAGGAAGCGGAGCCACTCCGGGAGGAGGTTCTTCGGCTTGGCGTCGATGAGGATCTTGCGGCAGTAGAGGGAGACGGCTGGTTCGGCGCGCATGAACCCGAAGCGCTCGGGGTTCTCCTCGGGCACAAATAGGAGCGAGCTGATGGCCAGCGGTGCGTCGGCGCTGAAGTGGAGGCGCAGGCGGGGGGTGTCGAAGGCGTCGGCCTGGAACTTGTAGAACTCGGTGTACTCCTCTTCCTTGATCTCGTTCCTGTTGCGGCGCCAGATGGCCTGGACGGTGTTGACGCGTTTCCCGTTGAGATTGATCGGGAAGGGCACGAACGACGAGTAGCGCTTGAGGATCTCCTCGATTTTTGAGGCCACGCTGAACTCGGTGCACTCGTCGCGCAGTTCGACGACGATCTTGCAGCCGCGGCGCAGGCCCTCGGCCTCCTCGATGGTATAGTCGCCGCCGCCTTCGGACTCCCAGACCTGTCCGGTCTCGGCGGGTTTCCATGAGCGAGAATAGACGCGCACCCTCTTGGCGACCATGAACGCGCTGTAGAAGCCGACGCCGAACTGGCCGATGAGGTTGGTGCCCTTGGCGGCGTCTTCGCTGAGCGCCTTGAGGAAGGCCTTCGAGCCGGAGTGGGCGATCGTGCCGAGGTTCTCGACGAGCTCGGCGTGGGTCATGCCGATGCCGAAGTCCTGAATGGTGAAGGTCTTGGCCGCGTCGTCCGTGGTGATGTTGATCTCGATGTCGAGGCGGTCGTCGAAGATGTCCTTCTCGACCAGCTGGAGGTGGCGCAGCTTCTCGATCGCGTCGGAAGCGTTGGAAACCAGCTCGCGGACGAAGATCTCTTTCTCCGTGTAGAGCGAGTGGATGACGATATCGAGCAGTTGGCGGATCTCGGTTTGGAACTCGAATTTCTGTGGAGTGGGCATGGAGAAGGTGTGAAAGAAAGAGTATTCTGCAGAGGGTCGCGCAGGAAATCAAGGGGCGCTGACAAAGGGCTCGATTTGGCGTTCGGAACCGCCAGATTGCTGAGTTTGATGAGGATTGGGTTGATTCTCGCGGGAATGTTATCTGCAGCGGCCGCGTTTGGGTCGTCGCTGCAATGGCGGACCACGGACCTCGACCTTTCGGCGGCAATCGGGGAGGAGTCGCTGACAGCCACGTTTTCGTTCAGGAACGCCGGCGCGAGACCGGTGCGGATCGTGGCGCTGGACCCCAGCTGCCACTGCATGTCGGCCGAGCCCGACAAGACGGTTTACGCGCCAGGGGAGTCGGGCGAGGTGTCGGTGACCCTCACGTTGACCGGGTATTCGGGAAAACTCAGGCGGAGCCTGGCGGTGACGACCGACGAGCCAAAGGACAACTACGCGCGACTGACGATGACCTTGGACATACCGGAGCCCGTCGCGATAGCGCCGCGGTTCCAGTTCTGGAAGGCCGGCGACCGGCCGGATGAGAAGCGGTTCGAGATCGCCCTGGCGGACACAGAAAAAGTGAAATTGGAGGGTTTTGAGTATGAGAGTGCAGATTTCCGGGTGCGGCTTGAAACCGAAGGGCCGGGGAAGCAACGCCTGCTGGTGCGGCCGGTCGCGACCGGCAAACCGGCGGATGCGACCATTTACCTGAAGGCTGTCGTTGCGGGCCGGGAGAAGGCTTACCGGGTCTATGTTTCGGTGAAATGACCTCGGGCGAAACAACGGGCGGAGGCTTTGGTGCGCGTTTGCGGCGGGCGGCGGGGCAGGCCGCGGCGATTGCGGTCGCGGCGGCTGCGCTCGCCTCGATCTCGGCCATGGTGCACCCCAGGCGCCCGGACTGGTTCCCGGAGCGGGCCTGGTGCCCCGAGGTGGCCTGGAGCCTGGCGCAGGAGTGGCGGGGTACGCTGGTGCTGGTGGATGCGAGGAAAGCGAAGGACTACGAGCGGGAGCACATTCCGGAGGCGCTGTGGCTCAATGAAGCGGAATGGGACAGGGGATTCGCGGCGGTCGTCCGGCGCTGGCGGCCCGGCGACCGGATCGTGGTTTATTGCGACAAGGACTCGTGCGATTCGAGCCAGGCGGTTGCGCAGCGGCTCCGCCGGGAGATGGGAATCGAGCAGGTTTATGTGCTGAAAGGAGGGTGGACCGCATGGACCGCGGCTCGCACAGGGGCTCGGTGATGCAGCCGGCCGCCCTTCTGATCGTCGGCGGGGTTTTCATTTTTGCCGGGGCGGCGAAGCTGCTCGATCCGGCGCAGTTCGCGTACTCGATCAGCCGCTATCGGCTGGTGCCGTCGCCGCTCGCAGTGGCGTTCGCGCTCTGGTTGCCGTGGCTTGAACTGCTCGGCGGGGCGTGCGTGTTCTTCCCTCGGTTCCGGCGCGGGGCGCTCGCGATCCTGTTGACGCTCGGGGTGGCCTTCCTCGCCGCGCTGGTGTCGGCCTGGGTCCGGCATCTCGACATCGGTTGCGGCTGCTTCGGAGACGACGCGGCGACCCATGCGCCCCTGGAATACGCGATCGGCCGCGACCTGCTTCTCATCGGGCTGGCCGCGTGGCTCCTCTGGCGGGAGTTCTTCCCGGGCGGGCACGCGGGCGACGCCGAACCGGGAGGGGACGGCGGGCCGCCCGGAAAAACAACCGCTTGAACTCCCCCGCTCAACTGGCGTACGCATTGATGACGGCGGGACGATCGACCCGATCAGAACCGAACGCCGGACTCCCAAGACTGTGACCACAATCGACCGCCATATTCTCACCGAATGGCTCAAGATCCTCGGCCTTGTGCTCGCGGCGACGCTCGGGCTCCTGCTGATGCAGGAGATGTACGATGATTTCCGGGAGCTGATCGAGTTCGGCGCGAGCCCGGCGGAGATCGCGAAGTACTATGCGGTGCTGATGCCGAGCTTCGTCACGGTGGTGCTTCCGCTGGCGCTGCTGGTGTCGCTGCTCTACA
>Ga0153915_10002290_pt1 | contig 17524 bp, 25 predicted proteins | sample Opewatmetagenome_2_FD_107003 | JGI IMG/M metagenome (GOLD analysis project Ga0153915, IMG submission 107003) | Freshwater wetland microbial communities from Ohio, USA - Open water 3 Core 3 Depth 3 metaG | ecosystem: Environmental > Aquatic > Freshwater > Wetlands | place: USA: Ohio, Lake Erie...
AAATAAATAAATATAAAAAACAATTTTTCCTTGTATTTTAAAATTAGGTGAACATGGAATTAAAAATAAAAGCTCTTAAATGGTCTGCAGGCATTCCTGTAGCAATGCTAAATGAGGAAACCGCAAATTTAATTGGAGTTAAAACAAAAGGCAGAATTCTGATAAAAACTCTTTCCAAAAATCCAAGAGAGGTTTCTACAATTATAGATATTACAAGAAATCTTGTTGATAAAAAAGAGATAGGCGTCTCTTCTGAACTTGTTGAAAGATTAAGTTTGTATTCTGGGCAAAAGGTAGATGTTGACTTGTCTCCGTCTCCTAAGAGTTTAACCTTTATTAAGAAGAAGATGAATAAAGAGCAATTATCCCAGTCGGAAATTGATTCTATAATCAAAGATGTTGTCAATAATTCCCTTTCTGAAGCAGAAATTGCACTTTTTGTTTCTGCAATGTATGAAGTTGGGATGAACATGAAAGAAACAATCTTTCTCATACAGGCTATTCTTGATTCAGGCAGAAAATTAGTTTTGAAAGATAAATTCGTTGTTGACAAGCATTCCATAGGAGGGATTCCTGGAAACAGAACAACGCCGATTATTGTGGCTATTTGCGCGGCTTATGGATTAACCTTCCCCAAATCTTCTTCAAGAGCGATTACAACTCCTGCTGGGACTGCAGATGTTGTTGAGACAGTTGCATCAGTCGGATTTTCAATAAAAGAATTGGAGAAGATAGTCAAAAAAGTTGGAGCCTGCCTTATTTGGGGGGGCTCTTTAGAAATAGTTCCTGCAGATGAGAAGATAATCCAGATAGAAAAATTATTGAATATCGACCCTGAATCTCAGTTGCTTGCTTCAATAATGTCAAAAAAACTTGCTCTTGGAGCAAAATATATTCTTATTGACATTCCCTACGGAAAAACTGCAAAAGTAAAAAAAGAAAAAGCTTTGCGGTTAAAGAAAAAATTCGAATATATCGGAAAGCATTTTCACAAGGTACTGAAAGTAGTATTAACTAAAGGAGATGAGCCAATTGGAAATGGAATAGGTCCCGCAATGGAAATGAGGGATATTGTAAAAGTGCTGGTTCGCGCCGAAGAACGGCCATTGGATTTGGAAGCTAAATCCTTATTTCTTGCAGGAGAAATTTTTGAGATGACTGGAAAAGCCAAGAAAGGAAAAGGAGTTGAATTAGCCAGACAAATTCTTGATTCAGGAAAAGCATTTGTGAAATTCAAGCAGATAATAAAAGCTCAGAAGGGAAATTTAAACCGCCTTAAATACGGAAAATTCAAGAAAGATATTTTTATGAAGAAAAGCGGAACGATTAAAGATATAGATAATAAGAAGATAACACTGCTTGCAAGAACAGCAGGCTGTCCGATGGATAAATTTGCGGGATTGTATCTTTACAAGCATATAGGAGACCGGTTGGAGAAAGGAGAAAAATTGCTTACAATTTATGCAGAATCAAAATCTCGCCTAAGAGAAGCAATTAGTTTCTACAACTCCCAAAAACCAATAAAACTTTAGAACAGCTAATTTTTTAAACCCCTCTTATGTCTATTAGGTCATGGAAGGAACATACAAAAAAAGAATTATTGAATATCTGAAAAAAAATTTAAGAAAAGGATATCCAATAGACACCCTTAAAGTTGCTTTGATAAATCAAGGCTATTTGAGGTCAATGGTTGAAGAGGCAGCTAAAGATGCGGTAAAAGAAATGGCTCTTGAAGCCCCTGTTCTTAAAGAAAAGCCAAAAATAGAACACGAAATAATTGCAGAGGATAACTCCCCTGTTGTTGTCAAGAAATCCTGGTGGAAAAGATTATTTGGATTGTAAAATTTCTTTTTAATTCCAATATAGTAACCTTTAAAATCTATTAATTAATTTATAATTTGTAATATTTTACATAGTGAGCCTCCGTCGCATAATGGTATTGCACTGGTCTTGAGTTAAGGTAAAACTTATGGCTTGTTGGTCAAGATTTTGTCAAACAAGAGAACCAGGCCCTTTGGGCTTCCCGGTTCGATTCCGGGCGGGGGCGTTCAACCCAAAGATTAAATCTCTTACCCGAATAATTCGAATGTGATTTGGTGCAAGTTATGAAGGGGGTATATGACCAAAAGGGAGATGCTCTGAAAGAGAGTTAAACTTATAATGTAAATTTCTATTTGATAATTATGGAGGCTATAATTGAAAAAGTAATAAAATATGCAAAAGAGGAATTAAAAGATAATGATAAAGTTCACGGATTTAAACATGCGGAAACAACAGCAAAATTCGCTGAAATTATATCTAAAGAAGAAAGAGCGAATATTAAATTATGTATAATCTCTGCTTGGTTACATGATATATCCCTTAAAGAAAAAAGATTGTGGAGAAAAGAGAATGTTGAAAATAATCATGGAATTGAATCAGTTGAAAAAATAAAGAATTTTATGATCTCCTTGGGTCTAGCTCAATCTGAATTTGATGAAATCTGTGATGCCATATCTTGCCATTGTTTTCCAAATATTCAAACTACTCTAACATCAAAGATTCTTTGGGATTCAGATAAATTAAATATGTTTTCTAAAGAAATGGAAAATAACTACCTAAACAATTGGGCTATTGAATTTGGTAATATTAATAAAGCTAAAGAGCAAATAAAAAAAGAAAGAGAATATTACCTAAAATATTTCTATACAAAAACTGCAAAAGATACTGCAAAGAAAATGTCCTTAAATTAATCCTTAGGATTAATTATTGGCGGGGGCATTTTATTGGACTGCAAGTCCAATGGATATCGGAGTAAACTAAAAAAGATTTTTTCTGATTTGATTCCCGAGAGATTTCACGAGTTGCAGTGTAATCCAATTCGAGTGGGGTCTCGAGTTGGTGGGGGCGTTCATCCTTAGGTTAAATTCTGGCAGGACTGAATAAATGAAATATTTAAATAGTAATATCAATTGATATTATCATAAAATTTAGACTTAAAATGGAAACTGAAACAATAAGAAAAAATAAAAGTTATATAGAGACTAATGATGTAGCCAGAAGCCCAACATTGCAAACAGTTTTGATGGTAGAAAAATTCATAGAGGAAAATTCTGGAGAATACAAAAAAACAGATTTATTCAAAAACCTTCCTAAAAAGGTAATGTGGCAGACTTTTCAGGTAATCATGGAGTATTTAGAAAGTGTGTATAAAATAGTTTATGATAAAGAAGGGTATGTTGTATATATTTGGAACCCGAAGTTTTTCAAAAGAATAAAAGATAGACCTGCTATAAAATTATGAAACCTGAAAAAATTGTATTTGTTGATGAAAGCTTAGAGAAATCTTTTAATGAGTTAAATGAGGCAGATCCAATTAGAAAATCACTTGTTAGAGCAATTAGCATATTACAAGAAGATGCCTTCTCAGGCAGAAATGTAAAGAAGAATCTAATACCCAAATCATTAATTCAAAAATATGGAATAAATAATCTTTGGATTTATAATTTACCGGATGGATGGAGAATGTTGTATGTTTTAACACCTTCAGAAGAAGTCCAGATTATAGCAGTTATTCTTGATTGGATGAATCACAAAGATTATGAAAAATTGTTCAAATTCTAATATCGTAAGGAAAATGTCATCAAATTAAACCTTAGGATTAAATTTTGGAGGGGCTCAAAAAAGAAAGTTTTAAATAGAAGTAAGATTAATCTTATTTATGATAATTGATACAACCAAGATGAGTTCAAGAGGGCAAGTAGTTATCCCCCTAGAGATGCGTCATGATATATCTGAAGGAGATAAATTAATTATTATTAGAAGGGATGATGAAATAGTTTTAAAAAAATCCATACCTGAAAGTGCACTTTGGTCTGAGAAATCCTTAGCAAAAACTTGGTTGAACAAAGAGGAAGATAAAATATGGAAAGACTTGTAAAAGGAGATGTAATTGTTCTTGAGTTTCCTTTTTCAAATTTAATTCATGCAAAAAGAAGACCTTCTTTAATTATTAAAGCCCCAAAAGGAGATGATTTAATTGTTTGTCAGATAACTGGAAAGTCTTATGAAAAATCTGTGGAAATCCCAATAAGAAAAGGAGATCTTTCTAAGGGAGATTTAAAAGTTGAAAGTTATATAAGGTTGGATAAAATATTCTCAGTTGAAAAGTCTTTAATAAGATATAAAATAGGGGCATTAAAGCAGGATAAGATTAATGAAGTAGTTGATAGAATTTGTTCTTTTCTAAAGAATTAACCAAATTGTCTCTAAGTTAAACCTTAGGATTAATTATTAGCGGGGGCGTTTTCTTTTATATTTCTTACCTACATAATTCTTAAATAATCCTTTTTATCTGATTGGACATGCAAAAAGAAATCGCTCTTGTTTATTTGGTTGCAGGAATCTCAAGCAGATTTCTTGGAAAGATAAAACAGTTTGCTCCTGTTGGAGTTAATGGAGAGACACTTATTGAAGTTTCTTTAAATCAGGCTCTTCTCTCGGATTTTTCCAAAATAATTTTCATAGTAGGAAACAAGACAGAAAAGCCATTCAAAGAAAAGTTCAGAGACAATTATCATGGAATTCCAGTTTATTATGCAACTCAATTTTATGATGAAACTCTAAGAGACAGACCTTGGGGAACAACAGATGCTCTCTGCTCTGCAAAGCCTTTTTTAAATTGTCCTTTTGTTGTATGCAATGGAGATGATTTGTATGGGGAGAATTCCTTTAAGATTCTTGCAGACCATTTAATGAGATACAAAGATTGTGCCTCTATAGGATTTAAGCTTTCAAAAGTCCTGCCTGAACAGGGAAAAACCAATAGAGGAATTTTTCAGTCTGACAAAAATGGTTATATAACTGATTTAAAAGAGGTTATTGGAATTGAAAAACCAGATTTAGGAAAAACCTTTAATGAAGATACTTTATGCAGCATGAATTTATTTGGATTGCACCCAGAAATGTTGAATGAACTATCTTTAATACTGGCTCAATTCAAGGAGAAGAATAAAGGAGAGAGAAAAGCAGAAGCACTGCTTCCTGAAGACATTTCAACTCTTATTAAAAAAGATAAGATTTCAATGAGAGTCTATTCCACTCCTGATTCATGGATCGGGATTACTAATCCCGAGGATGAAGAGATTGTTAGAAGAAAGATAGCAGAATTAAACAATTAATTTTATCCTTTTACTTTCTTTCCTTTGATATAATGATATTTTCCCCATCTTATCTTCTTCCAGATTCTTTCATGTCCAAAGAATAAGAAAAATTTGAATATTGTAAGAACAATACTAAACTTTAAGGAGCTTATAAAATTTCCATAGATGCTGTAAATTGCGAAAAGAGTAATTACAAAACTTATTGTTTCCCATGATACCCCTTTTATAAAACTCCTGAATGGTGTTGAAGCCATTCTGAATATAATCAAATTGTTTTTATAAATCTATTTTTCTTCAAAAGCTTTCAAAACCCTTTCATCAGGAGATAACAAATAGACATGGTCCCCCTTGAATCTTAATCCCCTGTAAATCCTCTGCATTAACTCTCTTTTTGCCTTGTCCTTGTAAAAATCCCAGTAGGATGCAGGATTTGTTTTTTTGAGTATATTCCAGAATGGAGATTTAACATCAGGATTTGGATATTTTGTGAAAATTATGCTGTTGCATTCCTTTCCTGGAAAATCAATCCCTCTCGTGCATTTAGTGGAAAAGAGAACATCGATTTCCCCTCTCTTGAATTTTTTGACATTTTCATCTGCTTTGTCAATTACCTGAATTTCTTTCAGTTCATCTCTCCTTATTATATTTTTCAAATTGAATTTTTTCATCTCAAATTCATCAGGAAGGTCATAAAAGGAATTTATATGAACCAATGCCGGTTTCTTTGCAATTTCAATGCATTTGTCCAACGCCTTCAGATATTCTTCTCTTGTAATCTTTCCGCTTATGAAATTTTCATACTTGCAGTCTTTTTCGAGTCCTGTTTTTTTTATTTCAATGCTTCCCTGCTGTTCTGTTTCTGCTTCAAGTATCCTGAAATTTTCCAGTCCAAATATGCTTTTGAGAATATTTTCAGAATGAATTGTTCCGGACATCATTATTATAACTTTATTCTTGCTAATCATTTCTTTCAGCCTTTTTGCAAGATTTGTAGTAACGACCTCTGCAATTAGATTATTTTCTTTTTTGCTGAATGTTAAATATGTTTCATTAAAAAATTCATCAAACATTCTGGCTGTTTCGGCAACATCAAATAGATAGCTTTCATCATCAATGTCATAAAGAAATTCCTGATTTTCTAAAATCAATTTAAATAAATCGTAGACTTCTGTTTCTTTGAGTGGAATTATCTCCTTTGAGAATACTGCATGCTGGATTCTTGCGTCATTTTTTATCTCTTCAAGAATTTTGTTCATGTCCCTTATAATAATTTCTGCTTGTTCATATTCGGAAAAAATCTGATTAAGTGAATTTTGCAGCCTTTCAATATTTATAGTTCTCTGGTTTGAGAAACTGTCGAGGAACTCATCGCATTCGTCAATTATTTCTGCTTCTGTTTCGGGCTTTCTGTTCATGCTGGATTCTAATTTATATTTTAATGAATTGAATACAAGAACATCAGAATCAATGAATGAATTAAACTGCTCATAAAATTTGCATCCTTTTTTTCTCTCATAAAACACAAACCTTGTTCCATTCAGCCCAGTATAGCTTCTTTTTCTTGCATTTTCAAAATTCTTCCCGCTCAGTTCAAATTTTTCTGGAAAAACAGGAGACCAGTAAGGGCATATTGGAGCAATAGAAGCTCTTTTTATGTCTTTTATTGTCCTAAAATTTCTTGGGTTGAAATTCCTGTTTTGTTTTAAATATTCATTAATCCTTTTTGCATTTTTTTCTTTTATCTCTATTTTGCACGGAATAAAATAATTATCTGCAGAAAGATCTTTCTCTGTTTCTTTTTTCTCAAATATTTCATTTAGTTTCAAGTTTCTCTCTTCCCTGAAGACAGGCATATTTTTCTCTTCCAAAAATCTGCATTTATGATTATTTCTTCCTGTTATGACACTTATTTTAAGCTTCTCTCCATTCTCTCCAATTAGATATTTTTTGTCTTCATAATCATTCTTATATTGGTTCTGAAGGGTTTTTCCAGGAACAACAATGCAGGTCTTTCCCATCTCTCTTGCTATATTCAATGCCACGGCACTTTTTCCCGTTCCGCACACACCTTTTATAAAAATTATTTTGTATCCTTCTTTTACTGCATTTAAAACTTCTTTTACAACATCTTCCTGTGTCTTTCCGTTTGAAAACTTAAGGGGTTTTAGAAAACTTCCTCCCTGATATAAACTCCACATATTTATGAAAATCCCCCAATTTGTATTTGTGCTGAAAATTTATTTTCTGTCATTATGCAAAACTCCTCTTTTTGTATTTGTGCTGAAAATTTATTTTCTGTCATTATGCAAAACTCCTCTTTTTGTATTTGTGCTGAATTTGTTCAGTCATTTATTTTTCTCCAGAAGGATAATTTGTTAAAAATTAGTTATAAATGTTATTGTAATGTTTATCTTTTTCTTTGGGTGTATTTTTCCCAAAACGTTTCTAATATAAAATAAGGTTTTCCCCCAAGCACAAGACAAGGATGATATTGTCCCTGAACATCTCCTCTATTGTTTACCTTTTTGAATTCCTCTTCTGCTTTCTCAATTGCTTCTTTAAGAGTGCCGTGATGTCTTGTGACAGTATCTTTTTCCCCATCATGATACCATGAAGAATGAATGACCACTTCATAATCGGCATTGTTTATATCTATCTTTTTTAGAATCCTCAGCATCTTTCTTGTTCTAACAATATCTTCACTAAGCTCTTTGATGGCGTAATCTTTTAATTCCACCTTTCTTTAAGAAGATTTTTCTTTTTAAGAATTCTTATCTTTTATCCTATAGTTTAATCAATCCACTTAACGCCCTTGTATTCATGTTTTGTTGCAATTAAAATAACATCAACAAGCCACCAGATTCCAGCCCCTCCGCAGGTAAGCAGTTTTAGTATTCCTGTTCCAACTTTGTTCATCAAAAATCTGTCAACACCAAGATATCCAAATACAACAGACATAATTAAACAAAGCATCCAGTTAACCCTTACTCTTTTATCCTCTTTAACATTAACTTTTCTATTCCTCTTTTTTGCCACAATTATATATGTTTTTTTAGCTTTTAAATTTTCCCCTCATTCGGCTTCTTGTTCTAACTAGAAAAAATTGGGGTTTGAGGGCTATTCAGATTAAAGTGTAAAATAAAATCATCCGAATAACGCACTCAAACCTTCTGCTGCAGCTTCTTTCTTCTCTTCTATGTGAGCTGTTTTCTTTTCTTCTTTAGGTGCACTTCCAGCTGCTGGAGCTGCTGCTGCGAAACTTGCATTTTCAAGTTCTTTGTCAATGTTTACCCCTTTAAGGCTTGCAACAAGAGATTTGATTTTTGATTCATCTGCATTGCTGCCAGCTGCCTCAAGAACCTTCTTCATGTGCGTTTCATTGATTTCTTTTCCAAGTTTGTGCAACAAAAGTGCTGCATATATTTGTTCCATTTTAGTTATTTCCTTCTGAATTTACTTCAGGAGTATTTGTTAACTTTTCAATTGCTTCTTCATTTTTCAGTGTCTCGCGAAGCCTATGTGTAATAGCCTTTTCATGCATTCCTGCTTTTCCAATAAGGAAGCCGATTGTATCTTTGCATACATAGCCTATATCAACCGCAAAAGGCAATGCTTTTCCAAAGGCTTTTTTTAATTCTTCAAGTGTCTTTTCTCTGTCAATCTTTATGTCTAAATATAATTTTTTCTCATGAGCATCATAGCCTGCAAGAGGGATAAGACTTATTGAAAAAGGTTTTATGTCCAGCTTGCTCATTATATCTGCTGCCCCGCTTGAAATTTTCTGCCCTTTTTTGACAAGAACTTTTGCTTCTTTGATGCTTATCTTTCCCTTGTCTATCTGAATCTGAATGCCTAATGCACCTAATTCGCTTATTGCAGGTCCAGGGAGAAGTTCTGTTGGTCCTGCTGGAATTTCTATGTCTTCAGGAGCTTCCTGTCCTGCTTTTGCTTTTGCAGGAGTTTTATTATTCACTAATTCTGCAGCGAGCTCAAAGCAATCAATGTCTGAAAACAGGATTGCTACGCTGTCCTTTATTTGTTCTTCAATTTTTGCAAGAGTTTCATCCTTTGCATTTTCAAGTGCCCTGAATATCAGGTTTTTCTTTGGAACTTTGACTACTGCTTTTCCTCTTAGCTTCTTTGTCATTTCCTGAAATTGCGAGGTTGGAATATTTTTTATGGATGCGATTAAGATTGTCTTTTTGCTTTTGATCAAATCATTAAGTTCTTTTACTGTTTCTTTCTTTTCTTCAGATATATGTGTTGATTTCATCTTATCTTTATTTTCTGTGGTTTAGTCATTGTGAATTTTATTTCAACATTTTTTATGTTCTCTTTTCCTTTTGTCAGTATTTTCAGAAGAGCATTATAAATAGTTGAGATATTTTCTGCAAGGTCTTCGTCTTTCATGCTTTGTTTTCCGATGGGAACTTTTATGCTTGATTCTTTTGCCCTTATCTTGATGCTGTTGTTAATCCTTGTTTTCAGTTCATTTATTACCTTGTCATCCACATTCATTAGAATTCCCAGCTGTGGTGAAGGCATTTTGCCTGTTGGTCCTAAGGCCCTGCCGAAAGTTGTAGCAACTAAAGGCATTAAGCTTGCCTGAGCGATAAAGAAATCATATTTCTTTGCTAATTTTTTTATTTCCTGCTTTGTGGAATATTTTTTGAATTCTGATTTTGTTATTGTTTCAACATTATTGTTTTTTATTTCAAGAAAAGCGCATATTTTTTTGTCTTTAACTTTGTGCGGAACAGAAATAAACTGATTTACCGGTGTTTTTTTCACATCGAATTTTTGCAGATTTATAATTAAGTCTAATGTCTGGTCAAATTTCTTTTCTTTCTCTTTCCTTAATTCTGTTAGAGCTTGTTTTATTTGTTCATCAAATTCCATTTTCTGTTTTTCTCCTTTCAATTCCACTTTATTTCTGATATCTATTCCGTGAAATTGTCAGTCTCCCATCTTATGCGCCAGCACCATAGAATCTATGTGCCAACGATATGGTTCAATCGACTAAAATCTTGAGAGATTATTGATTTATAAATTTAACTCTTCTCATCTAAAAATTTTTATACTCTCTTGAACAGAAAAGATTATGCCCTGTTATAAATGTGGAATGTGTTGCAGACAATTAAGCTGGGAAGATAGAATAAATATCTCTCTTCATACAAGAACACTTATGTTTAAAAAAATCTGCAAATTTCTTGGTAGCAATAATCTGTGTAAAATTTATGATAAGAGGGCTAAAGTCTGCAAAGCCTGGGTTTGTGGTACTTCAAGGACTGATTCTTCTGACTTTAAAATATCACAATAATTCTTATAAATCAACCTATTTTTTATCTTCCATGGAATTCGTGGCATTATTATCTTCAGGAAAAGGGACATGGGCGCAGGTTTCTGGTTTGATAAAATATGGAGAATGGGATAAGATAATCCTTTTGGGTGATGATTTTGCAAAGCAATTTACCTGTGAAAAGCCTTTTGAATTTATACGAGTTGATTTGACTAAGAAATTGAAAGAACTAAAAGAAGAATTCATGAACAAGCTGAAAGGCAAGATAGACGGCACAGAAGTTGCTCTCAGCATCGCAAGCGGTGACGGAAAAGAGCACATGGCACTTATGTCTGGATTAATCAATCTGCCTGTTGGAATCCGCTTTGCTGCATTAACAAAAGACGGCGTGATTGATTTGTAAGAAGGAAAGAAAACCTTTAAAAATATTTCTTTAAAGAATATTAAATGAAAACAGAATACCGAGATTTTTGTGAGGAAAAAGAATGCATAAATTATGCTTTTATGAAAGCATCAAAAAATCGCCCATGTATTGGATTAGCTGTTGCTCTTCCCAATATTTTAAAGGATTGCGAGGAAAATTGCCCTTACTCCAAACTTGAGTTTTATACATGGAAGGTAGAGGGATTAATAAAAAAAGTTGGATTGAAAATATAAATATTTATAATCTCTGTTTTTTAAGAAATCCTCATGTCTAATAAAAGAATAAAGAAAGAAAAACCAGAAGAAAATAGGGAAGAGAGAACAGGAGATACTTATAACGAGAGAAGAAAATTAAAATATCATAACATGTTCAAACATGGAGAATTAGGACAAAAAGAATTAGCAAAATATGATTTTTGGAGAGTGGCAATAAAAAGAGAAAGAACTCTTCTTGCAAAAAACGGATTAACTCTTCCTAGCCTGCCTTCATTGGAAGAAAATCCATTGAGAAGACATTACGATTTAGCAGAACAGATATATTATACTTATATTTGTCCAAGATGCAAAGAGAAAGAATCTGATTCTGAAGAGGAACAATCTTCTCTCCACATTGCAAGAGATTTAGCAAATTTTTTGATGGATAATATTTAATATTCTCCTTTCTTAATCTTCATATCCTTCTTGCTTTTTCCCAACAGCACAACTCTGCTTTCTTTTTTTTCATCAAGAATTTTATATTCAGGAAGAAACTTCAAAATTTCTTTTGAAAATTTTACAATGTCCTTATGATAAGGCATTCTGTCATATCCTAATCTCTCTCTTGCAAAGCCAACACTTATAAATCCTTTAATCTCTGCAAACATTGGATTTGCTATCTTAATCATTTTAGCATACTCTTCAGGATTTATCATATTCAGATTTAAAACTAAATTCATTCTGAAAACAGTTCTTGTTTTGTCTTTTAATTTAGACATAATTTTCAGGCTTTCATTCAATTTTTCCCATGCCTTTTTCATGGAGCTTCTGTGAAATTTATTGTAAAGTTCTTCATTAGGAGTATTAACAGAAATATATAATTGAGTAGGCAATTGTTTCTTCTTTTCCAGTTCTTTTAACTTTTCAGGATAGAGTCCGTTTGTAACAAGAAAGCTCGTTTTTCCTCTTTTTCTAAGTTCTTCTATGAGCTCTCCAATCTTCTCATAAATCATCGGCTCTCCAGAAAGGGAAATTGCAAACTGCATCGGTTCCTGTGCTTCAACATATTTTTTCATGTCTGCCTTGCTTAACTGTTTTTTCTTTGAATTCTTGTCCACTTTAAATCCAATTAATAATTCCCTCTGGGCTTTTATGCATCCGTCAATAATTTCTTTTGGAGAATCTATTTTCCCATTTAGTTTATCCCCGATTGTCATTTCAATTGCTCTCCAGCAATGAACACACTTGTTTGGACACCACATGACAGCGGGAGACATCTGACAGCATAAATGGGATTTTATCCCATAGAATTGCTCTTTATAACAAACCCCTTCATTCAGCAAAGATTTTTTTGTCCATCTGCATATCTGAACAGCAGAATGTTTTCCTACAATAGAATAATGCTGTCTCTTCAAAACTTTTTTAACTTCTTCAGGAATCATAAAAAATAAAATAAGAAGAAGATTTTAAAATTATCTTTTACCTAAAAAAACTAATTCCCCAGAATATCATCATTACTGCAAGAAGCAATAAGAAAAGATAAGTCATTGCAGCAAATATCTTCTTTGATTTCTTCTCGTCTTTTGTTATTCCAAGCATTGCAAGGAAAAAGAATCTTCCTCCATCGAATATTCCGACTGGAAGCATGTTCATTAATGCTACGCTAATGCTCATCATAACAAGCCACCACAATAAATTATAGATAAATTCTGCAGCTTCAAATTTGGTAGTGTAATAAATATTTGAATTCTTAAAGGAAGAAAGTGTGTGCACAACCCCGCTTATAACTCCTGAACTTGTGCTTTTTAAGAATCCAATTCCTAAATAAGGAAGGCTGTTATTTTCTGGGTCTTTTTCAAGGGTAATCATATAATCCATGTAGGCATCATCCACTAATCCTGTGATTATTATTGTATCTCCTGGAGAATATTTCATCAATTCTTCTCCAAGTGCAGTTACATTCCTTACATTCACGCCATTAACTTTTATTATAGTGCTGCTTAAATTTGCCCTTATTGCAGGAGCATCTTCATATAGCATTAGATATCCGCTTTTTCCGGTTTGCTGGGAGATTAAACTTTCTGTTGCAAGATATTTTGTATTATTTGCTTCAATCTCGCTTAAATAAGTCTCATTACTCAGTGTTGCTATCTCGCTGTATGTGGCATTATTTACATTAACTCCATTGATTGAACTGATTGTTGCCATTCCAACCGCAGAATAGGTATAAGCGTCAAATACAACTCCAGAAGGAGTATATGCAAAAGAGAAGAATAATATTAAAATAACAAAAAATAAAATTGCTACTAATACATTTGCAAATGTCCCTGCAGAGAGAATTGCCATCTGGGAGCGGATTCTTTTCTTTTCCATATTTTTTTCATCAATCTCGACAAATGCGGCTAAAAATATTGGCAGAAAGAAGGGGAAAAATCCAAATCCCGTGCTTTTTAGCTTTACCTTTTTATGAACAGCAAAAATTCCGTGGCTGAATTCATGGCTTATGGCTACTATCGCAATTATTACAATCCAGTAAATAAAATAAAATGGGGGGAGATAACTCAATTTGAAAATTTGCGGAAGATAAGGAAGCAATGGAGTTATAGGTGGAATCTTGACTAATTTTACCACCGCACTGTCAAAGATATAAGTCCATACCATTTTTCCAAAGAGATAAAGCATGGTAAACATCAGCAAAAATCCAAGCCCAATGGAAACATAGCTTAAAACACTCAGTGTCTTTTTGTATTTATTTCCAATTCTGTCAATTATCTTAATTCCAAGTTTTGTCTTATAAAGGAATAATAACCCCTCTCTCTTCAGGTTTTTTCTTCGCGTAATTAAAAAGATTGAAGTAAATACTACAAATATCCCTAATAAAATTAAATCATATACTGTAAAATTCATCTCTTTCTTTTTACCTGCTTTTTAATTTATTTTTTTCTCAAAGGTCTGAACGCACCTTTCTTGCACTTTCTGCATCTGACTTTTCCCTTTAAGATTTTTTGAGGATCAGACTTTATCTTGCTGTGACAGTTCTTGCAGACAAAAACATTCTTGTAAAGTCTGTTCTGTGCTTCGAGTATTTTTCCCATGATAATTAAATTAAAGAAAGACGATTTTTAAATCTTCCCAGCCTCTTTTAGATATTCTGAAACTCTTTTTATTGCTTCATTTATTCTGCATTCATCTGTAAAGGTAAATATTTCAAAATCATCAGGAATCATCCCTTGGTTATAGAGAAACTTATTATTTAATCTTCTTAACCCCCTCTTTTCAGTTTTCCAATAATGATCTATTTTCCCAAAGGATTCTATTGTTATCCCCGGTTGTCCGGTCCAACAATCATGTCCGATATAAGCTCCTCCAGCACTTATGTCTCTTTCAACTAAATGTTTAATAACTTTTTGTAATGTTGCTCCAGATATAAAATCAGCTTCTGCTAATATTACCTTTTTATGTTTTAGTTTGGAAATTTCCCCCTCACTCATTTCAGGTTCTTGCATTTTTCTTTTACGCTGGGAGAAATCAATTTCAGAATAAATATATCCCATCATCTTAAATATCTTTGCGTAAGGAATTCCTGCATTCTTTATCCCCACAACTGCTTCATATCCTCTTTCTTTTAATTGTAGTGCGGCATCAGCATGTAAAATTATCTCTTTGTCATGTCTATATTCCCCCAACCCATCATAATCACTAAATATTCTTAAGTCTCCGCCCCATCTTAATGATAATTCCTCTTTCAATTTTTCTATCTCTTTAGGATTTATTTCTACTTCAATATTCAAAAATAAAAATTTTCTTACTATCTCCATTAATTTGCTTGTCATAATTTCAAAGAATAGAACATCTGCTTAAAAATCTTACTAGATTTTCCTTTTGATTATTTTATTTCCTTCAACATCCCAATATTCTACATTTGAATTTTCTTCAAGTTCTGATTTAATTTCATCAGCGCATGCAACTTCAAGGGTCTCAAAGTTTTCTAAGTCCATTATGCTTACCTTGTCTCCCCCACCAATTGAAAGAACCTGCCCTTTTCTTTTGTCAACATTAGGCACTTCCACTCTGTCATGACCGGGGATTACAAAAACTTTTTTCACTCCTGAAATTATCCCGACAGCTTCAACTCTTGCCTTGCTGTGCCCGTGTTTTCCTGTCTTGCTGATGTCAACTTTTTTGACAGCACAGGGCTCTCCATCAACATTAACATTGGTTCCTACTTTTAATTCGGTTGCATTGATTATCTTTAAAACCATAATTAAACAAAAAAAAATAGATTTATAAACATTTTTACTTAAACATTTGAAATGGCATTAAACAAAAAAGACTTTATAGAAGTTGAATTTACAGGAAGAATTAAAGGCGGAGAAGTTTTTGATTCAAACATCAAGGCAGATTTGGAAAAATTAAACCCAAATGCAAAACCAGAACCATTAATTTTCTGTTTGGGAGAAGGAATGTTCCTTAAGTCAATAGATGATTTTCTTATTGGAAAGGAAATTGGGAAATATACAATTGAGCTTTCCCCTGAAAAAGCTTTTGGAGCAAGGTTTCCCCAGCTTGTTCAAATGGTTCCAATGAAAATATTCCAGTCTCAGAGATTAACTCCTTATCCTGGCGCAGTATTCAATTTTGACGGAAGAATAGCCAAGGTTCTTGCAGTTTCAGGAGGAAGGGTTATGGTTGATTTTAATAATCCCCTTTCAGGAAAGCATGTTTCATATAGTATTAACGTCCTGAGAAAAATTGAAGACTTAAATGAGAAAGTAAAAGCAATCATCAATTTTCTTTTTAGAAGAGAACTTAAATTTTCTGTTCAGGGTAAGAAAGTAATAATTGAAGTTGAAAAAGAAATGGCTAAATTTGCTGAGATGTTCAAGGATAAATTTAAAGATATTCTTGGCTTGGAACTGGAAATTAAGGAAATAGAAAAGATTGTTCCCAGCAAACAACAATAATTCTTATAAATGTAGTTTTATTTATTCTACCATGGCAGAGATATACAAAAAAAGCGGTTCGTCAATGCTGTCAGATGTTTCTGAAGAGGTAAAAGAGATAGACAAGGAACTGGAAGAGTTGATAAAAAAACAGTCTGCAAAAATCAAGGTTCTTGGTGTTGGGGGAGCAGGAGGAAATTCTCTTAGCAGAATGAAAGAAATAGGAATCAGGGGCGGAGAGTTGATTGCAGTGAATACAGATGCCCAAGACCTGTTATATGCCAATACAGACCAGAAAATATTGATTGGAAGAGAGCTCACTCAGGGATTAGGTGCAGGAAGCAATCCAAAAGTAGGAGAACAGGCTGCAAAAGAATCAGAATCAGAGATTAAAAAGAAAATTGCTAATTCTGACATGATATTCATTACTTGTGGAATGGGCGGAGGAACAGGAACAGGCGCTGCCCCATTTATTGCAGGACTTGCAAAAAAGCAGGGGGCCCTGACTATTGGGGTTGTTACACTCCCATTTACTATTGAAGGAAAAAAGAGAATAGAAAATGCAATGGAAGGCCTTGATAAAATGCAGTCTCTTGTTGATACTCTTATTGTAATTCCTAATGACAAGCTTCTGGAATTAGCTCCAGAACTGCCTCTTCATACTGCTTTTAAAATTGCAGACGAAATTCTGACAAATGCAGTTAAGGGAATTACAGAACTTGTTACAACAACAGGATTAGTCAATCTCGATTTTGCAGACATTAAAGCAGTAATGGTTGATGGAGGAGTTTCATTAATCGGAATGGGAGAGTCAGATACTGCCCAGAGAGCTGTTGAATCTGTAGAAAAGGCAATACAGAACCCTCTTCTTGATGTCGACATTTCTGGAGCGACAGGAGCTTTAGTAAACATTGTCGGAGGTCCTGACATGAGTCTTGATGAGTGCAAGACCATAATAGAAACAGTCGGAAAAAAGCTCAGCAAGGATGCTAAGCTAATCTGGGGAGCTCAAATTTCAGATGACATGGAAAAGTCAATAAGAGTTTTGCTGGTAATTACAGGAGTCAAAAGTTCCCAAATTATCGGAAGCGGAGATACAATTGAAGAGATAAAACATAAGGAAATTGAAGATGAACTTGGAATTGAGTTCTTTGAATAAATCTTAAAAACCCCCTTTTTCTAATTAATACATGGCTAAGATATTTGCTTCATTGGGTTCTTTCATTGCAAAATGCAAAAGAGTATGGATGGTTCTGAAAAAACCAACAAAAGAAGAGTTTACAAAAACTGCAAAAGTAGCTGCAGTCGGAATTTTAATCATCGGTTTTATGGGTTTCCTTATTTCTCTTATTATGAGTATCTTTACAGGATAAACTATCTAATAATCTCTTATTTTATTTCCATCTTCCTATTGCTGTCCATTGAATGCCAAGATTAGCGAAATCTACATAATAACCGCCTTGAGTTGTAGAATGAACCCAAATTACGAATTTGTCAGGGACTGCTGTAAATGGAACAATTCC